>Ga0123355_10018996_pt1 | contig 10932 bp, 7 predicted proteins | sample TergutEmb28metaG_3_FD_89872 | JGI IMG/M metagenome (GOLD analysis project Ga0123355, IMG submission 89872) | Embiratermes neotenicus P1 segment gut microbial communities from Petit-Saut dam, French Guiana - Emb289 P1 | ecosystem: Host-associated > Arthropoda: Insects > Digestive system > Gut ...
AAAAATGTTGCTATATTCCGCAGGCCAGTCTGATGTCCAACATAAAACGTTTCATTGCTACAAAGTTTAGCGACGTTTCGGCAAGAATCGCTGCAGCAGTTTCATTATGCATGGGTCTCCGGTCACAGGCAATTTAACAATCAATACAATTAAACACAGCAAATAGCGCGGCTATAAAACAAGATCCTACATTTCTGGATTGATAAATGTATTGAGATTTGGAACTAAATTTTGATACGTCAAATGCGGCTCCGAATCGACGAAGTCAGAAAGCACGGTCAGTCTCAGAACGTCAGCCATTACGATATCACTAGACACAAACAAGCTATCTCATTTCCTCATTTATAAAACCAACGTATGCACACTGCAACATGCACAACAATACATCCCATTCACTGCTACATGTTTCGGCGGAACTCCGCCATATTCAGGGAGTTTATACACCAATATTTCAAACTCGCTGGTACATAACACATTACAATAGTAGTACTGTTATATCATACGGGCAGGCACACGTATGCAACGGAGCCAGTAACTGAGCTGCCCCTCACACAGCATATCGATACACGATATGAGGACAAGAGCCATAATGAACCAAGATTAAGATTAGGTGCCCGTGAAGAATGGAGAAACGTACAGTGCTATATTAGGCACAGCGAGGCATAAACGTATTTTATGTGATTTTACATTTTTTGTAATTCAGCTGCAGACGACATCACTGTCATACAGATGTACGGCTATTGTAACATATTATACTGTAGTGAGGTTGAAATGTTGGTGTCTGGAGTCCTTCAAGATGGCAGAGTTCCGTCGCAAGACGTAGCATTAAACAAGCGACTGTATTACTGTGTATGTTACACGTATGTGCATATGGCGGGCGGTTCATACAGAGCCACTGCGACTCAGCACCTTGAATACAGACACCTGACATCAGGACAGAACAACTTGCCCGACTGTCAGAACTTCGGTCGGTTGAGGTGGCTGCTTTATTATTTCTATACTTATAGACAATTCCGAGGGAAGTTTAAATCAGCCGCTTTACCAAAGCCACACTTCCTCACAAACAAGGTCCGTAAGAAATGCAGTGAATGTACTGACGTAGCAACCCACAGAACACGTGATGTCTGCAGCAGCACACAGCAGCACCACTCAAGTATCAGTTCGACTTCACTCACAAACGTCATCACGCAGCAGCGCACACTTCGCACAATGGCCTGTCAATCAACGGTCCGCCGTCCGCACGACACCCGCGCAGAGCAGAAGAGTTTTTGGGGTACAAAGAATTAAAACCGCTCTTCTCCATGTGTCGTAAAATCTCAAACTGGTGTCACATTGTTGGAAAGTAACGCAGAACATACGTCAGCAAGGAGAAAACAACGGCGTGCGGTAGAAATTCAAACTGTATGGTCCTTGTAAGTGCCAGTCGTGTTTTAACAGTACAGCACATTATCTGTGATGTGTTTAAATCCGAACAACACGCTCAACCTGCTTAATCCTCCGAGCGCAATTAGGGTAGTTACCCCACTGAGCAATGATACTCCACCATCAGTTACTGTGTCCCCTTGGCACTACGAAAGGGCACAGGCTATTAGCTGGAAGATGGGTGAGGGAATGTGCAGGCCACAGCCACTGGTCACTTTTCAACGCTGTGACACTGTTTTGTGCATTCAATTGCGTGATTTGCAGTTGTCTGCATTTCAGGAACCTGCATTTTAATAACATTCTGTGTGTCTATTGCAACAGCAGCCTGCAGGAATTAAGCACGGACGTTTCTACGTCACATTATGGCGTCACAAACTTCCATCAGCCAAGCCGTGGTCACGTGGTCACCAGCAGCGTCTTTGCTCCTCATGTGGGTTGAGTCGCTTCACTGGAATTTTAGCTAATTTGTTTCCCTTTATTCACAGATACAATTGGACTGTATGTTACGTGATGTTTTAACCACGGACTGCAGAATCTCCTACCACCAGGATCTAAAATGATTATGAATATATAATCATACTGAATACATAATCATCCAACATGAGCTCAACTTTATTTATTACTTGACTCAGACAACATCCTATGCATGGCCAAGCATCTCACTGCAATGACCTGCAGATGATGAACGACGCATGCGTCTTTGGTTACAGCGTTACACTACCCAGCAGCACCCACACAGGACACTTGCCAACACTTGAAAGTGTATGAATAGTGCCACAGTGCTCGAGGCAGAGGATTCCTCAGTGTGTGACAAGTAGCTGCAAGAAAACCGAACAGCTTCATCTAAACCCTGCATTTGGCGCGGAAGTTTCCAACGTTCGGAAAATTTAAGAAAAATTACGATAATTGTCCAGCAGCTTTTTATTTCATTGTAATTCTATTTATTACATTTACGTTACTTCGAGCTTCATGATATGTGGAGCAGCTTTGCACAACGTACCTACCAAGGACGCCCTTTGGCACATCGACGCCACATTTATTACTGTCTGCAAAGTCAGGTACATTTTCCATAAAGTACCTGACCGCTTGAGAGCAGGAACACAGCCACACACATCTCGCACTCAGATATAGCTCCTGTTGCTATTTATGTCTGTTAAAACTGTCGCCGAACAAAAGCACAGCAGCATTTCCCACATTACCCTAAAATAATGTCCCCACGCTTTCATCATCGAACTCATTCATTTGGCCAGCGCGTAACATCTCTTTCAGATCCACGTTCTAGGCGTTTGAACGGTACCGTACTACATCTGGAGTGTCTTCGCAACACTGCATGTCCACAACGGCACGAACTTCGCAGCAGTTATCACAGGCTATTCTAGAAGCACTGGACGCTTTCCCCTACAAACGACGCACCTACACAACGAACTCTCAAATATCAGAGTTCATTGCAGTTGGTTGTTTTGCCTGTGTTTTGTATCGCCCCCGCTCCCTCTCCCCTTGTTTCTTTTTCCTTATTATATTTTAAGCCTATTTCCAACTTATTTTTTTGTAAATCGACATGAGTACTTCCCACCCCTACGTCAACTCTTCTCTTTCTTTCCATCATCTTTACCGGTTAAAAAGTTTAACAACTTTTGTATCCTATAACTCTTGTATAATATTATAATGACGAAATTCTTATATAAGTTAGCTTAGTAATATACACAAAGCATCAAATGAAAGAGACGGAGTAGAAAAAGAAAACAAAAGCAAGCTTTTCGGCGCTCTATCATCCTGTAACTTCTTCCCTTTTTTACTCTGCTCGTTTTAAATAATGATGGACAAAATTCTTCAGCAGATTGTTTGGAAACTCACAAGTGATGATGCAGAAAAGTTTCTGCTCCTTGCCGATATTATAAAAGGAAGAGTGAGCGAGAAGGGACCGGGGGGAGGGGGGGGAGGAATACGTCCTGCAGCACAGAAGAAACAAAGGCGGCTACTGTCGGCTGTTAAGTACGAGATGTTAAGATTTACTCCATGGATCGAACTTAGTCAACTGGCAAAATGCCTGTTATGCAGTATCAGACATTTAAAACAAGAGAAATACAGCAAACAAAATGCGAAAAATTGAGAAGGCAAGCAGGGGAGGGGGGAAATCCTTGAGGAAAAAATCCCATCAACAATTGCACACAAAGGCAGCTTCTTTTTAAAATCTACTGAAAAATACAATAAATATCACCATCGAAGTTGCTTCCTTCTCACCTTTTCATTCATATAAATTGTTACCAGTTCTTACCTTGAGCTCTGGAAGCCGTCACTGATGTTCCAGCTGTGGACTTTGTGGAGTACTGATCGACTGCAGCTTTCTGCTTGAGGTACTGCAACAGAACAGAGAACTGTCTGTCATCGTGGCAATCAGAAACTGGAACTGAAGAGAGATGGTGGTATCTGTCGTTACAGCCCAGTGGTTACTATGTGTACCACCAGGTTTAACTCTCACAAATTCAAAACTCTGCCCACACAGTGTATTTACGGGTTTTGTGTGGACCTCAGAACAAACAGTACACTTTACAGCCCAAAACGGACAGCACCAAACGAAAGTGTCACTGGATATTCACGCCATGAATCTAAAGACCAGGTCGGTAATTAAGTTATTTTCATTAAAGTACGAAGCTGCAATACCGACATACGCACAGGTAACATGTTGCTTCCCGATCGCTTCACAACGAAACCTGTCACTGGGAGTCTATCAACCGATAACTTAGTCACTTACAGACCAAGCGCACTGTATATTGCAGACACACACGTTCACTGGCGGTTGTTTACAGGGTGATTCTAAAACACTTACACAAATTTCAGACGCGAGTTCCTCATACCAAAACAAGGGAAGAAGTTCATATAGATGAATTTCCGCGAAAACGTACTTGTCGACGTATAGCCAAACGACGTTCTGACGTCAATCCTTTAGATTCTTATCTGTGAGGACACTTAGAGCGCAGGGTGTTCGGCTGCCAGTGACAAAGAAGAGACATTTCATCAACTCATTTTTCATGTCTTTGAAGTCATCTGCAGCCGCCCTGGAACTTTCGACAGGGTGCGACTGTCCATCAGCAGACGTGCTGGTACGTGCAGTGATTAAGGTGGGACATACTGTGGGCATTGTCGTGATACGGTACGAACTGAACAGGTACCGAACTGGGAACGTCTACTGCCAAATGTATCCGGTCACTTGTAAGTACAATGTTACTTATTTAATGTATTTGATACTGAACGTAATTTTCCAATTGATCTCAAGAACTTCCAATTTCCGCACATATATTGGTATGAATATTTTCCTTCCTTTTGATGTGACAAATTACCACTATAAGCTGCGTAATGTCCCAGAGGAGAGCAGATCCCACCTACTGCGCGGTGGAAGCCTGAAATCACGCATGACTCAAAGCGTGCCCACTTACTTTAGATACACCTTATATACAAAAAAACGCTAAAAAGAAATGTCGGATTATTGAGCAGTAACATTTGAGGCTACAGGATGTGTAACACAGCACAACGTGACTGCCGTAACTGCAGAGTTGCAATGAACAGCAGAATTCTAATACACTGTGTTTTCGTAATTTCACAACAGCTACCTTCAGTATAATTGAGCCAGATTTATAAACATAACGTGAAAAGGTGCAGTTCCGGGAAAGTTACGTACGTACAGATACAAAGCCAAGTGACGTGTAATTTGATGTGACACGAAGTAAAGTCTTTCGGTGCACGTTTCACTGTCGGAAAATCAAGCAGCAAAATTCTTGGAGTGTTTAACGCTGAAGAAGACAAGAACAGGATTCTTCGAAACGTCGGGAACTACACAGTGAGCAGCACAGTCACATTCGAAACGTCTGAAACTATACACCAAGCGACACAGGGTCACATTCCATACGACCTTCCAACTCAGCCACACCGGTCACCTGCAGTCAATGTGTCAATCCAGTTTCGCTAGATGAGATGGAAACAAAACGAGAGTACGAAAACGCTCAAGGCTTGTTGTGGATCACGCGCGAATCTGGGGAGATGTATCGGCTGCAGCAACTTTATTGCGTGCAAAACAGAGGCCGGTGACCATCTCAAGGCACAATACAAACAGTCGACTGGGCAGATGGGTAAAAAGCACGAAAATCGTCTTCAACACGAGCATTTCCCGGTGACAAAGTGACAAGAGTCACCGACTTCACCAGTTGAGCTCCCGTTTCGCCGCTGCCACAGCTTATAGCAACGACAGACAGCGCGATGATAAACTCATGCCAGTGCGCCAACAACCGATTTCAATAGTTTCACTTGGACTTACCCGCTGGAAGCAACAGAGAAGTGCCATCTTAGTTGATGCGACAGTTACAGGGCGCATATCGTTACGTTTTGATCACCGTTACCCGAACTCCAAGGCACTATCTAACATAGAACTCGTGGAGTTATTCGTAGTCAAAGACGCGAAATACCTTCAAATCGTTGGGTGTGCATTTCAGAAGAGGGAGTATGGAATAAAAGTGACGTAATAAGGTAAGAGCACAAACACACGTTATTAGAAATAAGACACTGCCGCGGACTTCTCGGTTGCCTGCAACCGTCCACGTAAAGACCTGCATACCGCCTCGCACTGCACGCAATGAGCAAGCTGCCTGCGCACACAGGTGTCATAACGCTGCGATCATACTCTTATTCGTGCACAGCCCATACAGTCAATAATGTTTAGGGCCGTGGTTGTCCGGTCTATGATACAGCGTACGTCTATCTGTGGATACAGACGTTTCGGAACACACACGGTGCACCGATAGGCAGACGGCGTCACAAATCGGGAAACAGTCACTTGAATACGCAGCACAGTGACAACAGCAAGATACAACAACAACAACAACAACATTTACTTCCCTGCAGATAGTGAATGCGCAACACAGGGACCAGAGTTCAGACACCGCCATTTTCTCTCTTAAGATGGGTATTAAGGGGCTTACAGCAGCCGAAATGAACGCTGGTGCAGGCCACGTGGTCTGCAAGCGTGATGACTGGAGCAGGGGGGAAAGACGGAATTATCTCTTGCTTATCCAGATCACGCAGTGAAGGGAAAGAAGGCAATGTTGGATGAATGGATCGGCTTTGACTTTTCCTCACAACAACCATCAAAAGAGCTTTTGGGATCCGTTGCAGCGAGAAATAAAGTACGAGCAAAGTAACAATAAAGACACAGAAACTAGCAGCACTGTGTATTGAGTGCATTTGGTTCGTTTAACCGCAACTGAGATGCAGATGTGGGTGTGACTGGTGATGGAGACGCTGCGGGGCCACGCTGGACACAATTTAAAGACAAAGATTAACCTGAATTAACAAAAGTATTGAGTCCGTACCGCGTAGTAAACACATTTCGTCTCGGTTATAACCAGAGAGGTAATGTACGTATAAAGTAACAATGAGGAGCGTTCGTGCTACCATTGTTGCAGTTGTAAAGTTGTAAGTACTGCACAACCTGAGTGTGTGCATTTGTAGCCTTAGGTATCCAGCATGCAATGCGCATGCGCCATGTTGTCATCTGTGGCTTGCCCCGCTCTACAGTGTTTCCCCACGTTATTTCATAAAAGGCACAATTTTCGAGGGGGAAAAAAAGTCACTGAACACAAAATGTGTGTATTTACTTTCTCTACAGCATTAGTCAGAAACCTTTTTCATTCTAAGAAGAAACGAGCGAGATTATTATAAAAATTTTGTCTTGGTCGTCATGTGAAGTTCCCTTTATTATTGTCCGAATGAAACTTCAATTTTATTGACAGTATTTCGAAAAATCCTCAAGCATGGAATTTCATGAAAATTCGTCCAGTGGGAGCCGAGTTAATCCATGCGGACTGACGGACAGACATGATGAAGCCAACAGTCACTTTTCGCAATTTTGCGAACACGCCTAAAAACCAGTCAGTCAATGTTATATAGGGAAATAATCGCTGTTTGTTCTGAGATCAACACAAAACAACAACAAAGGCTATGTATCATAACCTAAGTCAGGCACTTTCGAGTAACCATTGTTGCAGTGGGAAAGCAAATAATCATTACATATTCTGATCCTGTGTTTGTAGCCTCAGTTATCCAGCATGCAATGCGCATGCGCAGTATTATATTGTCACCTGTCGCCTGTCTCGCAGTACTGTATTTTCCACCTTATTTAATAAACCGCACGATTTTAGAACAAAGCTATTGCACATAAAATGCGTGTTTTGATTTTCTCTACCGCTCTTGTCTGGAAGTTTTAATTCTAAGAATCACTCAGCGAGGTACTATCATAACTGTACATGTATCGGTCTTCATGTACAGTGTCGTTATTCTTGTCAGATTTTAGCGAATCCTGAATTTTCTTGACAGATTTTCGAAATAGTCAAAAGTCAAATTTCACGCAAATCCGTCCTCTTAGAGCCGAGTTGTTCCTGCGGACAGACGGACTGACAGAAGAAGCCTATAGTCGCTTTTCGCAATTTTACGAACAAGTCTAGAAATGCGCTGTCCGCAGAACGTAGAACCTGCAGAGACGCGCAGTACTAACCACTGAACGTTAAGGCGAAACCTGAACCCCTGAGGTGCAGAATCAATTATGTCACAGATACAACATTGACCTACATGTTCATAACAAACAACACAAAATGAGGAGCTGCTACCAGTGTAGCCAACATTAAACATCCGACATTCGTATTTCCCTTCTGTTCGTTACATACGCTCGTTTGAAAAGCGTTTAAAATCAAAGATCTAGATTTCAGTGAAACCAACTTTTTCACAAATCATTTTTTTTCCTCAGTAGATGGATTCTGGAAACATAAAAGTGGTAAATTTCAACTCGAGTTAGCTGCAGATTAAGGGTCATATTTGATGCATGCGAACCAAAACCAAATTCATCTCAGAATGTCTGATGAACTCCTAAATCACCAGATAAAACTGCTGACATGTTCTATAGAGACACTCTGTTACGTGTTTCGCACTGAACTGACTGCTTCATCAGGGCACAATGTGTGATGAAATCTGGCTGTAAAACTGAGTAATTAATGCAAACTTTTTTATTTCTCCTACCTGTTGACTTTACAATTTTTGGGGAGTTTTTGAAGTCCTACTGATGACTCTTCAACCGCCCCTACTGTCAAATCCTACATTACCCAATACAAATTAACAAGTTATACGAACAACAGCAGAATGCTGTCCATTCATATGCATTTTTACAATGTTATTTCACTGCTGTTATCACTGACATTGGTGTTGTGAGTTGTGACAACTGGAAACACCATAAGTAACATAAGCGATAAAACGCTTACGTACATTATTATTATTATTATTATTATCATCATCATCATCATCATCATCATCATCATCATCATCATTATTATCATATAAAATTTTCCGTCACCATTTCTGTTGACCAACATGGCAGCAAGCTAGCTACCACACTCCATGTACTGACACTCGCTGTAAGCCTCTTATGTTCCTTTCCTTGCTACACTTACGCACATATCACGACGTAATGTCGTTGTGGTCTTTCTGGATAACAAACCGTTTCAGTACCTGTCACATTTACCTACACGTCGACGCTCGTGTGACTGCACTAGCTCTCTCTCTCTCTGTAAGTAAATACCTACAGCTGTTACAGGTTTACTGGCCTCGTTTAGCCCTTTGCTGACGGAATGGAGTGTCAGTCAGTTGGGCTAGCGACTGCAACATGCAGAACAGAAAACCTTGGAGGAGGAACATTATGAAGGTACCGTCACTGCACATTGCTATGCATTACTGCTGTGACCACTACCAGCTACACAGGAGACTTTAGTTGTGCCGGCGTCACGTGCTGTGGGTTGGTAGCTAGTTACCGGCGTTTCGAGGCAGGCTATCTGTCCTATCTCCAAAGGTCTAGCAGGGTGGGACAGATGGGCTGTCCGAAAACGGCATTAACCAACTACTAACCTACGCTGCATAACATCCCGGAAGAGAGAAGACATGCACCACACCACCGCGAAAGCCTGAAATCTCGAGTCAATTATGTAGTGTTGGTATTTGTGTCAGTTAGCTCCCTGTAATATTCCTATGGTTCATAGCTGCTCTGTGTTAATGATACAGCTAACTGACTTGCACCATGTATATTCCAGTGGTCACTATATATACCGCCAGTTTAACATTCTACAATTCTACGTTCTGCCCACACAGTGTATTTATGTGTTTTGTGTGGATCGGAGAACAAACAGCGATTATTTCACTATACAGCATTAACTGACTGGTTTTTATAACCGAGACGGGGTGTGTTTACTGCGCGGTACGGACTGGGTATTTATATATAATTCAGTTTACTTTTTGTGTTTAAAAGGTTAAACAGCGCTTATGTATTGGTACAATTTGCCACCGCTCAGGCCTACTTTAATACGAAAGTGAACCTGGCCACAACACCAGTAGGCCACAATGAACATGACCAGCTGAACTGCAGATGTCAAAAAGATGCTGCAGCAAACCTTGAAATTCATAATGACTTCATCTGATGGCCGTTTTATAAACTTGGGAATTAAGTATATTTTAAAGTACTAATTATCGCCAGACTAGAGTATTGCGAGTTCTCAATGATTAAAATGTAAATAAAACAAATGATGCCATAAGCTCAGTGTGCATTTAGCGTGAAACAGTGAGGGTGTTAGCAGCTGAGGCAGATCGGGATTGAATGTGCGTACCGTCAGCCAACTGAAACAGTCGGAAGGAGAGAGCAAACTGGATCCGAAGGCCCTACCATAAACATTAAGATAATGGCGCACGGAGTGACCAGAGTAACGTTCCAGCCGCCTGTACTCTCCGAAGAGTCTCATCGTAGATATATTTTAGTACTTTGTTTGTTTGTTTGTTTGTTTGTTTGTTTGCTTGCTTGTTTGTTTGTTTGTTTGTGTGCTTGCTGAGCCTCAACTACTCACTGTAAATGCCGTGAAGCTACTATCGTGTGTTCAGCAGCAGTATATAGCAGGCTTCCTGGCGCTCGGGACGGACGGGAGAGTAATCACAATTAAGCCTCCTGACCAAGCATGAAATTTAAAAAAATCCCAATTATTTACTGAATTTCCCTTCGCGAGATTTCAGGCTTCTGCCGCTGTGTAAATGGAATCTTCGATTTTCTGGAACGTTCCCTAGCGTAGATCGGTTGTTACAGCGTTTCGGAACTATATATCCTTCCCAATTTCAAAGGTCAAGCTTGACTCTTTGCCCACTGAAGATGGAACAGATAGCGTGTCCCGAAACGTCGGTAACTAACTTCCAATCCACGTCGCCTAACATCCTAGAAAAGCGAAGATCGAATTTCCTTTTATTTGGCTCAATGATTCAAGAAATGTACAGCAAATATATATATATATATATTATTGTAAATAGTCACTGTTCTGCCCACTTTGACGCTTCTTGGTCTCCACCCTCCGCCCCTCCCCCCCCCCCCCCCCGCCCCGAAATCCCCCACACCCACAAAAAACCTTCCGAAATTCCTTATTTACCCCACGGTCCGAACTCTAT
>Ga0123355_10018998_pt1 | contig 10931 bp, 7 predicted proteins | sample TergutEmb28metaG_3_FD_89872 | JGI IMG/M metagenome (GOLD analysis project Ga0123355, IMG submission 89872) | Embiratermes neotenicus P1 segment gut microbial communities from Petit-Saut dam, French Guiana - Emb289 P1 | ecosystem: Host-associated > Arthropoda: Insects > Digestive system > Gut ...
AAATGCCATCATATTGTTTGGGTAATGGTGGTATGCGATGGGCAATTATAGGTAAAGGGGGCTTGACGTAATTCCTTGTTTCATATAGAGTTAAGCAACAAAAGCGTACTTATGAGTAAGCATAAGCGAAGTGAACGAATGTTCCCGACAGCGTTACCAACGTCGATGATCGTGCGTTTCTTAATAACCTGTTGACAAGCGTTGTCATTCCCAACAGTGTTACCAGCATCGGTCAATTGGCGTTTTGGAACAACGCTCTGACCAGCATTACGATTGAAAGCGGTGTGAATATTGCTGGTGTATCCGGTGGACAACACGCTATGGGCACACACGGCGCAGCTTTCCTGACGCTGTACAACAGCAATGGCAGACTGGCTGGCACGTACACATGGGACGGCATTCGCTGGACGCGCCAGCCGTAGCCCCTGCCCGCCTCGTACAGCCTTCCCGGTTCCCCCGGGAAGGCCGCCGGGGCCAATGTTCTTCCCCCCCGGCAATGCCACCGCCTGCGAAAAAAGCATTGCCATTTCCCAAAGATCACGTATACTTGTTAATAGTGACCACGATAGAACAAACGTTGAACGAAGCCTTGTACCACGCGCGCGGGCATATTCATACGGGCAAGGTTGCTTCCTACATTCCCGAACTGGCAAAGTCCGACCCCGAGCATCTTGGGGCCTGCGTCATGACCGCCGCCGGAGAGCGCTTCCATGCCGGCGACTGGCAGCAGGAATTTACCATGCAAAGCGTAGCGAAAACCATCACCCTGATACTCGCGCTAAAACTCATGGGCGAAAAAGAGGTTTTCAGTAAAGTCGGGGTGGAACCCACCGGGGACACCTTCAATTCCATTGTAAAGCTGGAAACCAAGACGCATTTCCCGCTAAACCCGATGATCAACGCCGGAGCCATAGCCATAGCCGGAAGCTGCGTGAAAGCCGCGGACGACGCCTACGCCTCGTTTTTAAAGCTTGCCCGGAAGCTCTGCGGGCGCAAAACTATCGGGATGGATCAGAATGTGTACAACTCCGAAAAAATGGCCGGGATGCGTAACCGTTCTATGGCCTACCTTATGCAGGGCGAAGGCGTACTGGAATGTGACGCTGAGGACGCGGTTGACCTATACTTTAGGGTGTGTTCCACGCTTGCCAACACGCAGGACTTGGCTCACTACGCGCTTGTTTTGGCAAACAACGGCAAATGCCCCCAGTCCGGCGAAGCGCTGGTGGAAGACTGGATTGTGCGGATAGTCAAAACGCTGATGCTGACCTGCGGCATGTACGACGGCTCAGGCGAGTTCGCCATTAAGGCGGGTATGCCGGGCAAAAGCGGCGTGGGCGGCGGTATTTTGGCGGCGGCGGAAAACAAGCTGGGCGTGGCTGCCTTTGGCCCGGCGCTGGACAGCAAAGGCAACAGCGTGGGCGGCCTGTTGATCATCGAATATCTTTCGCAAAAACTGGGCCTGCATTTGTTTTCCGGAAATGTCCATTACAGCGGGGCATTGTTGGGGGGTGACTCGTCCGCCAGTGGTAATCCCGCGCTCTACGCCCCCGTAACCTGATACTCCCGTAGCCTGCCCGCCGTGCGCTCGTCCACACGGGCCTCCACTTCAATATACCCCTCCCCGTACTTCTCGCTTAAAACATGGCCGCTGCGGTGAAGCAGGGCGGCAAGGTCTGTTCTTTCCGGCAGAAACCGGAAGCGCACACTGGCCCCGGACAGGGCCTGTTCAATGCGGGCGCAAAGTTCCGCAAGGCCCCTGCCGTCCGCCGCGCATACCGGGACGCTTGGAGCGTGAGATTTAAGAAGAGACTCCAGTTCTTCGGCGGATTGGAGCCGGTCGATCTTGTTCACGACCGTTATCATGGGGATGTCCCCCGCGCCAAGCTCTTTGAGCGTGAGCAGGGTGGTTTCGTGCTGCCCGGCGGCGTCCTCCTCAGAGGCGTCAATGACGTTCAGAAGAATGTCCGCGCGGACGGCTTCTTCCAGCGTGGAGCGGAAGGCGTTGACAAGGCTGTGGGGAAGGCGGCGGATAAAGCCAACCGTGTCCACCAGAAGTATCTGCGTGCCTTGGGGCAGTTCCAGCCGCCGGGACGTGGGATCAAGCGTGGCGAAAAGCTTGTTCTCCGCCAAAACCCCGGCTCCGGTAAGGGCGTTCAGGATCGAGGATTTTCCCGTGTTCGTATACCCCACCAGCGCGCAGACCGGCACACCCTGACGCTCACGCTGTTTGCGCTGTACTTGGCGCTGGCGCTTTACCTCCTCCAGCTCCTCTTCCAGCCGGTGAATCCGCTGTTCTACCCGGCGGCGATCCGTTTCAAAGCGGGTTTCGCCAGAGCCCTTGGTTCCGTAGCGCCCGCCCCTTTGCCGGGACAGGTCGATATACTTGTGCTGGAGCCGGGGAAGGGCGTAATTCAGTTCCGCCAGCCGTATCTGAAGTTCCGCCTCCCGTGTGCGGGCCCGGCTTGCGAAAATCTGAATGATAAGTTCCTGCCGGTCTATCACCGGAACCCCGGCGAGCTTTTCCCAATTGCGCTGCTGGGAGGGGCTTATATCCCGGTCAAAAATAATGCAGTCCGCCTCCAGCGAGGCAGCCTTTTGCGCCAGTTCCTCGGCCTTTCCGGTTCCCATGCCGTACTTGGCGGTTTTTTCCCTTACGTAGACCATTTCCCGCAACGCCGTTTCCAGCCCAAGGGTATCAACCAGCCCCATAAGCTCTCTGGCAAGAGAATCGGCCTCTTTTTTGGACATCTTCTCGTCCCTTACCCCCACCAAAACGGCCCGTCTGGTTTCGGGAGCTGAATTCTCGTTCCCCTTCATGGGGTTTATATAGCATAAAACGTGAAATTGGTCTATTATTAGGTATCAGGACAGAGGAGAGATATTTGACAGCGCCACAGAAAGCAGCCGTTAGTTTACTTATAGCAGGATTACTCTCCGGCGCTTTTGCGGCTTTGGCTTTTACCGGGCTCTTTGACCAGATAGAAACCAGCTTTTTCAACCCCGCCGTTACCACTTCCATGACCCGCGAAGTTGCCCGGAGCGCCGGGGCGATTGACGGGTTTCTTGAGGAGACGAAGGCCCGCTTTTCCCAAGCCCTTGAGGAACCGGCAGTGCGGCGCAGCTTTCTTTTTCACCAAAGCGCCGAAGACATTTTTGAGCGCTCCCGCATTTTTGGCCTTCTCCATGAGACCACTGGGGGACTCCAGTGGGTTCGCTTTATTGATTCCGCGGACGCGCGGATACACTTTTCCACCTATGCCCCTGACATTGCGGCGCGGGAACCTCAGTCTGTAACCTACCGTACTTTCGATGAGCCGGAATTCCCCTTTCAGACTGTTGCCGCAAGCGCAGGCAGCGCGCCCCGGCTCATCCTTGACGGGCACGGCTCCCGCGTCCTTTTTTCCTTTCCCTTCTACGATTACTTTCACATTTACCGGGGAACAGCCCTGTTCTCCCTTTCCGTAAGGGCCCTGCCGGACGGCCCTTTTTCGGTTATTTCCAGCCCGCCGGGTTTTTTGTCCGGCGCGCCTGCGGCCTTTGCTGAACAAGCCTTGGCTGCCCGCGTTTCCTCCGTATGGGAAAGCGGCGCTACGGCTCAGGCGATCCTGTATTCTCCGCAGTCGGGCGCTTCCCTGATTCTTCTTTCCGCCAGAACCACGCAGGGGCTCTTTGTCGGGCGGCTTGTAAGCGACCAGTTGTTTTTATTCCCCCATACCATGCGGATCGTGCTTCTGCTAACATTCTTTTTTACGGTGTTTCTTACGGTGTTTCTGATCTTTAACATTAGGCAAGACCCGGTTACCATTGTCCAGAGCCGGATGGAAAAGCTTCAGGCCTCCCTCTTTGAGCAATACTGCGGGCATAAAAGCGATGTAGACTGGAGCCAGCGAAGCGGGGAGATTGAACAGAACCGGGAAGAAATCAGCGCACAGTTAAAGCGGGGCATTAACGCCACAGACGACAAAGCCAAAAAAATTGACGCGGCTATTAACACCTCGTGGACTGAGTTTTTCCCGGTTACTGCCGAGGAAATCAAAGCGGTGCTGGCAACAGCACAGCCATTGACGCAGGTGGCGGCACAGATGGAGGAGGAACTGGAAGAAATCGGGCTGGCCGAGGACGACGCGGAAGATGACGGCGAAGGTGTCGAGGAAATCGAGGTGGCGGAGCTGTTTGGAGAACTGGAACTGGAAGAAGAAGGCGTTGAGCAGCTTGAAGAATTAGCGCAGGCAGCCAGCGAAATTGAATTCAGCGATGTGCCTGTGCCGGAAATCCCCGTGGACAGAGACGACACGTGGGAAGATCTTGAGGTAACTTCGCCCTTTTCTGACACGCTGTTCGATTTTTCCACTCTCGATAATGATGCCAGCGATGTTAGCAACGACGATGCCGGGGACAACGATGGCGATACCGGGGATGGCGAGGACGCCGAGGACGGCGATGATACCGAAGACGATGCCGAGTACGGCGATGATGGCTTTTTGGAAATAGACAGCGCTACGGAGGGTGAACTCATCCCGCTGGTGGACGACGACAAAAAAAGAATCGTTACCCTGCGGGAACATCCGCCGGTTTCCGGGCCGTTCTTTAATATAACCAGCGCGAACATTGAATTGCTGGAGGCCCTTCCCGGCGAAAGTGCCAATGCTCCTGTTGGCCCCGATCTCCCCGCCGGCATTATCGAAGAGCGGGAGGGGGTTCCTTTTATTAACGAGCGGGCGTTAAATTCCATCGGCGGCGAACCGGGCCTTAACCAGCGTTTCAAAAATCTGGTGGATTCGGTGATTAAACAGTCCTAGCCATAAAACATGAATCCCCAGCCAGTGGAAAACGAGGCTTTTCTTTCCCGGCAGCTCATAACGTACATCGGGAACAAGCGGAGCCTGCTTCCGTTTATTGGAAAAGCTCTGGAGACAGTCAAAAAAAGGCTAGGGCGGCAAAGGCTTACAATCTTTGACGCGTTCAGCGGTTCCGGAGCGGCGGCCCGGTATTTCAAGGCCCACGCCGAACTGCTTATCGCCAACGACCTTGAAGCCTATTCACAGGCAATTAACAACTGTTACCTCGCAAACGCCGGCGAGCTGCCCATGCGTGAACTTCAGGAGATTCACGGGGCCCTTCTGCGCCGGCTGCGGGAAGAGCCTTTACGCAGGGGCTTTATCGCCGAACTCTACGCCCCATTGGACGAAGCCTGCATCAATAGCGGCGAGCGGGTTTTCTACACGCCCAGAAACGCCATGTTCATAGACACCGCCCGCCAGTATATCGAAGAGGTAAGTCCCGCCCTGCGGCATTTTTTCATCGCCCCCCTGCTTTCCGGGGCCTCGGTTCACGCCAACACCGCCGGAGTCTTTAAGGGCTTTTACAAAGACCGGGATACGGGCAGGGGGCGCTACGGGGGAACCGGCAGGGACGCCCTTCCAAGAATCAAGGGCGATATTGAACTACCGTTTCCGGTGTGGAGCAATTTTAACTGCCCGGTAAAGGTTTTCCGCCAAGACGCCAACACGCTGGCCTCGTGCCTTGAAGAAACAGACCTTGCCTACTTTGACCCCCCCTACAACCAGCATCCTTACGGTTCCAACTACTTTATGCTGAACCTTATCCTTTCTTACAGGCGGCCCGGCATGGTAAGCCCGGTTTCGGGGATACCCCCGGACTGGAACCGTTCCGCTTACAACAAGAAGCGGGAGGCGTCTACGGCTCTGGGCGATCTTGTGAAAAAAACCCGCTCCAAGTTTATCCTTGTTTCCTTTAATTCCGAGGGTTTTATTTCCCCAAGCGAGATGCGCGCCATGCTGGAAAAAGCGGGCAGGGTAGATGTGCTTGAAACAACGTACAACACGTTTCGGGGCAGCCGGAATCTCCGGGGGCGGCAAACCCATGTGCGGGAATACCTGTTTCTTGTGGAAAAGTGATTGCGGTTTCCCCACAGCGGGCGCTTGTACCACCCTACAGGCGCTGTCCCTGCCCCTCTCTAGCGGCCTTTAAGAGCGGCAGGGAAGAGAAAAGGGCGGTAAAGGCGACAAGGACTGCCAGCGCCGAAGGAAGCCCGCCGCTTACAATCATCATGTTATACGCCCCGTGAATAAGCACGGCGAAAACAAAAAGAAACACGGCCTTTGCCGGGTTGCGGGCAAAGAAAAAAGCCGCCGCGCCCACCCTTATGCCGCAAGCGCCGTGAAGGGGCGCGGCAGTAAATGCCCGAAGCAGGGCGATATTCGCGTCCGTTATTCCGTAAAAGGCGCTTTCGAGCATCGCAAACCCAAGTCCGGCAACAAGGCCCAAGGCGGCGCAGAAGGATGCGTCCATGTTCCGGCGGCGGCCCAGCGCCCTGAAAAGGGGAACAAGGACGATAAGGCGGCTGGCTTCTTCGATCAGGGCGATCCGGAAGAACACGTTAAAAAAGACCTGCCCCGCCCCGCCCCGCCCGCTAAACGGGGGGAAAAGGCTCTGGAACAGGGCGGCGGCAAGAAGGGAAACAAGGCCCGCAGCCAGAGCCGCAAGGAAGTAGGGCAGGGTAACCGGCAGCTTCCGTATGCGGAACCAGCATAGCGCGATACCAACAGGCAGGGCGGCGGTTAACAGCAAAAGCGCGAGTATCCAAATTTCGCTCATCGCGGCTCTTTCCGGGGCCTTCCCCGCCCCGGCTTTTTCGTTTTAACCATGCCATCCGCGGCAGCCCAGTCGTGAACAATCTTTTTCAGGCCCTCGTTGGACAGCTTCAGGGAGCAGTTACAGGCGGGGCAGATAAACCTGCCGGACTGGTCCAGCTTTTCCTTGGCGCAGCCTATGCAGTAGGAATTCTCGCAGTCCGGGCAGGAGCCGGCGGGCAGGTTGTCGGGGGGCATTGCGAAAAGCCGCAGGGCCGGGGCCGGGGGCGGATCTTTTTGAACTTTCCAGCTCCGGCTGCAGGAGGCGCACTCTATGTTCCGGTACAAAAGGCCGTCCAGCGAGGCCCGCAATTCTTCCCGGCCCTTGGCGGAATTCCCCGTAAGTTCCATGCCGTCCAGTTTCTGTATTACGTCCCCGGCATCTTCGTACCTGCTGGTCTTAACCAGCACCCAGCCTAGGGAAAGAAGGGAGGGAGCGTGGAGGGGGTCTATTTCCAGCGCCGCGCGGCAGGCTTGCTCCGCCCGCGCGTATTCCCCTTTTTTCGCCGCCACGTAACTTATCATTTCAAGCAGGCCGGGGCTTGGGGCTATCGAGTGCGCCCGTGCCAATAGCCCGTCTGCCTCGCCGTAAAGCCCCAGTTCCATAAGGCAGGAAGCCCGGTTACAGAGGTATTCGACGCTGTCCGGAAATACGGCAAGGGCCTTCCGGTATTTGCCGTCCGCTTCATCAAAGCGGCCTGAGCGAACCAGAAGGTTTCCCGCGCAGTTAGCCATTATCCCTTCCGGGTCGTCCTGCCTGTCCCCGTCAAGGATTTCAAGGGCCTTGTCCAGCGAGCCACGAAGGTAAAAAAGCACCCCCCGGTTTACCCGCACAGCAGGCAAATCGCCCAAGACATCCTTTGCAGACTCAAGATGTCCGGCGGCGGTGTCAAGGTTTCCCTTTCTTAGGGCGATTTGGGCGGCAAAATTGTTGACCCAGCCGGAAAGCCCCTCGTCCTCTTTCCGGGCGGCGGCTTGTCCGCGCGGCGCGTCGTCGCGCAAAAGGGACAGAGCGGCGTTCATTTCTTTGAGCATCAGGGGATCGTCAGGGTTGTCTTCCAAAAGAAAAAGGGTTTCCGCCAGGCGAAAGTGAAAAAGGGCGTATTCCATTTCCAGACTAACCGCCTCTTTAAGAAGCGGAAGGGCATCCCGGCGTTTTCCGGCCCGGAGAAAAAGCAGGGCTTCAAGAAAAACTTGCGCCCCGTCTTTGGGGGGCTTGGGCCGCAGGGCGTTCCGCAGTTCCCCGGCCCGCATAAACTCACGAGCCGCCATGTTCCAGTCTTCCACGGCAAAGGCCCACTTTCCGGCAAGGCTGTGGGCTTCTGTGGAATGTTCCCCCGTGGAAAGAAGAATGGGAACCAGAAGCCCCAAGTCGTTGTAGTTGCCGTTTTTTAGAAAAACCCTGCCCGCTTCCAGATAGCGGCGCAGCGCTTCCTTTTTGCGGCCCATGACATCGTACACATTGGCGGCGTTCTTTGCCAGTATTCCGTTTTCGCTGTCCAGTTCAAACGCCTTGTCATAACAGGCGGCGGCTTCCTTGTATTTTTTCAGGTTCCAGTAGGCGTGCCCCTGAAACATCCAAAGAGCGGGGTCGCCGCCCTTTATCTTTTGCGCCTCGGCGCAGTATTCCAAAAGTTCCCCAAAGCGCTGCCCTGAGTACAGTATCTTTGCCATTTCCGTTACGGCTTCTTTTCCTTCGGGGCTTTCTACATCCGCCTGAAAGCACTGGCTTATGCAGCTTTCGGCGTCAGCCATGCGGCCCAAGCTCTGGGCAAGCCGCCCCGCCAAAAGAAGTTCCCTTTGAGTTTTCCTGTGTCCTGGCGTTTCCCATCCCTTGTGTATCTGCACAAGGGCGGCGTTATGCTGGCTCATGGCGGTGAATGTCTGCGCCAGACGGAACCGCGCCCCGGCGTCAATGTCGGGGCTGTCACGCCACTTCTCGTACAGCTCTGAAACTTCGGCAAGGCGGGAATCTACCGTAAGGGATTCAAGAAAGACCTCCGCCGCGTAGGAAATATCGCCGGAACTTTTCAGAATAATCTTGTAGGCGGGGTCTCCGGGTTCGTAGGAGACGGCGGCAAAGCCTAGGGTTCCCTCTGGAATGGAAGTGTCGTTTACTTCGGCGGCCCAGCGCCCCCGGATAAGAACCATGATACGGCTGCCATAGGCGACAACGGAAAAATCCACGCTTTGATCCGGGGTCAGCGCCGCCCCCGCCCCGTCCCCCGCCGACAAGGGAAGCTCCGTCCAGCCCACAAGCGGAAGGGGCATACCGTTTCGCAGGGCGTCCAGCCGGAAATATCCCCGGTTGGAAATCAGAAAGGAGTAGTAGGTTCCCTCATCCACCATTCTGAAAAATACCCCGCCTGCCCCGTAGCCGCCGCGCGCGTCAACGCGAAGAGCGCCGGAAATGTGGATGTCCCGGTAGCGGTGATCCGGGGCTCCCACCCATGCCATGCAGCCTGTTTTTTTCAACGATAGAACCAGAGAGTGTCCGGAATAAAAAAGGTTCTTGCGAAGGCTTGAATCGTAGGGGGCTTCGGACGTTATTTCAAAACGGGCAAGGTGTTGTTTGGAAAAATCGGCGTTCCATGTTTCTTCGACAATTCCGCCGGAATCGGGTTTGCGCCTTTCAAAGAGATTGCGAAAAAACAGCAGTTTCCGTAGAATAGATGGCATATATAATATGTACCCCAAAGTTGTGTAAAAGTCGAGGCATAATAATGAGAATTTTTAAATTTCGGGCATCCGGCGATTCTTTGCTTTTCGCTCTGGCTCTTGCGGTCTTGCTGATAGCCGCCGGTTCCTTCCTGTACAGATGGGCCACTCAGCCGGTTATTGTTGATATTGTGTTTACCCAGTGGTGGCAGGAAGATATTGGGGAAGATGTTCTTTTGGAGCTTATCGCGGAATTCGAGAGCCTTCATGAAGGGATACGGGTTACCCTTAACACGAACTCTTACGAAGATATGCGGCTCGCCCTTTTTAACCCTCCTGTTCCCGACGACGAGTACGAGGAGCGGGAACTTATCGGGGATGTCCTTGCGCTGGACACGCTCTGGGTTCGGGGGCTTTTGGATAAAGGGATGATAGAAAACGAGCAAGCGCCTTTTCTCTCGTTCATCTATGTCCTGTATTACAACATCGAGATTTTAACGCGAGCGGGGCTTACAATGCCTCCGGGAACACGGAGCGAATTCTTGACCTTTGCCAGAGCGGTTGCCGCGAGCGGGGGCGCGGCCCCGGTGTATGCTTTGGGCATGGGGCTGGGGGCTAGCGAAACCGGTTCCAGAGGGATTCATGGCGATGTGTACCCGTGGATTTGGGCCGCCAGAGCGCATCTTTTAAGTGACGGGAATCCCCTTGTTACTTCCGCCCCGGTTGTCAGCGCCCTGTCTTTTCTCGCTTCCCTGTACGGCGAGGGCCTTATCGCTCCGGGCGCGTTTTACACGGACAGCCGGGGAAAGCTGGAAGACTTCGTTTCCGGCAGAACCGCTTTTATGGTGGCTCCCTCCCGGTATATCGCCACGGTACGGGTGCTTATGGGAGACGGGGTGTTTGACATTACTTCTGTTCCCGTGCCGGATAACCAGATGGGGATGCCGTTTTTCGCGTCCGCCGGGTGGACGGTTGGCGTTCATTCAGAGTCGGCCCACCGGGAGGAAGCCGGGCTGTTCGCCAGCTTTCTTGCGGAAAACTCGGCGGTTATTTCGGCTAACGCAGAGGGGGTACTGCCGTCTGCACCCACGCTGGTTCCCTTTTATTCAAAGATGTGGGAAATAGCCCTTGCCGCCGACTCCGCCACGGATTTTTCAGGCGTTACTGTAGAACGCGAGCTTGAAAAAATCTTCCGTGAGGAACTGTCGGCGTTGTTTGCCGGGGAATTGTCCCCGGCAGGGGCCGCCGCCGCAATTCAGGAGCGGTGGGCCGGGGCATTGATGAGGGGGGCTCCGCATTTGCCTTATTGACAGTTTCGCCAACAGTCGATACGATGCAAATTATTGGCTTTTTGCAATAAATTTGTGTTTTTTTTCAAAAAAATGTTGAAAAAATGAATTTGTGGGATATGCTATCTGTTATGAAAGCAGTCACGGAAAAAACGATGACGAAAAACGTAGCGAACGACAGCGATAAGACCCGTGTTCCGGTTCCGCAAGCCTGTGGGCAGTGTCAAGTCCTAAAATAGGTTGACACATTTTATGCCGCAGTCCCATGCGTTTTTTCTGGTGTCTCATAATCAAGCGACTTATGCGGGCGGCGCGTGTTGTATAAATA
>Ga0123355_10018999_pt1 | contig 10931 bp, 8 predicted proteins | sample TergutEmb28metaG_3_FD_89872 | JGI IMG/M metagenome (GOLD analysis project Ga0123355, IMG submission 89872) | Embiratermes neotenicus P1 segment gut microbial communities from Petit-Saut dam, French Guiana - Emb289 P1 | ecosystem: Host-associated > Arthropoda: Insects > Digestive system > Gut ...
CGTCGGGGTCGGCACTAGCTTTACCATGAACAACGGCAAAATCTACAATAACACAGCCACTAATGGCGGCGGCGTCCACATCGCCGCAACTTCCGGTTTTACAATAAATAACGGAGAAATAACCGCCAATACCTCAACCGGCACAAACACGGCCACTAATGGCGGTGGTGGAGTAAATATTGTTGTCGGCACATTTACCATGAACGGCGGCAGTGTGGCAGGCAATATATCCCAAAGCAACGGCGGTGGCATACGTCGCGGGGCAGATGCCAATGCCCATCTTGTCATAGCAAACGGAGAAATACAGGGCAACACAGCGGCGGCTAACGGCGGCGGCATACATGCCCAAGGACAGGTATATACCCCTGTACTAGGCGCCGGCGATTATCCCCGTATTATCATAGGGCCTGATGTTGTTTTCTCCGGCAACCGTGCTGACGCGGGAGCTTTTCGTCCGCCGAACTATTCGGCAGTGGCCGGCAGAATAGAGGCCGGGTCCAGAAGCATCTTTAGCCACCCACTTAACAATTTTGACATCAATTCCAGGTACGGAGCCATGGTGTCAGAAATTACCATAACCTTTATGACGGATGCAAGGGGTGTATTTGATGGACCAGGCGGACCTGCCATGCGTTCGGAGACCATCGACTTGCTGGGCAGCAATGCCGCGGCACTTCCCGCAAGCCCGCAAAATGTGCCTGATGTAACAGAAGCGGCGGATTATAGATTTATAGGCTGGCTGGTATACAGCGACCTGGGCGGACAGCTGCTAACCAGCGATGATATAAAGACGATGCCGGTCTTTGATAATATCACATTTATAGCCCAATATGAGCGCAAAACCCACGAAGTAACCTTCATACTGAACGGCGGCGCAGGCGACTTCCCACCCCAAACCATATACCATGGCAACCTTGCAGCCATTCCGTCCAACACCCCAGCACGCCAAGGCTACACCTTCCTCGGGTGGTTTACATCACCTGTAGGGGGCTATCTGTTTAATTTTGCAATGCCAATCACGGCAGACACATATATATACGCACGTTGGACGCCTAATGTGGAAAACGGAGATAATAATGGCGGCACAGGGGGCGGCACTACCGGTTTTCCGCCTACCAACCAAACACCCGGGGGCCAACCACCAACAAATCAAACATCCAGCCAGCAACCTATATATCAGACACCCGGCCAACATCATGCCTATCTTATAGGTTTTGAAGATAGCACAATACGCCCAATGGCCAACATAACAAGAGCCCAAGCAGCAACAATGCTATTCCGTCTTATGTCCGACCAAAACAGAAGCCTATTTTGGTTACAAAGTAATCCTTACAATGATGTAGAGATAACCGACTGGTTTAACAATGCCGTGTCAACCACCAGCAATTTTGGTTTGTTTGAGGGCATGCCGGATGGTACTTTCCGGCCTCATCATGAAATAACCAGAGCAGAGCTGGCAGCGGCAATTGTTAGGTTAAAGGGCGGCGCGCGGCGCAACAAAACCGCCCATACACCACCCAACAACACAATATTTAACGACATACACAACCATTGGGCTAAAGATTATATAAACTACGCCGCCAACCACAACTGGCTTTACGGATACCCAGACTTTGAAGGCAGCTTAGACAGACAATTTTTACCCAACCAGCCAATAACCAGAGCAGAGGCAACAGCTATGATAAACCACGCCTTTAGACGTTTACCCCACAGCAAAAATGACTTGTTGCCGCAAATGCGTACCTGGCCAGATAATGCAAACCCCGAAGCCTGGTATTATCTGCACATCCAAGAAGCAACCAATTCTCACCATTTCACAATGAGGGCAGACAGCATCCACGAAACATGGTTGCAGCTAATTTTACCGGAAAGACCTTGGGCACTTCTGGAGCTGCCAGGGTCAAGACCGGAGGATATTGGGGGAAGATAGTTGACAAACAAAAAAGCCCCGCAATCGGGGCTTTTTTGTTTAAGCACGAAACGAGATTCGAACTCGCGACCCTCGCCTTGGCAAGGCGATGCTCTACCACTGAGCCATTCGTGCACATCGGAAGCTGCTGGCAACCTCCGACATATTATATTATACACAATATTTTGTAGGTGTCAACCCCTATTTTTAAAAAAATTTATGGCGGGGCTGTTTGGGTAATTACTTGTTATTTACCAAAACCTCGTACAGCAGGCCCATACGCACATACATACCATTTAGACTTTGTTCAAAATATTTCGCCCGCGGGTCGTCGTCAAAATCCGGAGAAATTTCGTTATTTCTTGGTAGCGGGTGCAATACCATGGTGCCCGGGCCAAAATGGGCCATAGACGCCTTGCTAAGCACAATCTCCTCTGCCACAATGCCTTGTTCCAAAAAGCGCTCTGTTTGGGTGCGGGTTTGGTATATAACATCCAAATCCTTCGGCAGCTCCGTCAGACACTTCACAGGCACATACTTTACACCGCGAGATTCGATGAATTTAACATATTCTTCCGGCAGCGGCAGGGTTTCCACACTAAGACCATACACGGTGATATTATCAAACAAAGACAGCAGCTTTATAAGTGAGTGAATGGTGCGGCCGTAGAGCAAATCGCCCAAAATAGCGCAGGATATGCCGTCAACTTTGCCTTTGTTTTTGTATATAGTGTAGGCATCCAGCAGGGCCTGGGTAGGATGCTCGCCACTGCCGGCACCAGCGTTAAGCACAGGCACACGTGATGCCGACGCCGCACGCACCGCACTGTCCACCTCAAAATGGCGCATAATGATGGCGTCCGCATAGCCGTCCACAACCCGGATGGTGTCCGTCAGGCTTTCACCCTTAATGGCACTGGACATCTCCTTGGCATTCTCCGTGCTGATGTTTTTGCCGCCCAGACGCAAAATAGCCGCCTCGAAAGAAAGCCGCGTCCTGGTAGAAGGCTCATAAAACAGCGTGGCCACAACTTTGTCCGCAATAGCACCGCTGTACGCCTTCTCGTTTTCCCTAATGTGATCCGTCAGCTTAAAAAGCCCCATAATCTCGTCCCTGGTAAACTGCTCACAACTCAACACATGCTTCATAACCCATCACTCCAAAGGCAAAATTTTTTTGTACGCAACAAAATTTGCGCACAAATTGTCTTATTATACACCCCCATGCAACCCCTGTCAAGCATTTTTTTCGCTAAAAAATTTAGAGCATGTTAAGGCGTCAGTGATAGGCTACAAAAACCTTAGCAATGCCAAAGAAAAACTAAAAACCGCCGCAGACCAAAAAATCTACGGCGGTTTTAATGTTGGCTGGCAACCGCAAGGATTGCCCCTGCGATACGTTTCATTCCAACTGCTTCAACCAATACCCATGGGCACCCTCAATGGGATCACCGGGGCGGCACAGCTTAAATGTGCAGCTTTTTTGCCCGGCAATTTCCGCACCAGCGGTGTATATGTCAGGTATGCCCAAAATATAGGCAATTTGACCGTCCTGCTGTGTGCGCCCCAACAGAATGTGCTTGTAATTATCAAAGCCGGCCTGGGCCTGGGCATCGTCATAAATCTGCGCACCCAGGCGGCCTAGATCTTTCACATCGGCCGGAATTGCAGCCACCCATTGGGCGGGCGGTTCTTGCTCCGCAAAGGCCTGGATAAGGGCCTCTGGGCGAAATAATGAGTCAAGCTCGCCGCCGGACGGATTTTCCGCCGCAACGGCCACAAAAGACGGTTCTTCTATCACAAAATCATACACGTTAGGGGGCACTTCTTCAGCAATGGCCGCCGTTACCTCTTCTTGCGCCTCTTGCACCCGAGATGGCTGGCCAAAATGCAAATTTGTTTGCCAAGAGAAAGGCGCGGCTCTGTACCCCACCAATGCCGCCGCGGGTTTTGCGTCATCACCACTCACCAGCACCACGGCCCCGTCAATTTGATCACAACACATGCCGCTGTCACCTATGCCGCCGCTGTTAAATTCAAATTTGCCTTCATACCGCCCCCGCTGGTCAGCAACAATATTGCCCACCACAACCCCCAGGCCCTGCTCGGATACCAGCGCCAGTTTATAGGTATTTTTCGGAGAGATATCCTGTATGTACACCGTGGCCTTGGCCACGGCACCCCTGGCCTCTATCACAATGCGCCCCGCGGCTTCTTTGCCCGGCGTGGCAAAGCCCGGCCCCTCTTGCAACAGGGTCATAAATTGTCTATAATAATTATTCACAAATCCCAGCTTCCTTTCCGCCAAAAACTCATACTGCTAAAGTATATTCATGGCGGTGGCCAGCTAGAAGCGAGCATAGAAATTCGCTATTTTGTTAAATTTGTATAGAAATTTATGGATCCCATATTAAATTTTTATTAATTATTTCGTATGGACATTAGGGGGGGTATTGCTATACTTATAGTGCAGTTGTCGACACTGACTAAAGAAAAACAAAGGAGAAGTTTTATGAAAACTTTGAGAAAAGTAATTTCGATGTTGATGGCACTGGTTATGATGTTTTGCATAACAATACCTGCCAATGCTCAACAATCTATGTCAGTAATAGAGTCCTTTGTGTACGAAGACGAAGGAATTAGCGTTGCCAGCTTTGTTTTGGATGGTAATGCTCATATGCTTAGAACCATCGAAATGGATAATGGAGATGTGTTGCTGTATGAATATTTTAACGGCCAGCTAATACATAGCGGCGTCATATACGCCAATCAAAATGACAGGCTGTACATGACAACGTATATAGCAACAGAAACCGCCAGAGGGATAGAAATTGAAGCAGTCGAAACTGTAGAAATATTTGATATTCAAGCTGCCGTGTGGACCGAGTTACTGCCTGAAGAAGACTTCTACGGATACAGCGAAGTCGCCAGCATCACCCAAAACACTGGACCTAGTATGCTTTTGGGCAGTGTAACACTTAGAAATCTTTCGTCCGGCGCAGAAGCCAGAGCCAATGTAACGTTCACCACAGGTGCATCCTGGCAAGGGCAGTATACAATAACAAATCAAACAAGAACTGCGCTTTCTATTGCAGCCAGCGCCATCAGTATACTTGCTTTTCCTGCTTCTTTTGCAGGAGTAGTAGCAGGGCTGACAGTGGCAGCCGCAGGGTTTGCAACAGGAACAGTAGGTTTATTCTTTTTTCAACACATTACATTGTCCGCAATAACAACGCAGTTTAACTATAGATGGCAAAATGCCTGGAATCCTAACCATGGCGGCACGTTTATAGGCGGCAATCATTTTAGATATGTTATAAATAGCCAAACACATCCACAACATTTCGGCCAAACTTATTGGTCGGAAAACAGTGTGACAGGCAGATGGCGCACCCCACATCTTGCGGCTGATATAGCCATTTTAATGGGACTTAACCCTAATTTGTGGCATGCTGTTAGTTGGTCATGATCATGCTGGGGCTACGCTATGGCTCAAATAGCTAAAAATATAAACAAGATGTCCGGTGGTAATTTTACCATCGGACATCTTACAAAATAAAAATAAGGCAATGGGTGACTATACGATGGAAAGTAAGCCTAAAAAAACAAACTTTAAAATATATTTTCTCGGATTTATTCCTTCGGCCATCGCTGCGCTTGTCATAATTTTTGTGATTAACTTTTTCACCTATCCCATAAGTGTGCAAAACATCTTGAAGAAAACGGAACCCCAGAATGTACTTGCCTTTGAAAGGAAGCAGGGGTCTAAAATTTATATTATGGAGTCCGGAGACGGCTATGAGCTCTATATATTCGCAAGGAGTGCAATGACGAATAGATTTAGACTTCATGCCCGGCTTGAATATGATACCGCGGTAGTCTCCGAGATTCCCGGCACCAGGAATTACTTTGTGGTAAGAGCAGAAGGGGAATCTATTACAATCTACCCTCCTGGCAGAACTTCCCGTTTGTACCCACAAGCAATAACAGGTTTCTTTACAATCGCAATTTGTATTAATAGTATTGTTTATCATTACACCAAGTACCGCTTGCGATATAAGCATAAAAATGTACATTAAATGGTATCTGTCACTCCACGCTACGCACCTCTATCACCTGGTTTTCTGCCCTAAACTTTAGGGGTGTTGTGCCTTTCATGCGCTTAAACAAATCACCAAAGTGGCTTTGGGTAGAAAAGCAGAAATTTGCGGCAATATCGGCTATAGATGTATCAGAATATTTAAGCATATTGGCGGCGGCTTCGATGCGCTTTTTGCGGGCATAGTCCATTATGCGCATACCCGCCTCCTGAGCAAAACGGCGGGATAGATAGGACTTGTTGATATTAAGGGCACTGGATATGTCATCCAGGGTAAAGGGTTTTACCAGATGCTGGTCTATAAACAGCTTGCATTTTTCTACGTAAGATGCCCGGCTGCGCTTTTGGCGCACCCTGCTCACTTCCTGGACAAAAACAAGCTCCATTTCATCGCAAAGCTGGCGCATTTCCGGTATGTCTTTGCACGTCTCCAGCCGTTGCAGGTACAGGTCATTCATGGCATAGGCACTGGCAGGGTCAAGACCGCCGTCAATGGCGGCATGGGTGGCCAGGGTAATAGCGGCGCACACCCTGTATTCCACATGTTTGCGTGGATCTTCCACCAGGCGGCCCATATACATCTCGTGGCTCCGGGCGGTGTCTCTTTGGCCCAGCACGGCCTCCACATTGCCTTCTTTTATGCGCTGCAAATACAGCCGTTCGTCCTCATATGTCCTGTGCTTAGCATTGCCCTCTTCCGCTTTGTGGCTGATATACATGTCCCTTTCGTACACCATTCTTTGCAATCCAATACTCTCATCTGCAAACATTCGACCCACCTCCGTTATCCGCTGATGCATACGCCTCCATTTAGTCAATTATACACCAAAAAAGCAAATATAACAATATATTTCCATCAAAAAAACGGCTATACTTACGGCAATGATAATAAGGAGGGTGCGTGCCATGATTAGAATTTTGACGGACACTGGTTCTGATATACCTTATTTAAGCGCGGGCGACATTGGCATAGAAATAGTAGAGCTAGACATACGCTTTGACGATATGGCGTATGACTACCGCAACGACGCCGATTTTAGCGTGTTTTACAAAACCCTTACCCAATCCAAAACCTTGCCAACAACCAGCCTGGTTTCGCCGGGGCAGTATTTGCCCATCTTTGAGGACGTAAAAGAAAAAGGGGGCGAAATGCTGGTGGTGACTATTTCCGGCGGCCTTAGCGGTACATACCAATCTGCCGTGTCTGCCAGGGATATGTGCGGTTACGATAGCATCACGGTGGTGGATTCCCGCCAATGCGCTGTTACCCAACGCATGCTGGTGGAGCACGCCGTAAAAATGCGAGACGAGGGCCAAAGCCGCGACGCCATGGCCAAAGCCCTGGAAGAGCTGCGCGACCGCCTGTCCCTGCTTGTTTTGCTGGATACTCTCACATTCCTTAGAAAAGGCGGGCGCATACCGTCCACCCTGGCCATTTTAGGCGAAGTGCTTAACATGAAGCCTGTGGTAACAGTGCGCGATGGAAAAGTAGAACCCCTTAAAAAAGTACGTGGCGCCAAAGCGGGCGTACGCGCCCTGTGGGATCAATTTGAAGCCAGCACCAACGACCCCGACTGGCCCGTATATTTTGGCTATACCCACGACAAGGCCAAAGGCGAAGAATTTATGACAGCCACCAAAGACAAATACAACCTAGCCCAATGCGGTCTATTTTCCGTAGGCGGCGTGATAGGTACCCACGCGGGCCCGGGGGCTATCGCCATCGGCTACATGAAGAAAGCAGACCACAACTAGCACCAAGCCAATTGGGTCTGCTTTCATGACCAACGAAAAATCCAGGTAAGGCAGGTTTGCAGTTAGCTCTTGCTGTCTTCGCCTTAATATTTGGTTCCCCCAACAGCATGGGATGGTTGGTTTTATTAGGTATATGTTTGCCAAATGCCCCATAAAAAATCCCCTTTACAAGAGGCAAATTTTATGTTACAATGCTCCTTGTTGACTTTGCGGTTGTGGCGGAATTGGTATACGCGTAGGATTCAGGTTCCTATGTTCGCAAGGACGTGCAGGTTCAAGTCCTGTCAACCGCATTGCTTAATTCATGGGCTTTCCAAGTATTCGGAAAGCCCATTTTCTTTTCTAAATCCCATCAGTTGCCCAACATCATACCGAATTCATCCCATATATACTGTCGTTCCACCCAAAAACACTTCTGCTATATTTTCAATATCAGCAATGACTTCGGCAGGGTTGCCGTTTACAATCAAGATGTCCGCCTGCTTGCCAATGGCAATTTCACCTGTCAAATGGTCGATGTCAAGAGTTTCGGCGCAGGATTTTGTGGCGGCCTTAATTATTTCTAAATTAGGCATACCGTATTTTTCCATATAGCCCATTTCCCACGACATGGGCGTTGCGGGGGCGTTGTTGTAAACTACATCTGTGCCAACAACAATTTTCACACCAGTTTCATACAGATTTTTGAAATTATTTTTGTATGCAAGGGCTGCATCTTTAAAATAAGCTTGCTCGCCAACAAAAGAGCGGCCGGTGGCGTCTAAGTCTTTTTTATTCATATTTTCCAAAATGTACTCATATGTACGGGTGTAAGCAGCAATGGTGGGGCACCACACAATGCCTTTTTCCTTCATTTGTTTTGCCTGTTCAATGGTCAGGTGCGTGCCGTGTTCTATGGTGTCAAATCCGGCGTCAATTGCCATTTGAATAGACGGCTGTGTTCCGGCATGTACCGCCAGCTTTTTACCGACACGATGGGCTTCATCCACGGCGGCGTTAAGCTCTTCTTGGGTAAATTCCGGCGTGTCGGTGCGATGGCTGGCCATAATTTTAACCCAATGCGCTCCCCGCTTGATGTTATCGCGAATTGTGGCACGGACCGCCCATGGCCCGTCTACTTCAATGGAGCTTATCCAACCGTGGCCGCCGGTAAAGCAAATGGCGCAGTCTGTGGTGATAATCCTTGGCGCAACAAGATAACCCTTTCCTACAGCGTAATTGATGCTAACACAAAGGTTTTTGGGTGACGACACATCTCGCACGGTGGTAACGCCCTTGGCAAAGGCCCGCTTGGCATAATCCGCCGCAAAGTATGCCAGCTTAAAATCGTTTAAAGTGGCGGCATCGGAATGACTGGGCCAAAAACCGATATGCACGTGCATGTCAATAAGCCCGGGCAAAAGCGTTGCACCGGGATATTCTTTGACAGGCGAATCCGGATATTTTTCTTTTAGTTGCGAAACATCACCAATGTCCGCAATTTTGTCCTCTGCAACATATACGGCCTGGTCTTTAAGCACAGTTTTGCCATCACCTGTGATGATTCTCTCGGCAGTTAAAATCATTGTGTATCCCCTTTCTTTGTCGAAAATCAAATCGCTTTGTCTTATAAGACGTTTGTTATATTATAGCAGATGTTTTATAGTGGCGTAAAGGTGCATAACAAAACCCGCTAGGAATTTTGCTTCGTTTTAGACATTCATAATCTTGAAGCCACAATCACCAAGTTGCAACTACCAGAATATAATACCAGCAATGATATTTTTAAGGGGGACACTTTTCATGGTTTTTTTGAAAAGAGCCACAAAATTAACGATGCTGGCATTTTTATTGTCTATATTTGCTTTGGCGGCCTGCGCACGCGCAGAAGATGATGCCGCAGAGGGTCTGACAGTGGTAAATGTAAACGAAGTGGTGCGCTCGGTATTCTACGCACCCCAATATGTGGCCATAGAGCTGGGCTTTTTTGCCGACGAGGGCCTGGAGATTGTATTGGAAACAGGGCAAGGGGCAGACCGCTCCATGGTGGCTTTAATATCCGGCGAGGCCGACATCGGTCTGATGGGCACCGAAGCCGCCATATATGTGTATATAGAGGGGCGACAAGACCATGCCACAATCTTTGCCCAACTTACCCAACGGGCGGGTAACTTCCTGGTAGCACGAGAGGAAATGCCGGGCTTTACGTGGGATGATGTACGCGGCATGACCATTATTGGCGGCCGGCCGGGGGGTATGCCCCAAATGGTGCTGGAATATGTGTTGCACTTGCATGACATTGAACCAGGGACTGATGTAGAAATCATCACAAATCTGGCCTTTACCACCACAGCAGGGGCATTCGTCGGTGGTGTGGGGGATTTTACCGCCGAATTTGACCCCAGCGCATTAGAAATCGAAAAATCCGGCCATGGACATGTGGTGACGGGTCTGGCTAATTACACCGCCGCCCTGCCATACACGGTATATATGGCCAATCGTTCTTTTATTGAGGCTAATCCAGATATCATCCAGCGTTTTACAAATGCCATAGGACGCGGACAACAATGGGTGCGTAACCACAGCCCAGCAGATATTGCCGAAGTTATTGCACCTTTTTTCCCTCACAGCGACCTGGAAGATCTGATTTTCATTGTCAACCGATACCAGTCCCAGGATACATGGCTATATAATCCGCTGATAGATGAGGCAGGATTTTATCTGCTGCAAGATATTATGGAGCACGGCGGTGAACTTGGTAGGCGCGTAGATTTTGACACCCTAGTGGACAATTCCTTCGCAGAGGCGTCATTGGGTGCCGAGTAAAGAATTTCGTGAAATTGCAAAACCCGCTAATCATTATGATTAGCGGGTTTCCTTGCCTCCCCGAGTAGGATTCGAACCTACAACCCTCCGGTTAACAGCCGGATGCTCTACCATTGAGCTATCGAGGATCGCATCTTAATCTTTAACAACAGTGGTTATTATATCATGGTTTTTCCTTCATGTCAACAATATTTTTTAAAAAATAAACACGCTCCCGCTCTCTTCCGCAGACACGTGTCCTCCCCCTTCCCCCTCAAAACCGAACACGAGAACACCAGCCTCCGCCTTCCAGCTTCAGCCCCAACCTCCACCTTACGGCCTCGGTTTTAGCTTTAACCTTCCAGCTTCAGCCCTTACACTCCA
>Ga0123355_10019000_pt1 | contig 10931 bp, 11 predicted proteins | sample TergutEmb28metaG_3_FD_89872 | JGI IMG/M metagenome (GOLD analysis project Ga0123355, IMG submission 89872) | Embiratermes neotenicus P1 segment gut microbial communities from Petit-Saut dam, French Guiana - Emb289 P1 | ecosystem: Host-associated > Arthropoda: Insects > Digestive system > Gut ...
AGGCTTTCTGCTTAGACGCAATCTCGTCCTTGTTCGCCTCGTAGTAGGCTTTCTGCTTAGACGCAATCTCGTCCTTGTTCGCCTCGCGGTAGGCTTTCCGCTTAGACGCAATCTCTATTTGGCGTTTGCTTTTTCTGGTGCTCGCAATTTCTTTGTCTAAGGCTTTCAGCTCTCGACGCTCTTTGTGCGACACTGTATCGCGGATACAGTCAGGGTGTATGCAGTTGAAGCAATCTATGTCGCAAATTCTGGGACTTTTCACTAACCCACCTCCGTTTTATTTTTGCCTATCCCGCCGCAACTGGATAGGTGGGCTGCGGCGGGTGCATCGTCCCCTGCGCTGCGCGTATGGGGCAGAAATCAGGGGAGCGGTCAATCGTCTTGCATGTTGTGCGAGCGAGGATTTGCACCTCACATGACTACGGTTCTTTATCCCGGTTATAGTCGCCAACGGCGAACCCTCTCTGCGTCTACCTATTCCGCCATCGCACAACCAGTCTAGATCATTACAATTGCACCTCTATTTGACTTTTTCTCGATCACCCCTTATAATAGGAGTGCATCATCGTTCGTTCTTCATGACCTACTGTCCGCAGAGTTGCCGCTCTGTGGGCAGTTTCTTTTTGCGGTCACGGAACAAGCGTCCGTATCCGCATCTGCATCCGTCTGATCCGGGCGGGATTTCCCGCTCACAGCCAATACAGCGTCTTGTGATGTTCATCGCCTCACCTCCCCTCAAGCTTGACTGTGTGCGCAATAAGAGACTCTTTGCGCACACGCCAAACCTTACCTTCTTTGTATGCTGGGAACGTGCCAGCCTTAGCTCGCTTTATCAGCGTTTCCGGTGTGAGCGCGAGAATCCGTGCGGCATAGGGCAAGTCCATCACGACAGGCACATCATCCCAGTCGGTCGTAAGTTTTTGGCGCTTCATGCAATCACCCCGCTTTCTCTGCAACATCCGTTCGTTGCCCGTTTGGTGACTTATTGTTTAAAAAAATTTCAGCTAATTCCCCGACAGAAACATCCAGCACGCCAGACAGACTATTAAGTTCGTCTATACTGGGTTCTTTCTGCCCAAGCGTGATTTTGGAAAGCCTCTGACGATTCCACCCTAACGATTTGGCGCATTCAGACTCTGAATCATACTTTGAGTAGATCAGCCCTCTAAGTGCTCGCACTCTTCCACGCACCATCTTTTTCCACCTCCGAAAAGTAAACTGTTTGGTGACTACACTATAACATGTGAAAATCCTATTGTCAACCGTTCGGTGATAAAATTTCTTTTTTTTATTTTTTGTCTTGATTTTGGTGACAACCTATAGTATGATTATCGCACCAGATACACCATAAGGAAGTGTGGCACATGAAATTTGGAGATAAATTGAAAGAAATCAGAACTGAGCGCAATCTGTCCCAAGAGCAGCTGGGGGAGATCGTCGGAACCTCGAAGCAAGTAATCAGCCGATACGAGGCAAACCGGCGAACCCCAAAGATTACAGTGGCGCAGGAATACGCAGACAAGCTAGGTGTCCCACTTGAATACCTAGTCGACGATACAGTTGACCTGATGTCTGACGTGGCACAAAAGGTACTTAAAAAGCTCCCGTTTTACAATCTACCTGCGTCTGCCGGTGCAGGCGAATGGCTAGACGGCACTGACTACGAATATCACGGCTTTGAGAATGTTCCGTCCGAAGTGGATTTCGCACTCCGGGTACGTGGCGATAGCATGGAGCCGATGTATTCTGACAATGACATTGTTTTTGTTAAAACTAACGTCCTTGTAGAAAGCGGTCAGGTCGGTGTGTTTGTTGTAGGCGGAGAGGGCTACTTAAAAATGCTCCAAGGGAACAAGCTGGCATCATTGAACCCTGCATATGCGCCTGTGTTGATAAGTGAACACGATTCATTTTTCTGTGCAGGGCGAGTCGTTGGGAAAGCTGAAAAGTAAATAACCGCATTTCCAACGTTGGCAATGCGGCAAAAATAGAAAAGGAGAAGATCGAATGAAAGCATTAAAGATTATCGGAGTAATAATATGCGGGGCGTTGGCTCTGACCGGATTTTTGACGAGTTCTGATGACTCGACCGGTCTGACGATGGGTATTTTGTTCACAATACCCACCGCGGTTCTTGTTTTCTTCCTCACAAAGCCGAGGGCAAAAGGAAGTCGAACAGACAGAGGCGTAAAAACACACAAAGATATCCTGCAAGAAAACGGCTTTACTGTTAGCAAAGAAATCCAAACCACGCCGGGGATTTTTAAGACTTGGTTTTTAGTGGATGATGTCAACAAGAAATTTGCAATTGCTTTCGAATCAACTCCTAGCGACACAAAAATCTACAGCTACTTAGACATTATTGATTTTGAATTAAACGAAGATGGGAATAGCATTGCTCAAGGGAAAGGTTTCGCCACTGCCGTTGGCGCGGCGACGTTTGGATTGGCTGGCGCAATGGTCTGCGCTGCCGGGAAGCGAAAAACTAAGGGAACTTGCACTACGCTAGATATCCGAATTATGTTAAACGACTTGCAGAGTCCACAGGCAGTGGTTTCTTTTATTCATCGCGAAATCAAGAAAGACTCTCCTGCATATACTGCTCAGTTAGAAGTTGCAAAAGAGGTCATGGCAACCCTTTCTTACATACAGAATCAAGCTGACAAAACAGCTGATAGAGAATAGCAAAAATCCCCATCCAGCCGCAAAACTAGAGGGGCATAATCGACAGGAGGGCGAGGCTATGCCACGAAAGAGTAATGTTACTCGCAAAGATGGGCGCATTGCCGTCCAAGTGTATATCGGACGCGAGGACGATGGAAAGCGCAAGTATAAGACAGCGTATGGGCGAACGCAAAAAGAAGCCGACAGCAACGCCAACGAAATTAAGTTCGCCTTGCGCAAAGGTCTTGACCTCATGGCAGACAAAGATACGTTTCGCGAATGGGGCGACTACTGGCATAAGTTGAAGTCAGAAAGTGGACTATCGAAAAGCCATGTCGACGGGTGCAAGAGCATCAAAAAGCACTGGGACAACCACCTTGGCGATGCTTCTATCACCAAGATCAAAACAGCCGATCTGCAACTTGTAATATCAGGCTTCGTCGAAAAAAATCCGAACACGAAAAAACCAGCCTCACAAGAATTTGTAAAAAAGATGAAAGAGATTGCTTCGCAAATATTCCGATGTGCAATCGAAAACCGTGTAATGGAGTACAATCCAGCCGATGCAATCAGGGTGCCGATTACCGCGCCGCCGCAAGAAAGACGCGCCCTGACAGATAAAGAACAAGGGTGGATTATCTCGTCAAGGGACGATCACAAAGCAAAGCGGGCGGCAATGATCATGATGTACTCTGGGCTGCGGCGCGGAGAATTGATTCCATTGACTTGGAGCGATATTGACTTAGATAATCACACAATCGACATTAACAAGGCTGTAGAAAAGATAAGCAACAAGTTTGTGATAAAAAAAGGCGGAAAAACTGATGCAAGCATCCGGACGGTTGACATTCCGATCCGGCTGGTGGAATACCTAAAGAGCGAAGCAAGGGACGCTATACTTGTCTGTTCAAACGCGCGTGGAAAGGCGCACACGCCGTCATCGTGGAAGCGGATGTGGGAGAGCTATCTAGCTGAGCTCAACCTCGCACATGGGGATTTCAGCCCGTTTGAGAAGCAGGCAAAGAGCAAATTTGATCCTGACGGCGTTCCTTTTGTCATTGATCGAATCACTCCGCATTGGTTGCGACACACCTTTGCAACAATGCTCTATTTTGCCGGTGTTGATGTACTAACTGCAAAGGAGCAATTAGGTCACAAGGACATTAAAACTACGCTTGAGATTTATACACATCTCGACAAAAAACACAAACGAAAAGAAATGAATAAACTTGATAGATATCTAGATGATGCAAAGGACGAAAAGCTAGATGATGCAAGTCACGTGCAAGTCAGCTAAAACAAAAATGCAAGTATTTTCAATAAGTGCGGGGATTTTTCACTTTGCTTTGGGAGCAGGGGGTCGCAGGTTCGAATCCTGTCGCCCCAACCAGTAGGAGTGTTCTTACCGCATTTCAGCGGTAGGAACACTTCTTTTTTATTTTACGATATTTTACCTTTTCCTTTGACACATGGCGTTCAAATTGAGCACCATGGAAAATATCTCAGCGCGGAAGAACGTACCGTTCAACACATTGGAAAAAGAATTTTTGCTGAAATTTTTGCTTATCAGAGAAACAGGAGCGAATTTGTGAAAAAAGTTATAAACAGATTGACTTTGACTATATTTTTAATTGCTTTGCAGATAGCTATAATTATCGCTTTCTCACTTATAATCCGGACTTTTTTACCCTTTATGGTCTACATCGCTATGGGCATCAGCGCATTCGTTTTTCTGTTTATTGTGAAAAGTGATAAGGCATCCTCATACAAGATCAGTTGGATTATTATAGTCCTATTGTTTCCGGTCGGAGGAGGGGCGCTCTATCTAGTTGCCGGAAATAAACGACCAACGAAAAAGATAGCGGCTCAAATGGATGAACACGCACTGATCGCCAAACTGTTAGATCATGATGGAAACCTGCCCTTTATAAATAAGGTGCAGTGCGGCAGGATGTTTAGCTTAATGCAATATATCCGAAATTGTTCATCATATCACGCATACAAAAACACACAAGTCAAGTATTATCCCCTTGGTGAGCTGATGTTTGCGGATATGCTCCTTGAACTTGAAAAAGCCGAAACATTTATCTTTGTAGAATACTTTATCATTAAAGAAAGTACGATGTGGGACCGCTTGCTTGATGTGATGGCGCGCAAGGCCAGCGAAGGTGTAGATGTACGCTTAATTGTAGATGATATGGGATCATTCAAGCTTTTTTCTCCTTCATATGTAGCAAAACTGAGAGCTAAGGGTATTAAGGTCTTGAGATTTAACCCATTGGTACCGTACTTACAGCTATTTATGAACCATCGTGATCATAGAAAAATAATAGTAATCGATGGACATACGGCGTTTAATGGCGGCATCAATATTTCAGACGAATATATCAACAAAAGCAGTCCGTTTGGGATATGGAAAGATACAGGCGTTCGCTTATATGGGGATGCCGTGTGGAGCTTCACGCTCATGTTCATTGAAATGTGGGACACTTTCTGCAAAGCAGACGAACGCATAGATAATCATTTGTCGTATAAGCACCACATGGATCATAAGGTTGAAACAGACGGTCTTATCTTGCCCTATGGCGATACCCCGCTTGATGGTGAGGAACTAGGGGAAAACATATATGTGGACATGCTAAATCAAGCCGATCAGTACGCTTACATATTCTCGCCCTACTTGATTATTAGTGAAAAAATGGCGAAAGCGCTCCAACTGACCGCAAAGCGCGGCGTAGATGTACGGCTTATTACACCGGGCATTGCCGATAAGACATTCGTGCATAGATTGGCGCGTTCTTATTATAGGCGCTTACTTGAAGCAGGGGTAAAGATTTATGAGTATACACCGGGATTCCTACATGCAAAGAGCTTTATTAGTGATGATGAGGTTGCAGTCGTAGGGACAATCAATCTTGACTATCGAAGCCTGTATCTGCATTTTGAGTGCGCAACATTGTTGTTTCGTTCAGATGCTATAAAGGACATAAAACATGATTTCATCCAAACACTGGAGGAATCAGAAGAAATAAAGCTGGATAATAGGAAAAGGCGAATTTGGAACGAGTTGATTGATGCTATTTTGCATTTGTTTGCTCCGCTGATGTAAATGAGTCGTGCAGCAAAACCGCCACATATGAACCACCAGAACGTGCATTCCGGTAAAGTCTATAAGCAACTACAGTGTTCTTATCGCGCTTCAGCGATGAGAACACTGTTTGTTTGCGTACCCAGCAGGTCGAAGCAGTAAAGCCCCACTCTTTTCTAAGCTCCTTGCAAAAGTCATCCCTCCTGTAATTCGACAGGATTCGCGGCAAAAATTGCTTGCGAAAGTGTTTTCTGTGTGATAAATTATGAGTGTTAAACTCATATTTCTACAAATAAACACAATTTTGCACAATGTTTGACACAATGAGACAGGAAGCAAAGAGGGATGTGCTCCATGGATGCGAAAATTAAGGTGCTTATCGCAGATTCAAGCAATGACTACAGGCGGCTCGTGGCAAACTGCTTACAAAACGCTCCGGATATGGAACTAGTCGGCAGCACAGCAGACGGACTGGAAACCTTGCGTCTGGCACAAGAGACGCAAGCGGATGTCATCGTCTTGGACGTTTTGCTAGAAAACCACGATGGTCTCGATGTGCTGCGCCGCATCAAAGAGCTGGGGCTGAATGTGTCCTGTATTGTTGTGTTTGCTTTCTATCAGGACAGCATGATTTCGGAGGCTGCCCGCCTTGGGACAAGTTATCTTTTGCGCAAACCCTTTGGTGTCCAAACCTTGATGGAAAAGATTCGCCGTGTAGCCAAGGCAAAGCACATAGAGACAGCACTTCTCCCCGATCTGGGATATTTTGAACTGGAAGTAACAAGAGTCTTGCGCGAACTCGGCGCACCGGCACATATGAAAGGGTATCGGTTTTTGCGATATGGAATCGCTCTCGTCATGTTGGATATCAAGTTCCTAGACGCTGTAACAGGAAAGTTATATCCAAGTATTGGGGAAAAATTCGATGCGACGGGAGAGCAGGTTGAGCGTTGTATTCGCAATGTAATTGGAGCAACCTGGGATCAGAGAGACTCAAAGGTATTGCAGAAGTTCTTTGGATATACCGTGTCAAAGCGCAGAGGGAAACCAACAAATAGCGAGTTTATTGCTATGATTGCAGATCGGCTGAGCTTGCAGCAGAAATATGGAGACGGACAGCATAATGGGTCATATATACCCACGCTATAAGCACCACAGCCGTTTCATCCGAGAGATGTTCGGGATTCGCTCTATTTTTAATCGTATCGGAGAATATACATGCAATGGCTCTACGAACACACAGATGACAACTCTGCGCGCTATATACTGGGTACCGTCGGCGGCCGTCCTTTGATCTGCTTTGGGATCAATCCGAGTACGGCAGAACCGAACAATCTAGACCCCACCGTAAATTTGGTGCGGCTACAGGCAGAGGCTCAGGGATATGACAGCTTTGTGATGCTCAATGTCTACCCACAGCGGGCAACGAACCCCAATGACTTGCACAAGGTACATTGCCCGGAGCTACAGGCGGAAAATGAGCGACAAATCGCCGCATTGATTGATGGAAACGCGCACACCCTCTGGGCAGCTTGGGGCAGCTTGATTGACAAGCGTCCTTATCTCATCCCTCTGGTGCGAAATATCATTGCATTGCCGGAGCTGCAAAATTGCCACTGGGTATCTCGGGGCAAACCAACCAAAGACGGACATCCGCACCATCCGCTGTATGTGCGAAAAGAGGCTCCTTTTGAGATGTTTGATGTGGGGATGTATCGGAATGAACTTGTTTGAAGCCTTTCGTGCCAAACAAAACCACAGGCTACGCAAAAATATTTTTCGCGTAGCCTGTGGTTTTTACTATTGTCTTTCTTGCATGAGCTAGTCGGGGATTCTGCAAAACTAAGCAAGAGAGCGGCAATGTGCGCCGCTCTCGCTTAGATAATCTGTGTACCCATGCAACAGTACGCTTGACGGTCTAGTGCTTAGTTGGTACATCTGTTTCTGTAATCTTTACCTTGAGACTACAGCTAATTTAATACCACCCCATACGTTCAAAAAGCCGTATAAGGAATGGGTTAATTGTAACTACGAAAATCACATATATTATCGCAACAGTAACAAATTGCCGTCTGAGTGTTTCCATGGTTAAAGCAGGCTTGTCTTTCAATTGGCGTTTCTGGTTAATTCTATCAAGACGTTTGCCACGCTTGATAAAAAAGACCGCCAAAAAACCACCCACAAATGCTACAACCAAGTGCCAAAGTACATTGAATTGGAAAATTGCTTCTAAAAACCCCATATCTTTCTCTCCCTGTGAAAATCATAAATCCGACCCGATCTCTACATAGCGTAATCGAATTATGAAAATAATACCACAACCCTGCAATCGTTGCAACACGGCAAATGATAAAATATAAATATTAACACAGAAGTTGTAATCATTAGCAGGTAAGTTACAACCCACTTGAAAAGCTTGAGTCTCTTTTCAAGTGGGTTGACCATAAGATGTCTTTTCGGTTTCTTATTTACACAAGCCCAGATTCGCAGTATACTAGAGACAAAGAATGGAGGACTCCTTTATGATTCGTTTTGCTGACGTACAAAACAATGAGAACATCAAAGTCTACATCCAAAAAGCAGATGAAACCCTGGGTTCGCTTGGGTTTACTGATCATGGGCTAGGACATGTCACAAAAGTCGCCACCGAGGCGCGGGAGATTTTGCTCACCATGGGTTACTCCGAGCGTGAGGCGGAAGTTGCACAGATTGCCGGCTTTTTGCATGACATCGGGAATATCATCAATCGGGTTGCACATGCGCAAAGTGGGGCGCTGTTGGCATTTCAGCTCTTGACTGAAATGGGAGCGGATCCGGAAGATATCGCTACGATTATCACCGCCATCGGTAACCATGATGAAAAGACAGCGGCACCTGTAAATCCCGCTTGTGCAGCGGTGATCTTGGCAGACAAAAGCGACGTGCGTATGAGCCGCGTGCGAAATACCGACCTCTCTACCTTTGATATCCATGACAGGGTGAATTATGCGGTAAAACAGTCCTCTCTCACCATTTCAGAGGACAAGACGATTATCAATCTGGATTTGACAATTGACACAGAACAGTGTGCGGTGATGGATTACTTTGAGATTTTCCTCATGCGTATGTCTCTCTGTAGCAAAGCGGCAGCAAAGTTGAATTTGCGCTTTGCACTGACCATCAATGGGCAGCAACTCCTGTAATATGCCGATTTATCCAAACCCAAACTGCAAGAAGATACGCGGCAGCCATCTTCTTGCGGTTTCCTGCGGACGTTGCAAATGCTTTATCGCCAAGTACCAAAAAGTGGGCGAGAGCAATTTTGTGAAGATGTATAATGATCGAATCATCGAAGGTTCCATCGACTTCTCACAATATCACGGCGCACTTTATTGCCCGGATTGCGGCGCTCACATTGCAACACGCTACATCACAAAGATGGACAAAAAAGAAGCCTATCGTTTTGTACCCTCTGCGTTCCACAAACGCAAAATTTGAGTTTGTTCTTTATTGTGCATTATTTGATTTCGCATTAAAAGTTATGTTTTCTCCCCCCATCTACGGCGAGGAGAAAGCATGGCTTCTGTAATTTTGTCCTTTCTTGCTATCCATTGACATTCGCACTGATTCAGTGTATCTTTAATTTAAGATATGTAATATTTTCCCCAAGGAAACGGAGGCAAACATGCGCTTTTTGAAATCAGCTAGATTTAATATGCTCCTCCCCTATTTGCTCCTTACTGCCACTGCGATTATTATCATTTTCCGCATTGTCACGGATATTTCCTATGTCTTTGATGGGCTTCGCTGGTTTTGGGGCGTAATTCTTCCGTTTTTCTATGGTTTTCTTTTGGCGTATATTTTGAATATCCCATGCGCTGCTTTGGAAAAACTCTACGGTCGTGCGCGTTCCGGTTTTATTGCGCGGAAGAAAAAAGGGTTTAGTGTTATCAGCGTCTACCTTTTGCTCATTCTCTTTGTCTTCTTTGTCTTAAACCTGGTCATCCCGCAGATTTACAATAGCATCGCTTTCTTTATCGCAAACTTTGATAGCTACTACGCCGACATTATGGCTCTGATCACACAGATCGACTCCTATCTCGACACGGATCTGTACGGTATGCTTGCCGATCAACTGCATTTTGACAATCTTCTCTCCCTCCTACAGGGTCTTCTGCAAGATGGCAGCGGCTTCTTTTGGGACACCTTGGCAAACGTTGGAACTGCAGTCTTCCGCATGTTCTTGGCTCTCGTAACTTCTCTTTATATCCTGCTTGGCAAAGAATCCATTCAGCGCTATTTCAAACGCGCTCTGTCGGCAATCGTTCCGCCCCGTGTTTCTTCTGCCACCCTCAAATATACCGCTGCTTTGAATCTCAACTTCAGACGCTATATCTTCACGCAGACCATCGATGGTCTGATTATCGGTACAATCGCCACCATCGCCCTCACCATTATGGGCTCGCCCTATGCGCTTGTTTTGGGGATTATGATCGGTCTGTTTAACTATGTCCCCTACTTTGGTTCCATCGTTGCCACAATTGTCGCAATCCTCGTTGTCATTCTGACCCAAGGGTTCACAATGGGACTGATTGCTACTATAGTTCTCATTGGTTTACAACAACTGGACGCAAATGTGATTCAACCAAAACTCATGAGCGGGTCATTCTCTTTGAGTCCACTACTCATCATCATCTCCATCACCTTAGGCGGTGCAATCGCCGGTATATTCGGTATGATCGTTGCAATTCCGATCATGGCAGTACTGAAAGATCTGCTTGATACCTATATTTCCTATCTGGAAAACAAGAAGAAAGTGGCAGCAGCCGAAGAGTAAGATTTATCCCGTAGGGGACGCACACCCGGGCGTCCCGCTGTACCAATTTCGGTGCGCCTCCCTTTGTGCAATGCGAACGAGGGATCGCGGGACGCTGAGGACAGTGTCCCCTACAATGTACAACATCGTCGTAGGGGCGGCTATTAGCCGCCCGCGGGCGATTGATAATCGCCCCTACATGTCTCCCCTACAAAGAACAATTCCCCAACATATCCTGTTGGGGAATTGTTCTTTGCTGCACTGTAGGAATGTCAAACATATTGGACATTGATGAGCTCTATAGGAGCTTTCCAGTTGAGCGGACGCATCGGATAATTATTGGAACGGCGGAGGTGTTTGCGAAGCTGGTCTTTGAAATCGTGA
>Ga0123355_10019001_pt1 | contig 10931 bp, 12 predicted proteins | sample TergutEmb28metaG_3_FD_89872 | JGI IMG/M metagenome (GOLD analysis project Ga0123355, IMG submission 89872) | Embiratermes neotenicus P1 segment gut microbial communities from Petit-Saut dam, French Guiana - Emb289 P1 | ecosystem: Host-associated > Arthropoda: Insects > Digestive system > Gut ...
AACCTCATATAAAGCTGAGCTTCACGACGGAGGAGTGATTAGCGAAACTTATGCCAGCCATAGACGAACTCAGCGACGTTAGGAGCTGTTAGAGAGTCATGAGACTGGTGCAAATCAACCACATGTTCTTCAATGTTAAATAGCATAGTAAACGCACTGTCTGCTGGTTTTTCTGACATGCCTGATACCACCAAAAACAAAGATTTTAATACCTTTATTATAACCTGAATTCACTAATTTATCAAGTGTCGGCTGTGTCATGGTAGTGCCTCAAATACAGCTGTGCTACAAGTAGGTCACATGAAGTCTGTCGGAAAGTAGTAAAACTTTCTTGCGGACTTTTTTTGCAAGCAAAAACTTGATATAATGGATTTTATGCTATAAATGTGATATAATAATATTATCAATTAAATTATATGAGGTGGACGAGATGGAAATAATGCCAAGTAGCCGAATTAGCAACGATTATAAAGGTTTTTCAGAGTATGCAAGATCAATTGACGAACCAATTACAGTGACAAGTAAAGGATATGCTGATTTAATCGTTATGAGTGTTGAAACATATGAAAAGCACATGACCGAAAAGAATTTGAATGATACTCTGCTTGCTAGATATTTAGATTTACAGGAGAATGGCATCACACATCCCTTAGAAGGAGTAACAGATAGAATCGCCAAGAGGTTGGGCGTGAAAAATGTATAAAGTGCTATTGTCAAATGAAGCAGAAAAAGATTTGCACGATATTGCTGACTATATTAGTGAGCAACTTCAAAATCCGATTTCGGCGGTTAGAACTATCGCTAAAACAGAGAAAACACTGGGTAAACGACTTGAAATTTTTCCGTATTCTTACCCTGTACATTCATATTTAGAATCATTCGGAATCGAATATAGGCGCACAATAATAGACAATTTCACAGCGTTTTATATTGTTGATGATGTTGTCGAGGTTGTAACCATCACGCATACTATGTACAACAAAAGAGATGTTTCAAAGTTGATAAAATAGTAGCAACTAGATTGAGATACAAGCAGTATAGGTTACATGAAGTCTGACGGAAAGTGGTGATTTTATGATTGATACGCGTGATAGCCAGGTATCTTATGAAATGTTTTTGAATGAATTATCAAAAGAGTTTGAATATCTTCAAAACGGTGGTACAAGCTATCGAATAGAAACAGCTACATTTTGCTTGGAAGTTGCACGTAAAATCAATGATGTTAACTCATTTTTGGAAAAAGAAGCGACTGAAAAAATTGTGTTGTTACATTTTCCATATGTAGATGCTGAACGTTTGCAAGATGTCACTAAAATGTTAAACACTGTGGCAAACAGCCTTGAATTAAAGGCAAATTTGCCTGATGAAATTAAAGAGTCATTGCTTGCAAGAAAGAAAAAGCGTAAACCTTTGAAGTTAACACCTATTCCATGATAAAATGACTATCCCAATTAAGATACAAGTAAGTGAAATTCAGCGAGCAACTCAAACACTAAAATAGTTCACTGGAAAATTCAATTACCCTTTGAGGTGTGGATATTTATCAAAACGCCCATGACCCAGAAAGTATTTACATCCATGGCTATAGACTTTTAGATAATGGATTTCTGCTTAGCTTGCTTGTGCTTGGATTGTTTTATACCATTTTTCGCTTACTTTCTATCTCTTGGTTAGGAAACGAAATGATAAAGCGAGGGTATAAATACATACCAATTATTTTGACAGGGATGCTCTTTTATGGATTTATGGAAGCTTTTATGTGGAGTCCTGTATGGACTGTACTATTCTTAGTCGGTGTGATTTTCTTGAAAGAATACGCAATAAAAGGGGAAGCGGCTGATGTTACTGACTCTACAAGTTAATTTTTGCGTCATATATAAGTGTGTGAATATATGGGGATAATAATAGAGAGGGTCAAGGAGAGCAGAAAATGAATCAAATGATAAAAAAAATATTACAATTCTCTGTGGGTCCAATTATCACAGCTTCTTTAGGTTTGATTTTAATCCCCCTTACAACTTATTTTGTTGCCCCTGAAGAATTTGGTCGTGCCAGCATGTTTATGCTCGCTCAAACAATAATGCAATCATTTTTATATTTAGGATTTGATCAAGCCTATGCGAGGGAGTTTCATCAAGACAAAAGAAAGAACAGGCTAATGTATCACGCAATGATTTTTCCTTTAGTACTCTCAATTTTGATGGCATTATCATTTTTCATATTCGCAAATAATTTATCAACCTTATTATTTGGTAATCTTGGCTATAACCGAGCAGTTTATTTAACTGGAGCCACGGGTATTTTTATTGTCATCGAACGTTTTTTACTACTCAGATTACAAATGGAAGAGCGAGCGTTAGAATTTTCCATCAAAAGCATTTTAACAAAAAGTGGGGTTTTAATATTCACACTTATCTTCCTACTTTTCATTCGACAAGACTTTCTTGCGATTGTTTATGCAACAATACTCGGGCAAATGCTCAGCGGGATAATCTTATTTATTTGGCACAAAAACTATCTTTTCCCCGAAAAATACCAACTTGACAAACAGTTAATTAAAAAACTGTTCATGTTTGGCATGCCCATTATTTTCGCAGTTGGCTTAGGAAGTCTACTAGTCACTTTTGACAAAATCGCACTAAGAATCTGGAGTAACTTTGAACAACTAGGCTTCTTTACAGCAGTAATGCGGATAATTGCTTTATTAACGATTGTTCAAACTGCATTCACAAGTTTTTGGCTACCCGTCGCATATCGATGGCATGAAGAAAAAAAAGAAATGAGCAATTATAAAATGGTAAGTGATGCAATCCTAGCCCTCATGTCAATTGGATTTGTCTTACTCTTAATCTTCAGACCGATTCTAATGCTACTACTAGCAGAAGAATATCGGCAAGCTCAATACCTACTCGGCTTTTTAACAATGCAACCTATCTTTTACACAGTAAGCGAAACAACGACATTAGGAATCGTCTTCTCAAGAAAAACCTATTTAAACTTCATCGTTATGATTTTAGCTGTTATAGCAAGTGTTAGCTTAAGCATCCTACTCATTCCCAACCATGGAGCACTTGGCGCAGCCATTGGAACAGGGATTGCTTATCTTGTTTTTTTCTGGGCACGTACCCTTTTCTCTTTTCGAGTTTGGGAAGGATTCAATGTATCAAAACACGTCTTTTCGACCATCTTGATCTTAGGACTTTCATTTTTAAACATCTTTTCTGGAACTCTAGTTCTGACCATTAATTTAGCAGCCTTACTAACCATTATTCTAATAAACAAACAGCTACTTCATCAATTACTATTATTAGTAAAAAAGAAAAAGAGATGACACATATTTGAGAAAAGATAAAATATTTAGGCATTGTAGCGAAAAATGTGATATAATGGATGTGAACAAAAAAATAGGAGTAAAAGAAGTAACATGAAGATAAATCTAATAGAAAGCAACCGGCAGGAGCTGCAGAATATACTGATATGGATGATTTTAGGGTTAGTTTTAAGCTACACTTACTTTTCATCTGTTTTTTTTGACAATGAAGCTATTTTTCTTCTTTTACAACTAGCAAGAGTCTTTGCATTTTTGAAAATTTTGTTTGACATTTTCACCTTAGGGAAACCGAAAAACTTCTTTTTTAACGGTCTTTTGATTTTTGCAATCATTGCACTTCTCTTCACGTGGGATTTTAACATCATAAGTCATCTAATGATTGCCCTAGCTTTTAGAACTGAAAAAATCGACAGCATCATCAAAAAATTCTTTTTAATCAACTCAGCATTACTTTTTGGAATTATGTTAATGAGCCAAATAGGCATCATATCAGGGGATGTATGGATTGAAGCAGACATAAATAGAACACGCCACCTTTTAGGGTTTGACAATCCGAACATGCCAATGCGCTCTTTTTTCAACATCTGGATCAGCTTCATTTACCTATACTGGAATAAAACTCGATCAGAAGAATATTGGGTAGCAGCAACAGTAGTTGGACTTGTGCTCCCCTTTACTTTCTTACAGTTAACTGATAGCCGCATGCCAATGGTAAGTATAATTATGGGACTACTCCTACTGGTAGTGTTACCTTTTGTAAATCTGAATAAAAAATCAATTAAAATAAGCTTGGCTTCTATTCCCATTATTCTAACAGGTATGAGCCTTGTTGTAGCACATAGATTTGGTCAACATAATTTTTTAAATCGTGTACTATCAGATAGACCGAGGTTTTGGAATAACTTACTAACCCAACCGACCTATCCCTTAAGATTCTTTGGTCATCATGGGACCATTTTACACTATTTATATAATGGAGAGCGGCTAATTCTAGATAACTCTTATTTGTATGTTCTCTGGGTACAGGGAATAGGCATTTTTCTTATCATCTTTGCAATTTTAACTTATCTGATTTATCACTTAGCAGTAAAAAATGATAAAAGAATGTTATTCTTAATCATCATGATTTTGATTTACGGATTTGGGGAAAATGTATTTTTTGATGTAGGAAGTAGTGTCTTATTTTTCTTGATATATTCAGCTTGTGAGCAACTACAATCAGAGTTTAATAAGCAATCACTAGCAAAGAAAGATAAGAAAAAGATGAAAATACTTTACTGCATTACACGCTCAGACTGGGGTGGCGCTCAAGCCCATCTCTTTGACTTGGTAAAGGAAATGACATCTCTTGGACACATTTGCGAAGTCGCTATTGGGGAAAATGGAGAACTTTCCCAACGATTAAATGAAATAGGAATAAAGGTTCATTTACTCAACTCGTTGATTCATGAAATCCATCCGATCAAAGATGTGAAAGGGACTTTTGAGTTATATCATCTCATAAAAGAAGTTGACCCTGATTTCATTCATCTCCATTCAACAAAAGCGGGTTGGATCGGTCGAATCTCTGGACTCTTTATCAAAAAGAAAGTCATTTTTACTGTTCATGGGTGGTGCTTCACAGAAGGGGCTACTGGCGTTAGAAAAACACTAGGCCGCTTCATAGAAAAAGCCCTTGTGCCAATAACCGATAAAATCATCTGTGTCTCTGAATACGATAAACAATTAGCGCTCCGACTGAGCGTGGGATCATCTGAAAGCCTCACGCTTATTTACAATGGCGTATCTCACATTGAAAAAGCAAACCAAGGTCATTTCACAGATCAAAAGATAAAAGTGATGATGACAGCCCGTTTTGCCGAGCCAAAAGATCAAGAGACAGTGATTAGGGCTTTTGAACACATCGAAAAAGAATTTGAACTCTATCTCGTTGGTGATGGTCCGAATCTGGAAAGTTGCGTATCATTAACAAAAGAATTACAGTTAAACGATCAGATTCATTTTCTTGGCTCAAGAAGTGATGTTAGGATGTTATTACAAGAAATGGATATCTTTATACTAAGCTCTAGCTATGAAGGGCTGCCAATTAGTATTATCGAAGCTATGAGTGTGGGACTACCTATTATTGCAAGTGATGTCGGTGGTGTTAGCGAGCTAGTAAAAGAAGGCGAAAATGGCTATTTATTTGAACCAAGAGACATCAAACATTTATCAAACCTTATCAAAGGATTAGCAGATAAAGAAGAGAGATCTAAGCTTGGAAAAGAAAGTTTAAGGATTTACGAAGAGACCTTTACGTTGGAAACGTGTGTGAGTGGTGTATTAAACATTTATAAGCGATTGTATGATGATGAGGTGAAGAGTTAATGAAAACTAATGAACTCAAACAACTAAGTATCATCATTCCCCATTATAACACGCCTAAACTTTTACGACGTCTACTGTTGTCGATTCCTTATGAGGTAGAAACGATTGTTGTCGACGATAAAAGTACTGATGATTTATCAGAATACGCTAAGCTAGTAAACGAGTTTGCCAATGTTAGCTTTTATAGCAATGAAACTGACAAAAAAGGAGCAGGTGTTTGCCGAAACATCGGAATCGCTCATGCAGCAGGAAAATGGGTTTTATTTGCCGATGCCGATGATTATTTCACAGAAAATTTTTATAAGACAGTAAGTAAATATTTCGATGCCAAAGAAGACTTGATTTGTTTCACTCCAACCAGTATCGAAGAAACAACAGGAGAGCTGTCACACCGTCATCTCCATTATGAAACTATTGTTAAAAACTATCTCAAAGACCCGACAAAAAAGAATACACTGACTCTTCGATATGAATTTCCATCACCTCTTTGCAAGATGATAAGACGAAGTCTTGTTATAACTGAGAATGTACTTTTTGATGAAATTAAAAACTCCGAAGACTATATATTTTCAACAAAAGTCGGATACTTTGCAAAAAAATTTCTTGCCATAGATGAAACGATTTATGTTTTTACAGAATCACAGGGCTCTTTATCTAAAAAAATGAGTTGTGAAAGATACTCAATTCATGTGCAAGCCTTTATTAATGTACACAATTTTTTAAAAGCACATTTAACAAAGGATGAAATGAAAATATTAGATATGGCTGGACTAGGGTTTCTATTTTACGGGGTTAAGCACAAAATAAAGCTCTCCACATTATGGAAAGTATTTAAACGACTAAAAAAGAACCGGATTCCTATTTTCAAGCGAAAATATAAAAATCCAGCTACAGTTTTCAAGATACTGAAGTTTAACTTAGGCATTTATCGCAAGGAAAAAGATTACTATGTGAAGGAGTAGTAGTGAGATGGAAAAACCAAGCATTTCAATTATCATTCCTGCTTATAATACTGAAAAAACGATCATAAGGGCTTTGGATTCAGTTGTTAATCAAACTTATGATGGAAAAATTGAGATCATTGTTGTTAATGATGGATCTACAGATCAAACAATAGCACACTTAGAAACTTACGGAATAGATAGCCTAAATCGTGACTTAGTCATATTTAACCAAACTAATAGTGGTGTAAGCAATGCGAGAAACAAAGGAATTGAACTTGCTACAGGAGATTATATTGTTTTTTTAGATGCTGATGATTATTATCTAGAAGAAACAGTTGAACAATATATGAATAAAGTGCAAGAAACAGATTGTGAGTTTTTAATTTGTAGTTCTGACTTGCCGAAACAAGACCTGATTTTTGAGCACAATACATCAAAAGAAGAATTTTACAACTTATTTTTAAAAGGGGTTATTAACTCTCCTTGGGCGAAAGCTTATCAATCAAGCTTGTTAAAGAATAATGGCATTTGCTTCAATCCTGAAATAAGCATTGGGGAAGATTTGCTTTTGAATACAGAAGTCTTCTTTAAAGCGAGAGTAATTGCAACTTTTTTGTATGAAGGCTACTGCTATGACCAAAGTGAAAGTACACTAACCCGCGCTTTTAGAGAAAACTATTTTGAAGAAAGACTTAAGTTACTGCGATTATTTAAAGAATTATTGAACGAGCAAGGAATAGATTTTAAAGATGAAGACTGGTTTCACATAAAGCTTTGCTATAGTGTGATGTTAAAATATATTGATTCGTCTGAAAAAAGAACGTTCAAAGAAAAAATAAAATTCATTCAGACAATCCGAAGCAATAAAAAAATAAAAGCCTCAATGGGAACATTTAAAGGTGGAAGTCATATTCAAAGGATCAGTAGGGGAATATTAAAATATGGACCAAGTTGGTTAATTGCTTTAGGTATAAGTCTGCTTCCAGTTGTGAAAAGAATCTTGCCTAAAAAGTCAACTGGTGCAAGTATATAGGTGATAGAAATGAAAATAGGAATTATCAATCCCTGCTTTTCGTTAGGTGGAGTTGAAAAAGTTTCAGTCACTTTAGCAGAAAACTTACATCGCCTATTTGGCTACGAAACCTTTCTCATTGATTTTCTCGGACTACATCCCTTTGTTTACGAGGTTGACGAGGATATTAAAATCTTAACGAATCAGTATAACAGAACCGTGGCAGAGAAAGCTATTGCGCTACTCGGTAAAATAAAATACCAGTTAACGAAAAAACCATACAGCATTGTGCGTGGATCACAATCTCGAATCAAAGGACTAGCTCAACTTATCAAAGCGCATAATATTGATGTGGCTATCATGAGTCAAGGCTATTTAACTACCATGATTCCAGATTTGAAAAAGCTGCTACCTGATGTAAAGTTCATCGCTTGGCAACACACCACCTATGAGATTTACATGGAGACTGACAATAAAGCTTTTCTACCAGAATATATCGATGGGCTAAAACAAGCTAATTACGTGGTTTCATTAACCAAATCAGATGAAAAAAAATTTAAATTACACAACCCTAACAGCCTAGGCATTTACAATTCAGTAATGCCGACATCTAAGCGAGTAACAACGCTTGATAACAAAACACTTCTGTATGTGGGAAGACTCGATTTTTACGGAAAAGGGATTGATCTTTTACTAGAGATCATGGTTCAAACATCCCCCGAATGGAAACTACTCCTAGTAGGAGACGGTCCAGATAGAGCTCTCATTGAAGAGAAAATAAAGCTCTCAAATTTGGAACAGCGTGTTATTATGACTGGCTTTGCAAATGAAAAGCAGCTAGCCGATTACTACTCTCAATCCGACATTTTATTATCAACCTCCCGCTGGGAAGGCTTTGGCTTAACTTTGATAGAGGCGATGGCTTATGGTTTGCCCATCATCGCTTTTGATAATCAAGGACCGAAGGAAATTTTAGCGGATGGAAAGTATGGATTTCTAATTAAAAAAGGTGATACAACAACAGTTGTTAAAATCTTAGAACAATTGTTAAATGATAAAGAACTACGTGAAGAATATCAGCAAAAAAGCCTTCAAAGGGTGAAGGACTTTACACCAGATAGAATTATGAAGCAGTGGAAAGAATTATTAGAAATAGTAGAGGGCTAATTGAGGTCCCAAAACAGAAGTAAGGATAGAAGGAGACGTTTAAAAATGAAAATTACAGTTGTAGGAACAGGATATGTCGGATTATCGAATGCAGTATTACTAGCACAACATCATGAAGTAGTGGCGCTTGATATTATACCAGAGAAGGTTGAATTAATAAATAATAAAAAATCGCCAATAGCGGATACTGAGATTGAAGAATATCTGGCTAGAAAAGAGTTGAACTTGGTCGCAACTGTTGACAAAGATATTGCTTATGAGAGGGCGGAATTTGTTGTCATCGCAACGCCAACGGATTATGATCCCCAAACTAATTATTTCAATACGAAATCAGTTGAAGCAGTCATTACAGATGTGCTGAAATTCAATCCATCTGCAACAATGGTTATTAAATCAACTGTCCCAGTTGGATATACTAACGAGATTAAAAAGAAATTTAACATTGAAAATATTATTTTTTCACCAGAATTCTTACGTGAAGGAAAAGCATTACACGATAATTTATACCCTTCAAGAATAGTTCTCGGCGAAAAATCAGAGCGGGCTGAAAAATTTGCTAATTTTTTACTTCAAGGAGCAATAGAACAAGACGTACCAATTTTATTTACTAACTCAACTGAAGCCGAAGCGATTAAATTATTTTCTAACACTTACCTAGCCCTCCGTGTAGCGTATTTTAATGAATTAGATACTTATGCTGAAATTCGCGGGCTAGATACGAAGCAAATTATTGATGGAGTTGGTCTAGATCCAAGAATCGGAACACACTACAACAATCCATCATTTGGCTATGGCGGTTATTGTTTACCAAAAGATACAAAGCAATTACATGCTAATTATAGTGATGTTCCAAACAACATTATTGGCGCAATTGTTGATGCTAACAGGACCAGGAAGGATCATATTGCAGACATGATTATTTCTAAGAACCCTAATATTGTAGGAGTTTACCGCTTAACAATGAAAGAAGGATCTGATAATTTCCGAGCCTCTGCGATTCAAGGGATTATGAAACGCATTAAAGCTAAAGGAATTGAAGTTATCGTATATGAGCCGATTTTAAAGGAAAAAACTTTCTTTAACTCACGAGTTATTCGTGATCTAACAGCATTTAAAGAAGAGGCTGATATTATTATTTCAAACCGTCTAGAAACCGAACTTGAAGATGTTAAAGATATTGTGTATACACGGGACATTTTTAAGCGTGATTAAGATAGATATACTCCTCAACCCTCACAGCCCGAAAAGTCCGAAAAAACAATAACATATTTCTTCATATCAGCTCTATTTGACAATCGCTTATCCTTTATATACCCTTCAATTTGTTTAACACCATCATCTAACGCCTTCTCAATTGCTAATTCCGTTGTTTCTTTCCGCCTCAAATCCTTTAAATTCTGCTTATCAGACTGTTTTCATCGACCTTTACGGTTTTTTTGCCAAAAAGGTTGCTCAAATCCTATAAATTCTGCTTGTCAGACTGTTTTCATCGACCTTTTACTAGTTTTTTTACCAAAAAGGTCGCTCAAATCCTATGAATTCTGCTTATCAGACTGTATTCATCGACCTTTTACGGTTTTTTTGCCAAAAAGGTCGCTCAAATCCTATGAGTTCTGCTTATCAGACTAGTTTCATCGACCTTTTACTAGTTTTTTTGTCAAAAAGGTCGCTCAAATCCTATGAATTCTGCTTATCAGACTAGCTGACCGATTTTTTCTACCTTTTTGTGAATTTTTGCCGAAAAGGTAGATCAAATCTTGGGGATCTTGCATAGCTGACCGATTTTTTCTACCTTTTTGTGAATTTTTGCCGAAAAGGTAGATCAAATCTTGGGGATTTTGCTTAGCTGACCGATTTTTTCTACCTTTTTGTGAATTTTTGCCGAAAAGGTAGATCAAATATTGGGGATTTTGCTTAGCTGACCGATTTTTTCTACCTTTTTGTGAATTTTTGCCGAAAAGGTAGATCAAATCTTGGGGATTTTGCATAGCTGCCCGATTTTTTCTACCTTTTTGTGAATTTTTGCCGAAAAGGTAGATCAAATCTTGGAGGTTTTGCTTAGCTGCCCGGTTTTTTCTACCTTTTTGCGTTTTTTTGCCGAAAAGGTAGA
>Ga0123355_10019002_pt1 | contig 10930 bp, 7 predicted proteins | sample TergutEmb28metaG_3_FD_89872 | JGI IMG/M metagenome (GOLD analysis project Ga0123355, IMG submission 89872) | Embiratermes neotenicus P1 segment gut microbial communities from Petit-Saut dam, French Guiana - Emb289 P1 | ecosystem: Host-associated > Arthropoda: Insects > Digestive system > Gut ...
ATTAATCTAAATATTTTTATGGGGATACCAAACTCAATGAGGATATTATACAAAACCTGCTTCACAACTAAGTCATAGAATTTGTTTTTCTATATATAGAGGATGTGTTGCCCCAGTCACTTCCCACATTTTCTCCAGTATTACCTGGCATCCATAATTGTATTACCTCACTTTTTGAACCCTACTTGCGGACATAGTAACACAGACAATGTACCTAAATGTAACATTGACGTGCATTAATGCAACCATTGTTCCAGTGGAAAAGCAATAAGTATTACATATTTTGAGCACGTATTTGTAGCCTTAGATATCCTTCATGCAATGTACATGTGCTGTATTGTTACCTGTGGCCTGCACAGCTCTACAGTATTTTCCACATTATCTCACAAATGGCATGATTTAAAAAAAAAAAAAGTTATCAAACATAAAATGTGTTTTGATTTGCTCTATAAATTTTGTCTGAAACTTCTCATTCCAAGAAAAACTGAAGGAGAAATGATCAAAAATGTATATTAGTCTTCATGTCAAGCACCTATTATTCTTGTCAGATTTTAATGAAACTTGAATTTTCCTGACAGATTTTCAAAAAATATTAAATATCAAGTTTCATGAAAATCCACCCAGTTGGGGCCAAGTTGTTCCCTGTGGACAGACAGTTGGACAGATGAACGGACAGCCATGATGAAGCTAATAGTTGCTTTTCACAATTTTGTGAACACACCTAACTAGATCAGACATTAACTTTTGTTACTGGAGTACAACCTTATATGGTGTATGAAGGTTTTTTAAAATGGGGAAAAAATACTCATTTGCTTTAAGGATGACAAATTTGCTCTTGGATCTTGTTTGCAAGTCAGCAGAAAAACTACTTACACACAACACAACTATTAATACATTCTTCATGCACCTGATGGTATTGAGGCCAAGAGTATGCACAAATTTACCAACAGCTGCTTAGCACATAATATATGCCACTCAATTATTTGTTAAAACATTGAACTGTAAATTCCCAGCCACTTTCATGACACTGAAATATTTCTCATGAAACAACATAAAGGAACCCTTTCTACTTGTGTGTTACATAGCTGTTATTAGAGTTTCTAAGGTTTTAACCATCATCAGGATTCCATTTACCTGTAATGTGACTGTGTTATGAGACTCCTTATCTCCATTTTTCAGTTCCTGTTCTTTCCTCTTCTTGAAACGCCTGAAGTAATCCTGAATTAGGAACGTTGCATAGAACTTGCCAACAGTTACTTCATCTTCCACTAAAAAGAAAGTACATATAAGACTGTAAACAGTATGTCACAGGCAAGTGGAAAGTTGTACTGGTAATATAGGTTGTCTCTATGCCATAAAGACACATGGAGAAATCAATTTTATAACTCTTACATTCTCAACCATGGCACTATATTGAGAAACAGCCCACTAGGTAGGATGCTGGGTGGGCCCCAGAGACAGTGGGAACACTGGGAAAGAGGAAAATCTCTTAGTCTCATCAGGAAAGGGGGGTATCAAAACCCTGATTCCTCAGTCATCCAGCCTGCAGCCTAGTTGCTACTGTCTGTGTTGTCCTAGCTTCCAAATGTGAGATAAAATATGAAAAGTATATTAATATGTAAAATACTTGTAGAGAGGAAATAGAATGTACAAAGAGCCATCTATTATTGGTACTATGGATTCATAAATTTTCCATAAATACACTGGGTATAATATCCTATTATGTTCACGGTATCCTATAAATGGAGGCAGAAGGTTCTGCCAAAACACTAGGACACTGTAAGGATGCATACATACCTCCAGGTGGTGGCACTACTTGGTCCAAAAGTTTTGGACTTGTTCTCTTCCAAATCTTCTTAATGACTGCTCTTAGTTCTGCATTTGCATCATCAATATTTCCTTCTGTTTTGATTCGTAAAGACGTCCGAACAACGGCAAATAATGTTGCATTAAATAAAACAGTCCCATCACTATTTAAGGGCATATTCATTGACACCAGTCTCTGTAATAACAGTATCAATGTGCTGTTAATTACAATCATTTGATCTATGGTGGAAACTATATATCATCTGATCTGGTACAGAAACCTCTGACTATTGCCAAGTCTAATTGTGAATTTCAATAATTCTCAGAAGAAACAGCAGTTAATTCCCTAAACAGCATTAACTGAATTGTCTCTGTCATAAGAGTTTTCTGTGGGGTAGAATTTGATATTATTTGGAAGAATTTTGGGCTTCATGGAGTTAATCTGTGTTTATGGTGAAGTCCATGGGTCTTTTGGCCTGTTGCTAATGTGTAATTTGAGCTGCCAGGGTTTAGTCACATTGCGTAGTTCAAGTTCTTCGAACATTATGGCACAGGTTATATTTTAGTCACTGTCTTCGGCATAAATGAGTTAGAAATAGGGTACAGCTAATCATATACATCTCATACTGGTAGTAACAGTGTGGAAGTAGGGTGTGATGTAAAGCAATGTCAAGGGTCTATGATCTGTCATATACCATATTTTTTTGCACCACAAGACACACTTTTTCCTAGAAAATACCACATTCATTTCTCCTGCATCTTAAGGTTCAAAGGTTCATCAACATGAACTTCAAAGCAACTAAGATTGCTGTGTTTGATGAAGAGAAAACAATGTTTATGACTTTGCCTATCCTTGCTGGGGAGAAACAAAGCTGTACTTGTTTGCACCAATTTTTCAGTTGCACAAAGTGTTTACATGTTTTCTACAAAAAAATTTGTTTTTTTTTAAATGTGTAGTAAACAGATGAGAATTCATCAACTGTAAGTTTCAGATTAAAAATAATAAAGTTAGTAAAAGAACATGACCACTGGATAGCCAAAAGGCACTCTTGCCCAGAAAATCATTTGTGAATGAGCAAGGCAAGGGGAAGAGTTAATAAGTTGGAGAAGAAGAAGAAACATTTTTCATAAGAAGAGTGCAAAATTGCTTTACCTGGACAACATATCACAGAAACAATGGAGTTTCTGGGTCTATACAACTTTTTGTTTTTGAAGCAAGAAGATGGGTGGTCAAATATGGTGTTCCTGATTTCACCTGGGACAAGTTATTGGGCTTACAGATTTATGACTAGACACAGACTGTGAAACATGTGATAAGTCTTTCAAGAAACGTGAAATCAGTAATGCCGTTGATGGTACTGAACATGTAGTATTTGGAAAAAAAGTCACTTCATACAATAACAATAGTAATGACAAGTGTTACAGGAGTAACAAAGATTTTAGGGGGTTCTACAATGAGTAGAATCTTCATACTGTACTACCATTTTGTTGAGTAAGTACTAAGAATTTGAGCTTAAAATGTACATAAAATAATTTTTTCCCTAAAATTTGCCTTTTAAAATCTTGGCATGTCTGATGGTCTGGATAATATGATAAAACCTTTTAGTTACAGTGAGGGTGGGGGTGTAAATGGTCCTACCAATGGGAAGATGCACTGTGGTTAAGATGAAGGTTCGGAAGAGAGTATATGAGATAAGATTTTACTGAATTTGTGTTTGTCATTACAGTTTAAACTTATAGGGAGTTAAGCTATTTCACTGGCCACCTGATGATAGAGGGTAGAAAGCGTTAATGTTCGCCTCTCACTGGATGGAACCATACTAGACAATACCATGCTTACTCCAATTGTAAGAACTATACATTGGGCCATGTTGTTCGTCTGCATCATTTACCCTGAAATGGCAACTGTAATGTATGCTTGATAACAGAACAGCATCAACATACAATGTGGCTAATCCCTGAAGAATCATGTTGTCAGGTACAGGTTGAAAAAATCTAACAGGAAAGTATAGCTTAGATTATCAATCTTTTTTGTGCTGTGACACACTTGAAGAATGATAACTATGTATCTGACCTTCATAGAACATCAAGATTTTAATGACACAGATATATACATAAATCAATCATTATTATTATTATTAAAAATTGTTGGTTGCAATAATAAATGTTGGGGTTACCTTTAAGTCATGTTGCTTCAGGAGCTATGTGGCGTTTTTACTGCTCACGACGCATGCATGCACTAGCTGAACACTTCTTCCTCTCCCTCTGCATGCAAGTTAGAGGTTATGCTTGTCAGCGACTGACAGTGCCACGATAATTTTATTATTTAGCTACTTAATCACGCTGTGACAGGTCAAATCTCTTGAAACACACCTAACAACTGCTCACAATACATCAGTGTGTCATGACACACAGTTCGATGTGTGCTGATCTAAGCTAAGCAAACCTGATATTTTTCAGATGCCCAATGTTTTGCCCTGTTTGACAACAATCCTTTCATTAGGTAAACTTCTGAGCAGTATAAAGTAAAAAATTATAGTAAGACTTGCCTTGCAAGCAACACGATGGGGGCAAAGCTTGCCAAAACCAAGAGGTGGTGATATTTTCCTGAGAAGTGTGACAACATCCAAATGCTTGATTCGTCCTTTGGCATCAGGATCATATTCACTCCACAGGTGGATAAATTCATCCAGATGATGGGGACCCAGAATAGACCAGTCTCGTGTCAAATAATCAAAGTTATCCATGATCACAGCAACAAACAAGTTAATGATCTATACGGAACAGAAACACACATAATTTGATACCATTCATGAAGGAGCACCAACTAGACAGTTATCATGCTCTGTATCAGTGGGAATGCTCATGGAAAAGCTCACTGAAATTAATAGAATATTAAGTGTTTTATACCTTCTTTCTTATGATCACTGAGATTCTTTAAGACAGAAGTGAAAAGCAAAAACTATTTTCTGGTAAAAAGTAAAACATATTTTCCGCTGTTAGAGCTGTATCACAGTACTGATGATTAGTCACCAGCTTCTCACTGCAGAGGTCAGTATTTGATCCCAGGGTAGTCCATGTGGGATCTATGGTGGCCAAAGTGGTAGTGAGACAGATTTCTCTCCCTGCAATTTGGTTTGACTTTACAATTAAATCAGTGTTCCATATTCATCTCTAATCCAGGGGCCAAATGGATATTGTAAATTCACAGAAGTACAGTTTCACACAGCACCATGACAATGGAAACATAATTAGTGAAAAACCTAATTAAAATTTGATGTATGTCTTTACTGTATAGCACAGGTTCACCTACCAGGAATGAACACAGCACATAAAATGAGATGAAGTATGGGAAGGCCAAATCAGAACCACAGATAGGTTTGTTCACCTCATCAGATCTGCTATCACACTTAACCCCTTCACGGTTAGAACAGTCAAGCATGATATCTTGCCATGCCTCACCTACATATTAAAAACAGAGAAAAGTTATGTATTTTATATGTTAACATTGCTGACAAATAAAATATGATTTCAAGATGTTAATTCTAATTAACACTGTCAGCCAATTAAATGCGCATATTGGAATTCACACTGAGGTCCCTCTGCATAATCTGATACATGAAAATCAACACTTCTGAGGAATGTGAGAACTGTATCCCAGACAGATAATATGGGAAGTCTACAACTTGTTTCCCACTCACAAGTGCAACTAACTTCATGGAGGGAAAAACCCCTTCTTGACATAATGATAGATCCTCAGTTTGTCAAAATGTTCCTCACATAGTATGGAACCTCAAGGTTCATTACTGTCTGCACAAGAGCTTGCCACTTTTTCTTGTTCTGAGCCAGATGAGTGAAGTCCACAATCATTGCATCCTATTTCTCTAAGATACATTTAACACTGCCCTCCAATAGCAAATTCCCTGTCCATCACTCTCTCCTTGATTTCATTACAATAACATTTGGTGAATCATACAAATCAGGAAGCTCCTCGTTACACAGTTTGCTCCACCATCCTGTTACCTCCTCCCTCTTAAGCCCAAACATTTACCTGAGCACCATAATCTTAAATGCCCTCAGTTTATAATCTTCATTTAATTGGAGAGACAAAGTTTCACACTCATACAAAACCAAAGATATAATTCTGTACATTTTCATCTTTCTGAGACCAACGAAATTGCACATCAGCCAAACTGTACTCTCCTAAATGCTGATATGATTCCCTTATGTGCAGAAAATCCTTTTCCTGATTGATAATTTTCATTCTGTTTTCCACAGAAGTATAATCTTCTGCTGTTCTTCACTGACACACATGTCCCATCTGACTTCTTCTACACCCATTAAATCTAACCCATACTTTGCTAATTCTTTTGCAACTGTCTTCAGTGACCCTGACTGCTTACATTCAAAGTTCCAAATCTCATGTCCTTTCTACACTCTTTTATTCATTCAAATGAATCTATTCACATCTAAGGCCCTGTGAAACGTATCAAGAATATATATTTTTTTTAGAATAAGACACTGCCAAACGTGCCTAACTTCCAGGTAGAAATTTATCACTTACATATCATTCATTCCTTGAACTGTGCGATGAATCATACATTCTATCAGCACCAAAATATGCACTGTTCTACATACTGTGTACTGTACTATCAATTTGCTTCTACATGTTTCAGCACAATCGCCATACACCCATATGCCATCACTCCCCTGCACATGTCAAAATTATTATTTGTTTGGACCACTTGGGTAACAAATTTTAAAGTAAAAGTAACTTCATACAGTCCTTTCACATTAAAGTGACTGCAGTGGTAGTAAGTAATTGAGATAAGAATGTGCAGGAGGTCCTTGAACATTCCTTATAAACAGGTAAATGACAAAAACAGTACTTTCACGTAAAGAATATGATTAAATATTGACATCCACAATCTTAAAATATAGTGAAAAGTTTCTTAACCAATTTACTTACCAGTTGCTGAACGGAATAAAACTAACACTGCCTGAGGAAAAGTCTGGAAGTTGTTGTTACGATGAATTGCTTTTGCTGACTCTAAATCCAGTGCTATTTTACCAAACATCTAAAAGAAAAAATAACTTATTTTTAGTGCCTCCGTGTACTCCATGCCACAAGTTGCTCTTAAAAATATTTAACATTTTTTAAACATTTACAGTCATAATACACTGGAAACATCTCCTATGATGATTGATATATTTCAATTTTTAATATGAAAATAAACATTAACATTTACATTTCCCCTAATTTCAAAGCCCCAGCTTGGTATAAATTATTAGGCACATAAGATAAATTATTCATTTATAGAACATTCACTGCATACCAAAAATGTACATAAATTGTTAGTCTTTCTTTTTAATATTCATGTTACAACAAGTTTATAAAACATTTCATAGCCTACATTTAAAAAAGTACTGAATATGACAGAGTGGTGGTTAGCAACCTGTTTTGTAATTCGATAATCCCAGGTATGAATTTTGGATCTGAAACTGTTTATCCTATCTACAGCTTTATATCTAGCCAGTCATAGGCATGATTCTTGGATCTGAAACTAGCTAGCCTGTCTTAAGCTTTAAATTTGGACAGTCCCAAGTATAAACCTTGAATGTGAAACTAGCTATATTGCCTGAAGCTACATAGGTGGACAGTTGATGTTGTGTGTCAGTATGACAGCAGCTTATTGGAATGACCACTAGTTGTTCTTGAACTTATTAAGGGCACAACTTACAAAAAAATGTAGTGCAATAATGATGAATGCCTCTTTCAAAGCTTAACTCAGCTTCTCGCCTTTGGGGTAGTTATGTGCAGCCACATATCCCTTAAAAAATGCCTCACAAGAAATTGTCCAGCACGGTATAATCAGGACTATGCACTGGCCACAATAATGATGTCAGAGATAGTGAAACACAATTTATCTAGCAGGACAGGAAGTTCCTGTTCAAATGTCATGCATAGTGAGGGTAAAATGTGTGGTTGCTCCATTGTGCTGCAGCTACACCTTTTCCAAGAATCCTCTGACTTTGAGCTGTGGTATTAACTGTACCTCTAATATTAATGCATAAGGTATGGTATTAACAGGCCCACTGAAGAAACAGGGGCCAATCAAATTAAAGATTGTTATACCAACTCACAACTCATAACATCACAATGGTGAGTTATGTTCCAGCTCCACCATGACACACAGATTCTCCTTAGTACAAAACACAACATGTCTGTCACAGTTACTGTGATAAATTGTATACCCATTGATGAATAGAACCTCCAGGAGGGATGTGGTATTTGGGAATGTGTTCAAAAGTACACAACATGTGCCACAGCATCAATAAATGTGAATGTCTGACAGTTAATTTGTGAATGTCAGGCAATATAATTTCAAATTTAAGCCTTTAACTCTCTTTAATGATGACCTGCATGCACAGAGTATGTTGCTACGTATCAATTTTGAGTGTTACAGATTACCAAAGACAATAATGTACACACACAGATTCAAAGTTCAGAAGATAGGGGTATGGCAACTTCTTGGCCATCCTGTATGGAAGTGCATATGCTATTTGTGCAGAAACAGTATTGATGCCCCTATTTAGAAACGGAAGTCTGTAAAGTGGAGCAGCACTCCTCGGCATCAACAGCAGTTCTCCACTGCAGAAATTTATGGTTGTGTCAAGCAGTACTACATCAAGCACAGGGCAATCATGTCCCAGTATATCCAATAGTTTCAAGGTGGATACAGGCACTGGAAGTGTCAACTGTCATTATGCAATGCAGTGGAAGTTCCATGTCCTTTCACATAGTGATGTCAGTAGCCACAATTGAAAAGGCATAAATGAAGACAGGTAATGGACCATGAAAGAATTAGACAAGAATACAGTGACTTCTGTGTCTACCCCAGTGCTGTGAATTTTACAACAGGACTTTTAAATGTGCAAGACTTCTGTCAGGTATGTACCATATCATTAAAGGTGGTGCAACAGTAGACACACTAAAAGACATAATGTATCAATGCAGAAAAATGCTGTCACGAAGGGGACAACATGTTAAATGATACAGTTTCAATCAATGAAACACAGGGAAGGGACTATGAACCAGAAATCAAGTGACAGTCCTCCAAATGGCATCAACTACAGTCAACATGAAAACACACAAGGTTCAACAAAATTGATCACACATGAAACTAATGTTCAGTTTCAGCATGACATCCAGGATGATAAGGTGTGTCGTTGCATTCTACAGGATCAAATGGTGAACATATGGAATTACTGGTCATTTCTGTAGCACCACTGATGTCTTGCACTTACAGAAAAGTACCCAGAACTAGTTGAAAATGTCATCATTTATAGGGTAATACTACAGCCCACTTAGCAGAAACTGTTAAGAAAGTTTACTGGTGCTGGGCGTGGGAAGTGTTGCAGCAACCTCCCTATTATCCTGACCTCAGTCCATGTGACTACAATCAAATCCCAAACTGAAGCAGGCAGTGTGATGGAAATGAGATACAGAGAGGATATTTGAACAGCAGTTCAGAATAAGATGACACAGAGAAGTGTGTCAGGTGATGCCAGTGGTGCTCACTATCTTCCACATCATTTGCAACAAACTGTAGAAAACCACAGACACTAATTTGAAGATTTCTAAAAGTGTGCACAAGTACTTGTCTTGTATTCTTTATGTCATGGTCACTCTGTAGACTGAAATAAAAAAAATTAATCATGAATTGCAATGTGTGTAATTTGCTTGACCCTAAGAAGCCTCCTGTATATATACCCCATCTGATGGTAATATTCAAAAGTGCTTTCAATCATATTTACTAGCAAGACAAGGTTATTTCCTTAAATTTGGCTCTTAAATATGAGGTCATTTTAAATTCGCATATGAAGCACCAAACCAGACCACATCAAACTGAATCACTGGGCCGGACATGTGGAGCCAAAACACAGCCTGCATTGCCATATCATCATGTGAGATCTCTGCTCTTCTCAGATATTATGCAGCATTGAGTGGTCATTCCTTACTGACATTTCAGAAGAAACTGTCGATTCAATCTTCACGGGTCCAGAAATCCAAAAGAGACAACACAGCATGACTGATGTCAACTGACAATAGCTTCTTTTTCAGGACTTATCCATCATCTAATTTTTTAAGCAGCACAATGTTTTGGAAGTTGGTTCAGTTTCTGTTTTCAGGCAAAGAAGCACCTAACCTGATGGATCCATTAGATCAAGGTATTCTTAAACACTGGGCACTTTAGAAACATAACTTGTTAAGACATGCACCTGCAAACAGATCTAGCCCAAAGGTAGTAACAGGAAAATTGAAGAATAAGAAGTTAACTACAAGGCTTAAATATAACACTTTGACCAATCTACAAATTAAAAATCATAAAAGAGCCAAGAACTCAGATTGACCAGAACACACATGTTTAAAATTCTTAACATCATTAACACCATCTGTGGAGAAAATTGTGAATCTTCGTCGGTTCAAGTAAGTTTATAAAGCAAGATATATATATATATATCATTTAGTCAATGTAAATCATAATGGCATGGCAGTGCATCTCACCAGAAGTGACTGTTAAGGGCTTTAAGATGTGCTGTATATCCAATGCAGTGGATGAGAATGATGATGATATGTTTAGGAATGGCAGTGAAGAGGATGGGAATGTTAGGAGTGTGTGTGAGGGAGATGAAGGTATTGACTGTGAAGATGGAGATGGTGACACTGCTTGGTAAAGGCAGATAGAGTGCGACATGCTACATGTATTAAGCGTATGAAATTAATGGTAAAATATTTTTTATCAGACTTTTTATTTTCGGATGGTTCATCTTAGATTAGAGTTGTCTTTATTCAGATAAACACAATATATACTCCATTACCAGCATTGCCACATTTTTGGTAAATAAAAAATAACTGTCAGGACTTACGGGGACCACCACATGATGGCACAACTTTCTTAAACTGATCAAAACTACTTGGGACATGAACGTACATCTATGTCTCTTGTGCACACTGCTATTCTATGTAGGTGGATGCTTGCAAAGGGCTAATTCCCCCATGCAAGAAAGAGGCCCTACAAAATGCTTAAACATTCACTGTTTGTGGGTTGTAACAGGCCAC
>Ga0123355_10019003_pt1 | contig 10930 bp, 5 predicted proteins | sample TergutEmb28metaG_3_FD_89872 | JGI IMG/M metagenome (GOLD analysis project Ga0123355, IMG submission 89872) | Embiratermes neotenicus P1 segment gut microbial communities from Petit-Saut dam, French Guiana - Emb289 P1 | ecosystem: Host-associated > Arthropoda: Insects > Digestive system > Gut ...
CACGTACAAACGCTAGAAGGAATACAAGCAGTGGAACTGAATCTATACACATGGACGAGTCGAATGGCACAAACCCGAAGCCATTACGCCCAATAGTTTTTTTTTAACAAGCTTATGAAAATCAGGTTGGTACTAGTACCAACTCCGGGTTGGTGGCGTGAGAGGCTGGTTGGTACTAGTACCAACGCCGGTCGGAAAGTGTTAATGAAACATGTTTTGGCCTACTTGGAGGCCATCATCAGGTTTACAATGTTGGCTCTAAGAGACTAAATGCGGTTTTTTCTCATATATACTTTGTAAGGCATGATGATGAGATCTCAACATTCACCACTTGCATTATTATTAGTCTCTTAGGGCCAGCATTGTAAACCTGATGATGGCCTCCAAGTAGACTGAAACATGTTGTTTCATTAACACCCAGCTAATAAACTAGTTGTGTTTTGGCCTACATTATCCTTTATTTCATTTCTCAAAAGATATTCAAAAAAATCCTGAAAGATCGAATGTCATGAAAATCCATCCAGTGGGTGCAGAGTTGTTCCATGTAGATGCACAGACATGACAAAACTAATGGTCAGTCTTTGCAGTTTTGTGAATGAGCCTAAAAACAGAAGAAGTAGTAGTAGCATATTTGTCATGCACAAAAATAAATCCCCGTTCTTAGATGCAGTGTTTACACTTAGGGTCCTCTGAAATATGTGACATTAGGTATACTTGAATGCTGTTTTCTCTATCAAGATGAGGTCATATTAGTTTGTGTGTCTTCCCTGAAGGAGTCATCCATGAATGTGGGAACATTGTTCTTGTGATTATAGGATTGTTCGATATGTCAGCATGTGCTGTTGTAACTCCACTACATTTACTAGCTACAAAACATGATGTATACATACTGCGTTAATAATAGTTCTTTGTGAGAAGCTGTGATAATTTTAAAAAATTTCTTGCTCTTTGGAACCCGTTGACCACGTTCACAAGGGCTTGTCACTGGTCCTCATTCTCAGTTAGATGAGTTACGCCTGCAATATCATGTTGTATGTCTTAAAAATCTATTTTAATATTATCTTGCTCTTTACACCTAGGTCTTCAAATGGTGGTAGCTTGACCCCAGATTTTCTGAGAGAATTTTGGACATGCTTGCTATATGTCCCATCCATCTCATCCTCCTTGATTCGATCATACAGTTACATTTAGTGAAGAATATTCGCATTATCAGGTTTCGTAATTTACAGTGTTTTCCTGCCTCGTATCACTTCTCTCTTTTAGTCCTATATTTCCCTGAATATCTGCAGTTTTTCCTGTTATAAGACGCCAAGTTTCATACCCATGCAGTGTGCACAAAACAATGAATTTGCCATTGTTTGAAGTCAAATACTACCATGCAGGAAAATTGTGCATGCTGTGGTGCAGAAGTGTAACGCAACATTACCCCAGTCCTATAACAGTTGTAGCCGAACATTATTGATATATTTGTTTCTTAGGATTGCTGGTGTCAGTTACAGACGGTTCATGGCCATGCATTGTAAGTTAATGTCATTGTATATTCAGAACCATTGGTGGTAGGTAGGAGGGGAGAGATTTAAGTGCCGAAATGGTTAGGAGCTGATAATGGATGCTAGCAGTCCACTAAGGAAGTCAGTCGCATACGAGAGGTGTAAGGGAGTACAAGTGACTGTGTTATTTTAATAAAAATAATTTAGTTGTTTAACTTGATACTGCACAACTTTTTTTCGTTTTATCAACAATAAATTGAGTAAATAAAACAACAAGTAAAAAGAAATAATTAAAACTATATGTGATTCAGTGATCCACACCCATTTCCCGAAAGAGGATCACCTACCAGACTGAGCACGTCAGGACAAAAAAGTTACGAAGGCTGATCGTGTAGGCAGTGTTCCACATTAATTATGAGTGCTACAGTTTAAACCTAATGACTTTATATATTATGTACTGCTGCCTCATCCCACATTGAGTGCAGATTTTAATGTTGTGATATGGGCCATATGGCAGGACTTCTGAAAGTAAACTGCTTGTGTGGTGAATACCTTACAGTTTCTATCTTCCACAAATACACTATGGCTGCATTGCATTTAGGAAGCATTTCTAAATCCATGTTCATTAGATAACTGTGGCAAGATATCACATTTAAACTGTGAAAGAAAGATTCAATCCTTAACAGACTATAACAAGGAAGAAAACAACTTATAACTTGTTTTGACTTTAAACTGTGTGCGAATAACAGGTTTATCCCTGATTAGGCAGTACAGTCAAGAACAGTTTTTGCGTCTATTTCAGGACAACATGTAATATGATACAAAATTATGGCAAAATTGGATAAGTGGACAGAACATATCCTGGAGGAAGGGAGATGTGTGGAAAGATACACTTAGAATTGTATTGTTTCTGTGCATTAATTTTCCTAACCTCTGTAATTGTGTATTAAATTATATAAGGTGTTTGTTACCACAGGCAGCATAGTGGCAGTTTAAATCGTCTGCGTGAACTGCAGATGGTCATCTGTTTGCCATTAATGGGCATACATAGAAAACATATTTTTGTGTTTCATCATCGCACACGAAAAATTTACACGGGCTTTCTTTTCTTTCATTATGACAGTAAGAGAATCATTTTATGTACCTGTATGGGGATAGCGCAGAACCAACAGTCATTTTGCTGATGTGTCATGAGGGTGCTGTTTTTGTTCTGATTGGTGTTAAATGTGCTTCTGATAAATAGTTTGTGTGAATGAGTGCAGTGAATTTAGTGTGTTGCACAGTGATTATTGCCTGAGAAAATATGTATGTGAATAAGTATTCGGATTTCTGTTTTGTGTTTCTGGTGTCATGTGTTATGTTTATTTAATTTATGTGTTGTATTTATAAGTGTATAAGTTTTAGTAGGCGCTTCAGTTATCAGGTCATCAGTCCACACAACTAGTTTCTCCAGGAGATAATAAATCTTTGCATTTTTTTCCCTCTCAGTGGTTAAAATAAATAAGCTTAGTGACTTGTATTGAAGTAAAAAATATTCATTTGTTTGGCAGCTGTTACAATATTTGTGGAGCCCATTTTGTTGGCACGGTATTTTATTTCATGCATAGTAACCATGTCCATTGAAACAAATAGAACAAGTTTATTTTCTTTTCTGTTTTCATAAATAATAAGCCACAAAGTAGATTTTTTTAAATGTTTCTGTTATCTCTGTAATATGCTCCATGGCTTATCGTTTTTATGTTAGCTGATACTTGTCTAAAACACATTTACGAAGCGCACATTATGCATATATCGTACAACCTTTCATTTTGTTGTAGGATACTACAGAGATGTGGAGTCTTACTCCAGCTTAAATGGTAATATTTATTAAATGGGTCCACATATAAAATGAGCAATTATGCAGGATTTTATGGTATTTGTATCTGTGCTTTAGTTTTTACAATTAAAGCACTGGACCCTTTGTGTATCATCCTCAGGGACCGTAGTTCAATATTTGTATAAAACAGATTACAAAGAGATTGAAAAAAAGTTGACATTGTGTGAAAATCATTTGCTGTCTTGAAGTTGGTGCTGTAGATTCATGAGATACTCCTTGTGAAATGCATCTCACACACACACACACACAGAATATTGTAATCATTCAAATCTCTGGAGCAGCTTGTGTATGTTAGCATGTCTCTGCAGCACCAGCTTCAAGTCATCAAATGATTTCAGTACAATTTCAACTTATTTTGTCTATTTATAATCTGTGTTTTATAAAAATATTGATGTACCTCCCCTGAGGATTACCCACAAAGGGTCGATACATTTCATTCTATTGTTTTGATTTGTAAAAAACTTTGTATTGTAATATAGTGCATTTGTTGGTATATTCTTGAATTACATGCAGGATATGTTTAGTTGAAGAGTGGGTGGGGGAGACGGCACAGATCATCCCATTTTCACTGGGATCATTTCTGTATCACAAGAGTACAAGTATCAGTTTCAGCAAGGGAAAAATACTTAAAAAACACATCCCTGAAAAAAATGTAAATGGTAATAAGTATTGTCCACCTTAGGCATTTTTACATTCCTGCAGGATGTCTGTTAAAATAATTCTAATCTGTCTGTCAGTCTGTATGTATGTATGTACGTTTAAAATAGCTGTGGAACTGATTCGTGGATCTTCATGAAATTTTATGTTGGAAAATTTTATGAAGAATGTTCCCAGCTATTTTAATTGTAATTCAGAACAGACAGTTTTAACAGCCACTTCACCTGAAGCCATAAATATGTTTCTACATACGTGCGCAGTTCCTGTGAAGCTGAACTGGAACACTGTTGCTAGGATGCAGCAAAACCGCGAAGTGTCTGGAACACCACCTTGTTAGAGGAACAGACATGCCATAATAGTTGCATGATGCATACATTTCCTAACTTGTTTTTGATGTGCTGGACTTGTGGTATGTTCATTTTGCAGATATGGTCCCATTGAGGCTGGGATCTCTGTCTGGTCCACCACCGACATCCTCCTTTCACCTCTCCCCCCAAACAAAAATTCGTACTCTTTATACCACACTCATTGCTGTATTTAAATGCACCAAATATCATTACATGTAATGAGATTATGATCGTGTAATCTTCTAGGATGTGACACCATGTGGGTATGGAGGTATCAGTTGATACATGAGAATTCCTCTTACAAAGTGGTGTTTTCTGTACAAAGCATATTAAAATATGTGTTGGACTGGTGACTTTCAGTAAGCATGCATGTATGAAGTAACATTATATGTAAGAGGCAGCTTGTAGCCTGTGATCAGTGATAATGCAGGTTTATATTCATTGCACAGACCCAATCACTGAACGATTGACTGTACAGTGTAATAACGTAAAAGTTTGCTTGGTTGTATTTGTGTGGAGTCAAGATATGTCTAATGTTTCAGCATTTCAGTTTTGTTTTGTGTCTTTTAACACGTACGAATTTCCCGGAAACACTCCCTTCTTTCACTGACACTATTCTTGTGTCGATGTGGGGAGAAAAATGTGAGTGCCTAAACGGAATTCGTGAAACAACACTTTGAAAAATATACAATCTTTGTGTTATAAGAACTGCAGAATGATCATATGAGCAGTGCTAAGTAGAAACAATATGAGTAAAGAGAGTGATTTGGGCCTTTATCATCAGAAACTTCTACAGCTCTTAAAGATAATTGCCTGAAGTGAAAATACAAAGGAAGGGAAATCAATTAAATGTTATACCATGTCTCTGAAATTGTCACAGCACATACTGATAGTTGTGCAAGAATATTGTGGTAGTTACATATACTAGTTATGTTCTGGCAAGAATGTAACAAGGTCCTACTCTGTTAACATAATTCGTAATAGCAGTGTAAGAGGTCCAGGAATTGTCACATGCACTTCGCGGTGTACTGCAGAGCAGGAAGATGGTATGGAGGAATGTATACAGCAAAAAATATTAGATCACCTGTGCACGTGTGCGCGCGCCCACACACACACACACACACACACACACATTTCAGCTTCTGTTGTGTGTACTTCACTGCTATCAATAAGGAGTACTCACTCCCATATTTTCTCTGATCTCTTATGTACAAATGTTGAGAGTAATAAAACAAGCAGTGTTATGTGATATTGTGAATGATTTCCATTCAGCTCTAACATATAATACCTATAACATGTTACATGTAAATAGCTTTCCTTCCTTGGTCTTGAAGTTAGTAAATGAATGTGCTTTTGTATAGAATATCACCTTGTTATTATTCCTTGCATGTTATTTTAGTCTTGATGGATTTTAAATTTCTGATTTTTTGTGATACTTTTACAGATGTACAAAATTGTTGAATTTCTCTTCTTTGGCAGACAAATGACATAATATGTGAATTGATATATTATTTCTTATAATATTTCTATATGGTAATATTTGGGTTTGCTTCCGCAGAATTTGCGTTTACCACAAATATCTTGGTAATTTTTTGCTTACCAAAGAGTGTTGTGTCGGAGATTTCAGCACAGTTAACGTGTTCTGTGATCCACACACACACAAAAGCATGGTACAAACTGTTGTGAAACATGAAAGCAGAATAATTCCTTATAGGATAAATATTTGGTCTTTGTTGAAGGTGGCATTCATTATCATTTTTGCTTTATCAGTGAGTGAATTGTTCTGTATAAATAGTCAATTATTGTGCATCATAATTTATGTAATGTAGCAAGACAGTAGAAGATGTACTGTCAGGGGTTTCTTTTCCCATGTCCACTGTCTGCTCCTTACAGCAGCCTAGCTCTGCCCATTTGCTTGTTTGCCACAGAACATTTAAAAGTTGTGATATCAGACACCACATGCCCCAGCAGCTGCTTATATACATTTAGTGTCTGTTAAGCTAAATTTTCTCGGGGGTTTTCTGTGAGAAGCAGCAGAAAGAGATGAACAACAAATATTAGTAATGTGACACCTCTCACTTATGATGACGTATGCTGACGTGAGAGAAGAACCAAATATGATTGGCTGTAATTAGGCTAAATCATCGTACAATTCTGAAGGGTCGTCTCGAATTTGAAAACCTGATGCTGGTACAATGTGGCTAACATCGTAACATAATAAATGACAAAGGACAAATCAGTGAAGTATTAAAAGCATAAACAGTCCCTGTTGCCCATCATCCATATAGCATAATGTAGCCAAACAACAAAGGTAAGAGGGATTACTATTGGGTGTTACAGAGGAGAAGTAAATAAGTTGCCAAGTGGCCTCTGATATCACAAGGCATTGCTATTAATCTTTTGTACTGATGTACTTAGGCTTTGACTGCTTGTTTGGTATGATATTTTATTGTAGTTTGGTGCATGTGATGTTGGATTTCTGTAATCTTTGTGCTTGTTTTGGAAAGAAAATAATAATAAATTGTTATTATTATTGTTTATTAATTATAGTATATTATGATTTATAATGTGTGGCTCTTGGGAATGTGAAACTATTATTTCTGGTTTTATTTTATTTAACTTTTTTGTGTGTATTTTTAGTTGATTTGTATTTGCCCATATATAAAGCACTCCATAGTACTGGAATGTTAAATTCACAATATTTTTTATGCATCAGTTGTACAAAATGTATTGAATAGTTTCCAAATACAGTAAATGACTGTTGATTTTTTTAACTCTCTTTTTATTAATTCTTTTCCTGGAGGTAGCTTATGGGAAATTACCTAACAGTTCTGCATAACACTCAAGTCAGTTTTTTAGGGTGGTACAGTATTTGAAGAGAAGCTGACCATTGCATTGAGGCACGTTGTTTTAGGTGTGTTGAATACTAACAGGGAGGACAAGAGGCTTATAAAGGTATGGATCCTCAGGCATTGAGGGTGGCCTGTATTGTCTCCGTGAACTCACGCTTTCATCATCACACCTCAGTCAGTCAGATTTTCCATGTCTGTTTTCCAACTCGGCACTTAAATGTAACTACAGTTCATACAGGGTCACCTGTAGACATCAACTGATCTGCCAGTACTACACTTCCAAGGGATGTTTCATCATGTACTGTACACTACCCCTATATAACTGTCCGTCAGTTCTACCTTGCACCTTGCCCAGTCCAATGATAGTCACTATCATGATGTCCACATATCAGTGAAACTCACCCTCATATGCAGCTTATGACTTGCTGCATGGGCTGACAGTAAATCTTGTGTAAGGTTCAGTCTCTCCAAGTACACATGCACTTAAAATGTTGCAACCTACTCTCCAATTTTCAGATTCTCACATATAAACTGACCCATCAATTTTCAGGTCCTGACTGTACGTCCCAAGAATTTATTTCCACTTTTTAAAACGTAAGCTGTGATGTCGTGAAGCTTATCTCGTATTCACGTCTGTAAACTCTAATTATAAAATTTCAAATAAAATTATAAACTTGGTGTCTCTCTTCTAGATACGAATTTCAAAGGTCCGTCATTCCTTAGGTCGGTATTTGTGACATTTTTGGCATCAGAAGTATTTCAAACATATTGCTGATTCTTTTGTAATAGGATCCAAAAAAATGCACACTTTTATCAGTAATGTTTTAATTTAATTATAGTGTCTTTGACATGTTTTGAACAACCAAGTGTTCATCTTCAGGAAGATTTGTACATGCAGCTTTATGGTATTTTTTCATGCTGAAATTATAGTAATAAAAGGTTATATGATTTGTCTAAGTATAAAATATTAAGTTCATACAATATCAGTCAAAATATAAAATGGTTTTGATTTGTAGTAACATGTTTGCATGATGACAGTATAGAATTCTGAAGTGTATGAACTTAATATTTTATACTTAGACAAACCATGTAACCTTTTATTGTTGTAATTTCAGCAAGAATAAATATCATAAAGCTGCATGTACAAGTCTTCCTGAAGATGAAGGCTTGGTTGTTCAAAACATGTCAAAGACAGTATAGTTAAACTGAATCATTAATGAAAAATGTGTGCATTTTGTTTGTTCTTTTATGTATGTATATCACGATGCACGGTTCAAAAAACAGTAAAGTTTACTGATTCTTTCTTAGTCTTACATTACTGTTGTTCGTATTCCTCACTCTGCGCTGGACTGTGATCACGTCTGTGTAACACAGCTCCTCTCAAAAGACACATATGATCTGCTTTTCTCTTATCTCTCTATAGAAGTCATGCATTCTGGCCTATATAGCAGGATTGTTACCTCCAGAATTTCATCAGCATTTCCTTATAATTCAAGTCTTCTTGTGACACCATGTCATTGGGTGAGTGGTTGAAGTATTTTGTTGCCTTCATCTTCTGGACTGATGACCCTTCAAGATGACAGTGCACTATGATCCTTCAAAACGCCATGAACACTGACCCAATGACACTGCATTCTGTCCCATAAGAGTTTAACCCCCCAGCAGCAGTACTGTGAAAACCTCAAATCTTAAAGTATTTCCTTCTGTGCTTTGCCAAGCAACTATTTTCTCGTTTACCCACATGTATTATGGAACCAGTGTAATTTCTCTTGAAGTCCAAATGTTGAAAATATACATACACATAATTTTACCTGTAGTTTGTTGTGTGTGAGATGTCTCTCACCACAAGGGAAGCTTATAGGTTGAGAGTGTTTGAGAAGAACAGTGTAGTTTGGAAAATAATGTGTAGTTCAGAAAGAAAGAAAAAATGTTTTAATGTGGAGCTTTACAATTTGTACTTTGCATCACATGTATGTGATGACATGCTTCTCTCACAGGCCAGGTGGCATGACACACGTATCAGAATTACGTTTGTAACCAAGTACTATATTGTGACAGTTGTAAAATCAAGGAGAATGAAATTCATATGAGATCTTAAGTTGATTTTTGTCATAAATCTTGATGGAAATGGATGTTTCAGGATAATATTAAAATAGATCTTACATGAATGCAGTGTGAGCATGTGGGCTGGATTAAACTGCAGGTACCAGTGGTGACCTTTGGTAAACACAACAATGAACTTTTTTTTCACATTCATACCTTGCATCTTGATATTATCAGAGTTCCATTTATTCACCAACTGATGCACTAGTGAGTTGTCTTAGAAAACAATATTAAAATTTACATTAAAACAGCTCCGACATGTTTCAGTGTTACAGTTACACCATCATCAGGGAGCACATCAATTTGTGCTTACCAAAGTCTACTCACAAACAGTGCAACATACAGACACCAATAAGGACCTAACATGTGCAGCCACATCACCACCATATTCACCACACACCGATGTATTTTAATGGACTATTTTAACAACTGTAACTTTAGTAAACACAAATTAATGCACTCCTTGATGATGGTATAACTGTAACACCGAAACATGTCAGAGCTGTTTTAATGTAAATTTTATTATTGTTTTTTAAGACAACTCACTAGTGCATCAGTTGGTAAATAAATAAAACTTTGACAATAATGAACCTTTGGATTCCATACAATACTGGGAGTTTGGTGCATGATAGAGCCACTCCTGTCTTCTGAATAAAGGCTGTGTTCCGCAAGGACATAAGGTCAGTGTGATTGGCAGCGTGTTTTGTACAGTGAGAGGTCGCAACAACAGGTCACTGAAATGTAGTACTGGACACATTCATTTCATTTTCAGTTTCAAGCAGTCCAAGAAGACTTATTCATGGACTGCTTGACCCTGAAGGCACTTTGATCCTATGACACATCTGGAACTCCTGGCCTAGACATACAGCATCACATCTATGAAGACCTGAATCCTTTTCATCAGTGGTAGTGCGAAAACCTCAAATCTTGCAGCATCCATTTACCTTTCTTAGCTTGAAAGTGTGAAGACAGGGGAGCATTAGAAAGAAACATCAAGTTGCTTTTAATTATATAGTCATGTATAGGAATGCATACACATACCTTAGAAAACTGTCATCAATAATAAATCATGGTGCCATTTTTGTTATTTATTGGTCATATTCATGTATCATGCATGCATATACATGGTCTGTCTCAAAAGTAAGTGTACTGATTTTCCTATGTACGAATTGGTAGCGTAGCACCTAGTTGATGTATATTGGCGTGTTGGTAATGACCTTGGCTACATGTTCATACTTGTTTCAACTGGATTGGTCGGGTCAGTCGTGCGCTACTGCTGTTTGTGTGTGGTCGTGTTTTAACACCTCGTTACGTTTGGGATGCAGGAAAATATCGAACAACGGTACGCTATCAAGTTTTGTGTGAAAATCAACAAATCTGCCACAGAGACATTTGCTTCTTTAACCGAAGCTTATGGAGATGCCACTGTATCGAGGACTATGGTTTTTAAGTGGCACAAAGCTTTCAAAGAGGGCCGAGAAAATGTTGAAGACAACCCTCATTCTGGAAGACCAATCTCGTCAACAAATTATCAAAATGTGGAAGTGGTGCGAGCTGTGATGGCGGAAGATCGCCGATTGAGTGTCAGGATGATTGCAGAAGAAA
>Ga0123355_10019004_pt1 | contig 10930 bp, 3 predicted proteins | sample TergutEmb28metaG_3_FD_89872 | JGI IMG/M metagenome (GOLD analysis project Ga0123355, IMG submission 89872) | Embiratermes neotenicus P1 segment gut microbial communities from Petit-Saut dam, French Guiana - Emb289 P1 | ecosystem: Host-associated > Arthropoda: Insects > Digestive system > Gut ...
AATACAATACAATACAACACTCTGCGAGATTTCGGGCTTCTGCTGCGAAGTAGTGAGAGCTGTGTGTGGTGTGTGTGTGTGGGGGTGTGTGTGGTGTGTGTGTGTGGTGTGTGTGTGTGGGGGTGTGTGTGGTGTGTGTGTGTGTGTGTGTGTGTGGTGTTTGTGTTTGTGTTTGTGTGTGGTGCGGAGTGAACAGGAACGGGTTCCTGCTTATCATAACAACACACCACTGTATTATATTTTATAATTTAATAACTTCAGCCAACACAACTGTAAACACCCTGAAGATGCTGTATTAACACCGAAACATGTCGGAGCAATTTAATATAAATTTACAGTACTTATTTGTGCTTATGTTGGTATATAATAAACAATTTATTATTCAATATGCACGGTATGAACATAAAAGTAACAAGTCCCTTTGTTTTTATCAAGCTAACATCTACTGTAGCTAACCGGCTAATACCAATGTTCAAACATTCTTTTATGTATTATACACGCCACATATTTCGGCCCGTCATCGGGCGATAAAACGAAAATAGAGAAGGTAAAATATGATAAAACGTAAGAAGAAAACGGAAGTTAGAACATTTATGCTGTTGTATTAGTCAGTTAACTGTGACATGTTAATACAAGTCCAGCACTCTGATGTTAAACAATACAGCTGCTTTGGTTTTATAAAGTTTTTCCTTTGTCTTTTGATAGTTGTAAGCTGCTTTTGTTTGTTGAGCATTTGTGAATTTGATGTCACTCGTACCATGCATATTCTTGCAGTCGGTACGTTAACCAGACAAGCGCAATTAATACAGTACAATACAACACAATACAATTCATAAATTACAAGTCATGACAAGTATGAAACTGCTTCGTGTGTTGTAGATGTTGCCTGGGTGGACGTCCATCGTCGCGACGACGGCGCTGTTATTCCTGGCTGTTCCTGACACCCTGTCGCAATCGAACTACGCAAGTCATGCCAATGACGTGGCCTACATCGGCGACGGTTTGCCCGAATCGGCTACTCTGGACGGTAAAGTGACCAAATTGGATGACCTGTCGTCCGTTATATTCCTCAACAGGACCAAGGCAACCCTGAACTGCGGTGCCGGCTCCATGCAGGTGGATCTGAAGTTCAACGATCCTTTCTATGGCATAGCTTACGCAGACTTTGACCGTAACAGCGCCTGTCAAGTGGTTGGCAAAGGTGACATGAGCTATAGTTTGGACTTGCCGCTGAAGGGATGCGGCACCAAGCAGGTGGGTTGGAAACAGTCACTCGGCCTAGTGTCTTTTAGGATTCTTAGGGACATTGTCCGAATCTTATTAGGGTTCCTTCGGCAATATTTTGAACATCCGTTCCGTTCCTTCGGGGTTATTTTGTCTTTTAGGCTTCTCCGGGGACGTTATAAACCTCTTGTTCAGGTAGCGCGGTGAGATTGTCGTAGGATTCTTTGGGGTCACTTTGAGCACCTGTCGTGGTTCACCGGGGGCAATGTGATTTTCTTGTAGGGTTGTCAGGGGCACTGTGACTGATAATGTCACACTCACAGCTGTTGAGCAAGGCGACAGCCTGCCTTCCGTGTTTCTGGCCTGGTTTAGTAGCGATAGCTAATGCAATAATGAACAAAAGTGTGGAGATTGTTTACGAAATATATCGTAAGGATACCCCGAAATTTGGAATGCGCTTTATTACGGAACTAAGATGAAGACGGGTTGAAACTTTCAAAAGCTGTGTTCAAATAAAGAAGACATCGTCATTGTTATCTGTGCTATTCAGCATGGATTGCTAAATCATTTAATTACTGAGTTATGGTTGTTTGTAGTCATGCCGTATAAACTGAAACATCTGACAGAAAACAGGCCCCAAAGGTTCTTTCTGTAATTCCTGCTAACTTTCAAATCCTGCAGCTGAAATTGCAGCTGACGTTCCCCACTTCTCAAAACATGAAACTCCCTTAACAAATTGCAGGTGCGCTGGAATTATTCGTGACCTTGTTAACACCTTGTAGGCCCCTTATCAGTTCTCTGCGATTCAACAATATCGTCTCTGACCTCTGTCATTTTCGTGTCCAGTAGGCCGCGTGTGGGAGGTGCTAGGATCGGAATCTAAGATGTGAACCGGTTCACACCGTATAGTGTCTCACACAAGAAAGCTGGGTTCTGAACCGGTTCACATCGTGATGTAAGCTGGGATGTGAACCGGTTTACACCTCGATAACGGAGCTGGGATGTGAGCCGGTTAACACCATAATGTGTAGTCTCTTGAGAAAGAAGCTGAGATGTGGACCGGTTGACACCGTGGTGCTGAGGTCTGAACCGGTTCACACCGTGAGGATGGAGCTGGGATGTGAACCGGTTCACACCGTAATGTGTGGTCTCTTAAGAAAGAAGCTGATATGTGGACCGGTTGACACCGTGGGGCTGAGGTCTGAAACGGTTCACACAATGTGGTCCGTTAGAAAGACGCTGAAGTGTAAACCGGTTCACACCATGACGCCAGTTATGAATAGTAAACTGCGTGTTCAGCTTGCCATAAACTGCTGTAGTAATTAGACTGATTCAAGAACAAAGGAGCGCTGTGCCTGCGTATTTGTTTGGCACGGGAATTCCTTGTGAGGGTGACAGCGGAGAGACTGCCTTGTGCAGTTCTGATACACATTGCCATGTGAAAACGAACGGCTGGCTGATTATTTGTGCGTCGTTGTGTAGACAGTACGGTCTGGTGCTTCGCCCTCTATTTTATGTCAGTATTTGGCTGTGAAATGAAAAACAAACGCGATTCTTTCATCCGAATGAATTCAGGAATTTAGTTCCATTCAATTGAAAGTCTGCATCACAGACTCTTTCACACAGAAAGGTAGAAAATTTATCTTGATTCAGCATCTGCCAGAAACTTGTTTGCCCGGCAACGGTAGACACTTGTATTTGTTTTGTTTGTGCACAGAAAGAGTTTCCACCCAATGGCAAGTGTTCACGGCACTTTGTGTGCATCTCCCACCCACAGACTTACAGGACGCATCAAGCACAGGCTAAAACGTAAAGTTACAAGTGCGTGCAGTAGCAAGTGGCTATAGCGAAACTTTCACGATCGTTAACCTTTTTCAAGCCTAGCGGTTTCTCCACGTACTGTACCACCAGGTTTAACATTCAGAAATTCCACATGGTGCTCGCCTTGAGTTGAGTGTTTTTTTACGGATCTCAGAACAGACAGCGACCTTTACTTTATGCGTCATTAACTGATTGGTTTTTATAACCGTGGTGGAAAGTGTTTACAGCGCGGTACGGACTGATTCCTTATATAAAACAGATTACGCTTCGCCTTTAATAGGCTAACGTCTTACGGGGCGGTAACGCTGTGCCGACTTGTAAGTGACCGCAGACGTTTCGGTAGGTTGTAGTGTCTGTGTCTGCATGGTCATGCAATCCAAGGATAGAAGTCCGTACTTGGACTGCTTGAGCTGACACGCCGTCAGCATCGCCTCTGTGAGAACCTCTAGTCTTTCCAGTGTTTCTTACAGCAGAAACGTACCGTGATTTCGAGTGACGTGAAAGAACCCTGAAAGTAAACCTGGTAATCTAGGTGGCAGGTGCTGGCCTTTCAAGAAGAGGCCTGGGGTTCGAGACCATTTTCAGTTCGTTCAAAATGTGATAATGGGATAGATGGACGAAATGGAACGTAAAGCGGGGCTGTTTATGTCACAGAGCTTAGCGGTAAGGTCAAAGATAATAGAGCTTTGACATTAGCACTGACTTCCCGTCCTTGCGAGGATTGGAGCACTGATCATCCGGGCCGTAGGTGGTCGTGTTAGTGACATGCACAATGAATGAAAAGATGAAATAAAGGCTTAAATAAGTGAGGCTAAGAACAAACAGACAAGTACACGAGCAGATAAGCAGAGAAGAGAACAAACACTTATATAAATAAATAAATAAATAAATAAATAAGTAAATAAATAAATGGGGAAAACATCACAAGGGAGGATGCTAATGAGACGTGAATTTGTACAGATTGGTAGAATATTACCTGCATTTCGGATAAACTTCCTGCCTCCTTGAAGGTTCCTATGAAAATCTGGCGTATTTCTATGCCCTACACGGCGTCATGGCCCAGAAAACAATACCCTTAACATTTACCGCCACAAATACCTTCAATCTCGCAGACTACCTGGACGCAATTGAACGAATAAATACTCAAGTAAAGGAAGAAACGAAGGAATAAATAAATAAGCGAACGAGTCAGTCAGTTAATTAGTCAGTCAGTTAATCAGCCAGTCGGTTAATCAAACAATCAATCAATCAGTCAGTCAGTTTTTCAGTCAGTCCGATTCGCAGTGTCGCCATGTCAACTGAAGTCACAGGTCTAGCCTAGTGTGCAGGCTCATGCATTGTTCTGTGTCCACAGGATCCGCAGAGGGTGTTCACCAACAATGTTGTGGTTCGCTTCCACCCGGCACTTGAGATGGACGGAGACGAGATTATCACCATCGTCTGTCGGTACCCTCCCCCAGTGGCACCTCCACCAGTGCTACCCCTTCCCATGTGAGTGTTTTTATTACTAAGCTGTGTGTTTTCGTAGGACCCCACTCGCGTGTTCACTAACAACATCGTGGTTCGCTTCCATCCGAATCTGGAGATGGACGGTGACGAGGTGATCACCATTGTCTGCAGATACCCTCCGCCTGTAGCCCCGATACCTGCAGGACTGCCCAACTTCATGTAAGCCTTTACTAACCATTAACAATCTCTCGCACGCTCTCCTTATGCTTTGGCACAGAGTTCCCCTTTCAGAAATTAATACAGGGTGATCCATTTAACGAAGTACTTGAATGTATATACACAGTATGTATCTCATTGAAGGTAAGTCATAAGGGAGCGTTCAAGTGTCCAGCACCGTTCTAAATACGAGGGTTGAACAGAAAATAAGTTTACATGGGGTGTATTATTTCAAATCTGTGGATATGCCGATGATAGTTTGGTAATTACAAGGAGTCTTCCATCTTTTGGAGCAATGTGTGCTGAGATAAGCAGAGAAGCAGGTAGAGTGGGCCTGGTAATAAACCCCGACAAGACCACATATATGAGATTTTCAGCGTCCCCATCTCGAAGATCAGTGAAAGGGGCAACCATAAATGGTGTAACTTACGAAGGAGTAGCCGAGTTCATATACTGGGGTACGCTAATCAGTAATGATAATAGCGTGGAAAAAGAAATACAAAGACGTATTTTGGCCGGCAATAGAACTTATTTTGCCGCTATAAGTCTCTTAAGGAGTCGACTTTTATCCAGAGCTACTAAAATTAAATTATATAAGACACTAATAAGACCGGCAGTGTTGTGTGGAGCGGAAGGGTGGACGGTGACGAAGAAAGAAGAACAAGCTCTGATAATTTTTGGAAGGAAAATATTTAGAAGAATATATGGTCCTAAATATGAAAACGGGGAATGGAAAAGTTGGACGAATCGAGAGCTAGAAGAGATGAGCAAAGGAGAAAATACAGTAAAATGGATAAAAGGGCAGAGGATAAGCTGGTTAGGTCACCTAGAGAGAATGGAGGAGGTTAGGATGCACAAAAAGATCTTCACTCAAGAACTGGAAGGGACAAGAAGAAGGGAAGACCAAGGAAAAGATGGAAAGAGGAAGTAGAAAGAGATCTTAAAGTGCTGGGAGGGAGAAGATGGAGAGAGTTGGTGGCAGATAGGAAAAAATGGAAGGACATTGTTTAACAGGCCAAAGCCCACAGTGGGCTGTAGTGCCAATGGAAGAAGAAGAAGAAGAGGTGTATTATTTCCTAACTTAGCAGACTACATTGACTGTGATTATGTCAGGGGTATTCGTTGTCCAGTGACTGTCATCTGTTTCAGAACTGAAACTCCATCTTGGCAATCACAAATCACAAATGTTTTGACAGACACATTAATTGTTCTAAAATCCTGAAATATTAATTTGGGAATTTTTACTTTCGTATGAAAAAAATTTTGTGTAAACTTGGACATAGTGACATTTTACTACTGAAAGTAATGCACAATTCTGCCAGCAGATGGGAGTTTCATGAATTAGGAAACTTGTGTGAGCATTTGTCCATGTGTTGCTTATGATATCTGCCACTTCTTTACTCACTTGCTTAACGTAAAATCTGTTAACAGCCTCTTGTTATGTAACCAGGCATGATTCTGCACCTGTCTTTGTAACATCTGTTTGTAGTGTGAACTGTATGCAGCCCTCAATGTACGCACTTCTGTTGAACTTTGATACGTCTTACTTAGGCTGTAACATTTTTCCTACCTAATCTTTAGTAATAATTTATAACAGTGCATTGCTAAATGGCATCACAACACACCAAAAATTTTCTTTCCTATTTATCTTTAAACAAATATGTATTTCCAGTCATTAATATTGCTACATATAATTTACATATACCATACTTTTGTACAGAGATGGGCTGGGCGTGTGGCACGTATGGTTGAGGAGAGGAGGTTGTATAGGGTCTTGCTGGGGAAACCAGAGGGAAGGAGACCAATGGGGAGACTTAGGTGTAGATGGGTGGATAATATTAGGATGGATCTCCAGGAGGTGGGTTGTAGGTATATGGACTGGATTAGGCTGGCCCAGGATAGAGACAGGTGGCGGCCGCTTGTGAGTGCGGTAATGAACCTTCGGGTTCCGTGAAATGCGGGGAATTTCTTGACTAGCTGCAAACCTGTTAGCTTCTCAAGAAGGACTCTGCACCGTGGAGTGAGTGAGTAAGTAAGTAAGTAAGTAAGTAAGTAAGTAAGTAAGTAAGTAAGTAAGTAAGTAAGTAGGTAAGTAAGTAAGTAAGTAAGTATACTTTTTTACATGGTTAAATATTCTGCCACAGAAACTGGCATCATATTTGTGTGTGTGTGTGTGTGTGTGTGTGTGTGTGTGTGTGAATATAAACAAACATATGTAAAGAACACGAATTTAGGTAACACCAAAACTAAGCTCCCCTTTCAAATTTGCAGCTTGGAGCCAGCGGTACCTGTACCTGTAGTAGAGCCGCCACTGAAAGGTTTCCACATTCTTCTCATCATCTGCGCCATCTTGTTCCTTTCCCTGCTGCTGCTGGGTCTTGGGTGTTCATACATTTGCCTCAAGAACCGGAGGATCAGGGTGATCCGGAAGCAACCCTTCTCTTCCACAGGCACAGGCTCTGAGATTACAAAATTGTCTGGCTCCAGTCTGGGCAACATTTCTATGTTTGAGGGCCTGAAGATTCCTCGAGCACATGCTGCAGCCACAGCTACTGGTAGTTCGTCAAGTTCTGAGGCGGCTCTTATCACTCCAGGTGAACATTCAGACACCTTGCCCAGCGACTACCCATCAGAATCTCCCAGCTCAGCCCACTCTGAAGTGGAAGATGTGGACACCCGGAGTTTACATCAGCCAAGTTCTGTTAGTTCAGCAGGATCGTATGACAATAAGGCATTTGTGCATGCTGAAGAAATGGCCATTGTTGCACCTCCACCAGAACCCAAGTTTGACGTCTCAGTGCGGGTTAAAAGAGCTCCTCCCGCCCCGGTAATTCCTACGCCACCATCGTCATCATCAGATGTTGAGAGTGCTATGAGTACACAGGCAAGGAACCTGACAACCATCCTAGAGAGAGAAGAGGTTCGCAGATCAATGGAGGACACTCCCAAGCCAGCTGCTACAACCTTCACCTACGTTCCCGAGCTTCATCCACCGCCTCCTCCTGCCAAGTATGCTCAGACTCCTCCAGTTTATTCCCGCATTCTACGCCGTCAGCAAGAACAAGTTCAGACCCGTGAGGCTGCAGAGACTTTGTCGCAGAGATCAATTCCAGACAATGACAACTGGTCTCAGGGAGAGGACTTCATTGATGCTCCTCAAAGACGCATGTCCGTTACTTCAGCACGCTCTTTGACGAGTCTGAACACAGAGATGACAGACACGCGATCAATGTCTGAGATAGTTGACAGCTCTCATAAGCGATATGCTCCTGCACCTCCTCCACCACCTCCACCACCAATTGTACCATCCATGCACTATACAAGTGAGATTGATGATCAGGTTAACGTGTCTGATCTGTTAGAGCCACCAGTGGTTGCGTCTCGTCGACCTGAAATCACATCCCATGTCGTAGATGACGTTTTCCTAAGGACAATCACTGAAAAACGAACAGTTGAAGATATTGAGCGCCACAGAAGGCAGGTAACTGAGTACCATACAAGGCCACAGCCACCGCCAGATCCAAAATGGGATGTAGTGATCAGGAACTACCCTGCACCCAATGCTCAAGAAGCTACACAGGGCAGTGAACCTGGTCCAGACTGGGAGAGTTATTCTGAAACTTCATCCACATCAGGGTATCCTACTACACCCACTGCAGAGCGACATCATGCACAAGTTGACATAGAACGCAGCTATTTGAGTACGCTTGAAGTTCCGCCACAAGACCCACCAATCCCTAACTGGGATGTGTTGATAAGAGTTCTCAATCCACCACCTACAGAGGAAGTTCAGCCCCAGGGAACATCCAGTGAGGTCTTCAGAGAGGAAGCCACTCTGACGGTCGAGGACCGTGAGAAGTGGCGTCAGATCATCACCACAGAATCGACTTTGAGAACCCTACTGACAGAAGCTACAGTACGTGAAGACTATGAAAGAATCCGAAAAGATCAAAGATATGAAAAACTTTTTGAACCGAAGAAATGGGATGTAATTATTCGTGTTCTTGCCCCGCCTGAGAAGCCATCTTTTGACCAACGTGGGGGACCTTCTAATTCTCGTTACAGGCGCAAGACTGACTGGGACACCAGGAGCCGAAGAAGTTCACTTCCCACTCTATATGAATATGATTCTGACGGTGGGTCATCCTTGCGAACTCTTGTCCCAGATATTGTTCAACCCCACGGAACTTCTGGCTCTGTGGGTGTTGAACCATTACCAAGATCTCGCAGGACTTCACGTTCCAGTCTCCGTTCAGACATGGATGTCCGTTCCATGACTGAAGTCATGGTTGACTTTGCTCGCCCTGATGTTGCAGACAATTTTAGTGATGCCAGTGGGCCAAGTTCTTATTACCGTCAAGGTCCAGGAGGCGCTCGGCGGTTCTATGATGATGACGATCTGCTGTTGATGGGTGCAGGACATGGAACAGCATCTGAAGATGAAGATTATGGAGGAAGGGGTGTGGAGACAGGGAGCTTGGTTCGATCTATAAGCCAGCCTTCTCTTGCAAGATCTGCTTCAGAATTCACCGAGCACTGGGGCGTGCCTGGACGGCGACACTGGGATGCCGGTGAGCTGAGCAGTCCCGAGCATTCACCGAGATCTGCCCGCAGCCGCACTTCCACGGCAATGAGCAGCGTGAGTCAGCATCAGCCTTCCAGCATTCCAGCTCCTGGCACTCAGGTTCTGTACAGTAGAACAACTACCACAATGAGGGAGAGCTATCAACAGCGGGGATGGTTTGCAGATGCAGACAGTGAGGCAAGCTTCAAGTGAACTTCGTGCTGAACAATAGGCCTTTGGACAGAAATGGGTGCTGTGTTAGGCTGCATCATCTTGTGAAGGACCTTGGTATGTACTGTTCAGTTGAATACCCACATTCACTAATGGCATACACAAAACCTTTTGCACATCTGAGTTATGTTGTATTGATTTTAAAAGGAAACAAAATTACTGTATCATGTTAGAAGTTACAGTGTAACAACATACAGTAACACAGTATCTTGCTTGAATATGCAGTTTAAGAGGAATGACAAAAGTGGGACGAAATTGAGTCAATGGACACTGTCCTTAAATGGCCTCATTGTACCAGTTCCTGGTGGACAGGGATAAATGACTATGAAGTATTTCTGGGATGATAAAGAAGAGAGCCACAGTATACTGAGTAAAATTTGCCCATTATCACTTTGGCAACCACATATTCCTCACATTGGCTGCCCTGGAATTGAATCTTGGTCTCAACAGAATGGTTAAACTTCAGTTATTTCGAGCAATACAATACTAAATTCAGCAATGGTGAGAAGTTACTAACATTATGGCAGTTGATTTCACTTGTAGATGGTTTTTTTTATTATTCTTGTGTCTTAGTTTTAAGATTCTAGTAATAATTTAACAAACGGTTTTCTTTGTATGTGTATCTCTGAGGTTATTGCAGTAATCAGGTAGGCCTATTAATTCATGTGCCAAAAGACGTACGAGATGCCCGTGGAGTCTCAGAGGGTCAGGTGAATGAATATGATGTAATATATTCAAGAGTAATAGTTTGTCACCCTCAAGGGACTGAGTGTTGAAGTGAATGCTGGAAATTAGTTTGGGTCATTCATGAGTGATTGAATAAATAATTAAAAGACATATTACACATATTTCATGGCAAGTACAATTATTTTGTTAAGACAGGTATGTGTTCTGACATATTGTTTCCCTGTAAATGGTACACGAATATTTTTTGGGGTAATTTGTGAGTATTAGTATTGAATGTAGCAAATTTGGATCATATTGCTTTTCTTTTTATATTTAACCACTATTCGTTTTGAAGTGGTACTGCATCGTAACTGGCGACTCAGTCCAGCGGCATGCTGAAGTGTGTAGCATTTGTTAGAACGTGGTTAAATATAACATGTGAACAAGAATTTTTTTTTCTTTTTTTTTTTTTCCCTCCACGTTCGTACCATGCATTTGATATTAATCAAAGTTTTATTTATTCACCAACTGATGCACTAGTGAGTTGCCTTAAAAAACAATATTAAAATTTACTTAAATTTTTCAACCAACGAATGCACATATAATTTCATATAAAACACATTTAAAACACTCCAGCATGTTTCGATCTTGTCAGATCATCATCAGGGAGCTTTGTTCCTTGCTAAAGTTATATTACAATATTCACAATTCAATTCGTATTTGCAAACGAGGTGCTGTGGCAGTATATCATGTTGTGTG
>Ga0123355_10019005_pt1 | contig 10929 bp, 7 predicted proteins | sample TergutEmb28metaG_3_FD_89872 | JGI IMG/M metagenome (GOLD analysis project Ga0123355, IMG submission 89872) | Embiratermes neotenicus P1 segment gut microbial communities from Petit-Saut dam, French Guiana - Emb289 P1 | ecosystem: Host-associated > Arthropoda: Insects > Digestive system > Gut ...
CCTTCTTGTGTTGGGCCATATATTCTTCGCAATATTTTCCTTCCAAACGTGTTTAGCCTCTGCTCTGCTGTTTGCGTAGTGTCCAGGTCACACTTCCATAGCATAATATTGACTTAATTAATGTTTTGTACAATCTTATTTTGTTATTTGGATGGATTTGTTTAGATCGGAATGTGGCTTGCAGGGAGCTGTAAGCTTTATTAGCTGCCATGATCCTAGCTCGGATTTCTTCTATAGCTTATTGTTGTTACCTCTTCCAATTTACGCAGGCATGGAACATTTTTTAAATGGAGAAATGAATTTAACATTCATAGGTCCGTGCGTCGCTAATGTATTCTTAGAGTACAACCAACGAGATGCAACGTTTCTCAAATTTATTTGTTTCTGTAAGACGCTCTACATGCTTCAGACGGGTTTTTCCGTCCATCATCAGAAGCACAAAACTGCACATACAGCGTCATGTATTTGTCACACCGTTACTGCTACCTGCTGCTAGTAGCAGGTAGCAGTAACAGCGTGACAAATACCTGACGCTGTATGTGCAGTTTTGTGCTCCTGATGATGGACGGAAAAACCTGTCTGAAACGTGTACATCGTCTTACAGAAATAAATAAATTTGAGAAACGTTGCATCTTGTTGGTTGTACTCTGAGGAAAAATAAATATATGTACATAATATAATAAATACCATTTATTATATATTATGGTTATAATCCTAAAGCATCCGAACAACGTCATGTAAAGAATAGGTGAAAATTTTTAAATATTCTTAAGCCGTTGTAATATAAAGTTATAATGATTGATATTTGAAATTTTGGCCACATAAGTTTACTATTACTGTCTGCGCACAGTTACAATCAACTAGATCGCATGGGCATGCATGAAAACACAAAAAAAAACATAATCAGAACATGCGTTCCGTATTGACAGTGCTAGACTACCATCTCTGTGCAACATAAACTTATGTCCGACATAAAAACTTGGTTTCACTGCCTCTTGCTGCCTCTTTGTAACTTGGCTTACAGCTGACACTTGTTTACCTGAGGGCTACACAAACACATATTACGGCAGTTAAAAAACAGAACAAGACCAATACGAAACCACTGGCTTCTTCTTCTTCAGTTCCTTTCAAGGAACCAACAGACCGCGCTGGATGTTACCATGTTTCAATCGCTTGTCTGCTGTCACTCTTTGATGTCGCCGGCGGCGGGGGGCGAAGATATGAAATGAAGACTTCTGTCGTGTAGGATATGATGGCCTATGTACATGTATACAGGTTCCGACTGACGGGACGCCATATCGCAGAGGGCGGTAATCTTTATGAGCAGTTCTGTGAGAACCTAAAATATGTCAGGGACAGCGAAATTTTTGGGACGCTCACAGCAACCCAAAAAAATAGGCAGGCGGGGACTGTTACAGTCCCCATATAACCCTGCGCATAATTTTAATGTTTAACCCTTTGGCCCTGGAGCTGGACATTTACAGCTTAGCACACCATTTATGTACAATGCAAATATTTTATGAGCCAAGAAGGTTAACATTAGGAAATACACGGCATTTTGTGGAGGAATAAACGAAGATGGTGAAAGTCTAAAAAAATAATTAAATAATATATTTGTTGACTAAATATTCAAAAAGTAAGTGGGGAGTAGCGATACGCCTGTCCTATATATAGGATGCATGGTGCCTGAAAGTTAATATGAAAGATTCAGTCGGTTTAGTGCAATCAAATGGTCGATACAATTGATCTAGAGTGATTCCTCTGTTTAGTCCGAACAGTCCGTGCCTTCATATACAGTGAACTACACACACGCACAACGGGTCAGAATATGCTGCCATTACACCGACCTTGTCCATGTCAACGGACACGATACAATCATTCTTGTAATTTTTAGCCAAGCACTTACAAGGCTCCCTGATGATGGATTCTCTGTGATCCGAAACATGTTGGATCACTTTTAAATATTTTGTAATTTTAATTGTATCTACATATTATATATTGTGCATTAGTTGGATAATAAAGTGTTTAATTATCATTGACGCACGGTGCAAACATGAAGATAATCCGTGTATTATTTGAAAATGTTAAGGCCCCTATTTTAATTTAACCTCTTACATACTCTGCTGGGAATCAGTAACTACGCAATATCCTCACTGGAAAACCTCTACTTAAAACAGAAGAACACAAGACAACATTCGGATATACGTCAATTCATTGACAGGGATTCGAATCCTCGATTCATATATACGTACAAGTAGCTCAACAAACTGGCTACTATTGAGAGTCGAATATCTGGTAATAGGCCCAATAGTGTTAGTAACTGGATATTGACTCGGGGTTCACAATCGGGGTACTGGAGTGTGTCTGTGTAATATTTCATAATGCCCCTTCTTCCTGCCACTCTTTTAGGCGAGGAACAGAACTCCGTATCACACTGCTTGTCAGCCAGAAACATGTTAACGAAGGTACACGTAGTTACGAGATCTTGAAATACTTCTACATACTCAGTACAAGACGACTTGCGCCGATAATATTGACCAAGGGTTCAACGAGCCCTATGGCCTGGAAACTCGGATACTGAAGCGGCGTTGGGCTATTTTATTACAAATAAATTACTTCGTAAGAGACTTGATATTTTCGAACACCTTTTGGTCTACCCTCCACCTGATAAAGGTATATTAAACACGACAAAAATTTAATACTCGATAGATGATACATATAGATTTTATGATAGCTACAAATCAGAAATATAAAAACATCTACCAGCTGAAAGCATGCCCCAATAGGCCCCAGAAATTCCTTCCTAACTACGGATTATGTTTCAAAATTCTGGTTATAAAAGGTAACAAATAAATTTAGTTTCATGATAAGAACAGGGGAAAACGTGCCCTAATCTATCAAAAAATACACAAATCGCAAGTGAAACAGCTTAAGTTCTTTAAAAAGCGAAACTTAGACTGAATCGCCTATTTTCCAAATAATTACTCAAAATATTGGTGTTTGGTTTTTTAGCATTTCTTGTTTTTTATTGATGAGCGAGGAGCTGACCCGCTGCATCCACCCCCAACTTGGAGGACCAGGTGATTTTGGTCAAGGTTTTCTTCCTCTACCCCTTGATAAATCAATACCAAACGACCTGGCAGCAGTGCTAGTTTTGGTCCACCCGGGTATTTTAATTCGCCCGTACCCAACATATCTGGTGAGCGTTCCCCTATCCGCCATCAGATACCAAAATTAATTATGGATTGGATACCACGGGAGAGAAGGAAAAGAGGACGCCCAAGAAAAGCGTGGATGGAAGGAGTACAAGCAGCCACGACAACAAGATATTTAGAACCAGAACAATGGAGAAACAGAGAGGAATGGCGTTTGGTTTCTGAAAGACGGCGACAGCTGGTAAAAAAAAACCGGACAGATAGAAAGATTACTCAAAAGCCTCTCCACAATCTGACGAATTAAATAATAACTCCATCCACATAACTAACTCTTGTGCACCACCTGCTGTATTTTCCTTTCTCTTGTTACTTATTTCTCTTTCTCTTCATTCGTCTGTATAGTTTCCAATTTTCTGTCGTTTATCTACTCTTAAAATACGCTGATAACAACTCGAGTTGCATATGGTGTTTCTCTTCCTAATTGGCCATCAGCATAAACCATGAATAGAGGTCTCCGAATGTTCATGTACATAAAAGCACTCCAAAGCACCTACATATAGGTATACTTTCAAAAGAGCATTACTATTCATCCATATCGTATACAAGAGCCGGATTAATTTCACATAACAAGGAACGCAAAAGCAAATAAACAGATATTTGAATTAAATTCTTAATAAGGGGAGGAACAAACGGAACATGCTTTATTATGGAGTTCCACCTAGCTCTAAGCACAAAAGAACTTCTTGGGGGAACCAACATTCACTCAATTCTTCAAAATTATCCACACATTGCATGGTTAAGGTAAAGCAGTCCTGTTACAGGCCCGGAGGGGACCAGAGGGTTCCAGGAAGTTAAGGTTCCCAAATTTCATGACAACGGCATAGGATGGTAATATCTGGTATCATCACAGATGGTACAGCATCTGTGATGATACCAGATGCTGTATAATACAATTTTGATCTCCTAATGATGAGCACATAGTGCTCGAAACATATAGAGACACGTAATAAACTTATTGTAAAACAAGATTTTGTGCATTAAGTTTGTTAATTACTAAGATAAGCGCTAGTGTTTCAAATAGTTCTATAAGTTCAAAGACCCAACAAGATATCAGTTATGTTGACATGCCGTTTCGAAATACCATACAACATTACTAAAAAAATCCGGGGGTTTGCATTCTGCCATAACGCGTTGAAAACTGAAATAAATCTAAATTACACACAACTATCAGTGTATATGTCACAAAGAACAAACTCCGTCACCGATAAACAGACTTATCAGTCAGCCACAAATGACAAAACATACTAATAAGTTCAACTGAAAACAACGTAGAGCTCCTGAATGTTACAGCGGGCACTTTCACTTATGTTTTTAACAACAAACCGCTATGACACCCCAAAACATATCGTCGCAGGAGTGTGTTAAGCCTTTTTAATACCAAAAAGATCTAAAACACTTTATTATCCAACAGATGCACAAATATATAATTCGTAGATACAATTAGAATTATTATAAAATATTTAAAATTTCTCAATTTTTAATTTTAAATAAATAAATAAATAAATTTTAAATATTTTATAATAATTCTAATTGTGTCTATGAATTATATATTTGTGCATCTGTTGGATAATAAAGTGTTTTAATCGTCATTGATGCACGGTACAAACATGAAGATTACCAAAGAGATCTCTTTGCACGCTGCAGCGTATACGGTTGCCTAGAGACGATAGAGCTATTCTGTTTCTATAGCGGTTAGTAGCCGCATTACGAAATGAATGATCAGCCCATTGGAGCTAGTGAGGAAATGGGTAGAAGATAGGACGCAGTAATGGTGGTGAAAGGGAAATTTATGGATGGAAAGCCGGCCGTGGGGCTTTAATGTTAAGTTGCTACCTCAGCATTTGCATGGACACACTAAGGAGAGCAATGCGAAGCTACGGCACATGTTGGTAGTTGCTAAACTTCCGTGTCAAGAGGCTGCAGACTGGATAGTTCGTTCTGGCTGAGTGACCACAGGCTGTTCACAAACTTTGATGCTTGGAGTTAATTAGTTATCATACGTGAGAGCGACAGAGTGGGCGCGAGTGTCTGTTTATCAACAGCGCGGCACAAACACACCAGTCAGTGCACTTGTGTTAGAATCTCCGCTTACAAACCGACTATTCTGACTCACTTCGGCGGACGATAATATATTAGAACCTCACATTCCCACACGAAACCCAAGTGATAATAGGAACTGTTTTAATTGTTAAATGTCAGCCTATGATTTTAAACATTGTAACCAGATAAGTGCGTATTACATATTTCATTCGTCCTTAGCAAAGAAACTTACCAAATTTTGTGTATTTTATTAATGTAAACATATTAGGATCCCAATGTGCACACAGCACCAGTAACTTAGTCTGCAATGTAGGCTTGAAGATGACCGACTGATGGGTCGAAACATGTAGCCTTATGTATAAATAAAGAAAGTTACTGCTGACGTATACGAAGGTGTATCCAAAAGTCCCAGGACAATGCTCATAACACGCAAGTCCCTTGTAGTTAACGAGTTTCCCGCTACGGTGTGTTGCGGTGGTGTCTTGTGAGTGAGTGTGCCGAGTGGCGTGGTTGGATGTGGAAGCGTTTGACTGTTGCACGTGTCTTTATGTGTGTATTGCATCAGTCGTCTGCGATTTTCTGATATCGGAGGTATGGCGGAAGCTGAAGAACAAATTAATTTTATTATATAAAAAATGGTTTCCCTCATTTTCTCCAAAAGAAAAGCAAAGATATATGCACGGTTGAAACGTAGTTGTGTTTAAGGATCACGCCAGGATAACACATAGCAGAGTTACAGTGAACGGCCATTAACGATTCATGCATTTTTAATGTCAGTGTCTGGGAGGTTAAGGTGGCTTTCAAGTACCAGTAATTTTAACCCAGTGGCAGGTAAGATGAAATTCACTCTTGTTGGACGTTATGCAGTTTACATTGGTAGTTACGGACGTTTCAAACAAGCTATCGGTGCCATCTTCAGGGGTCAAGTGGTCCAAGTAGAAGCATGACATCATGCAAGGTTAGATGCTATGAACGCAGGTGACAGTGAGGGCCTGACAGGCTGTTCGGACGTGGTGGTAAAGACAAAAACCTCCGCTACTGTTGGAGAACGAATCCTATTCAGTTAGACCGTGCCTAGTCACTGTACTGACTGTGCTATCCAGAAGTAGAGACAATGCCTTTGATTACATAGGCACCGGCTGCTTCCAACTCACAGCTCGTATTCACTGTATAATACAAAGCTGCAGTGTGTATATACCGTATATTCTCGAATCCAATCCGCACTAGTTTTTGTTCATTTCTTAAACGAAAAAAAAGTTAGTTCGCGGTTTTAATCCGCACCTTTCCTTCAACCGTCCCTTGCCTACAAGGCAGACTGATTCAGTTATGAGTGATGACGGCGAGTCTGATGAATAATAAATTATAAATATTATATAATATATAAATAATAAATAAAATAATAAATTATTGTATCATATTGTTCTTTTGCGGCATGTACAGCGGCTCTACCATTTTTTCCAAAATCCAGCTCACGACCGCGAATCTAATCCGCATCTGATTTTTTAGCCCTCTGAAACTGTAAAAAGGGTGAGGATTAGATTCGAGAATATGCGGTATATACATATATACAGTCATGAACACAACAATATTACAATTATTAGCAATATCTATAGAAGATAAGGATATAGTAAACAATAACCCACCTAGACAAGGAACTATTCAAGAACTAAAATTATTATTACATAGCTACAATACTACGTACTTACAACATATGTTATTTATTTTATGTTTTTTAAAAAGTACAAAGTTTGCAATTGATGTAACATCTTAGTACGATGGTTTTACTACCTAATTTGCATGTTAAAATTATAAGATATTCACAATTGACGTAACTCCTTAACATGTTCATTTAATCGCATGATAGGATCATAAGATGAACACCTATGCATTCACATGATGAAGTACACATCAATATAAAAGTTGGCAACTTTTACTAATCCCACGATTTATGATGTAAGACGAGATCTCGTCCCCCTTCCAAAATTGCCACACATACAGTATAGTCACTTAATAAGTTCTTTGAACAACCTGATGATGGCCTACATACAGGGCCGAAACATGTATTTGTATATTATATATTGATACTAATTGTAATATCGTTGTGTTCATGACTGTATACATAGATATAGATATAGATATATACACACTACAGCTTTGTATTATTGACCTAACACAACGGGGATGACACCTTAAGATCACTGTATAATTTTAATACTTCTAACGCATTAAAGAATATCTAACACCATTCAGATATATATGGTTGAGTTGGATATATAGAACTGCTGTCTTCTGGGATATGACGTCGTGTAGTTTGATAATTAAATACCGGATACGTGAGGTCACATCCCAAAAGACGGCCATATCCTTAGCCACTGCTGTAGGAACCGGGGAATCTGTAGTGGTATATTCTGTAGGTTTAAACTCCCTATGGAAGAAACCCTGGTCTGTGCATACATACACTGCTAGGGTACAATCTCGCATTGAGCAGTTACAGTCTCGCAGATCTTTCAGTGCCCAGTGCCAATTCTTCTCTACAAGCTCTTTACAAGCCAGGCTCAGTGTTTACATTACATTAGCGCGCACAGAGCTAAGTGATTTTCAGAGGACAGACCTCAATCCGATACTTGGGATAAAACACTACGAACTTTGCTACGTGGAAATGAATCGAGGGCAACTATAGGGAGAGACGTGGATCATAAAACAGTCGTGCAGATGAAATGGAGTTAAATATTGCACCGTATGAAGCACGCAGAAAGATGTCAACTGAAAACATATTCATTGAAAAGGTGAAAGAGATAAGCACACAGAGGATTAACTATGTGGACACAATGACAGATGGAAGAGTGGCAAACCAGATGCTGCCATATCACGCATAGGGATGCTGACACCGAGAAATAACTTGGCAAAACTGGAACGAGTACGTGAACTCGGAAGAGACTTATTTGTCTAGAAAGGAAAAGGTAGAGGATGTACAGTGGTGACACTGGGAGACCGAGAAGTAATTGATTATGTTAATCAATGATTTCTGAGTTCCGAAGCACCGGAATATGCTAATAAAATCGAAAATGCAAATCGATGAATGAATAATTCCACCCACATCGTCTCCGAACAAAGCTACAGCCCGTTTGCTAACACGCCCACCTGGAATGCTGCAGAGTTTCGCGATGATGCCTACGTACATTACGACCGTCCGGATTATGACACCGTGTAGTCTTGTACAGCACTGTGCTTGGGTGTTGTAACGTGCTGTGCGTTAGCTATACTAGATACCAACAGTTAGCACTGTGCTTGGGTGTTCTAACGTGCAGTGCGTTAGCTATACTAGCTACTAACAGATAGCACAGGTTGAGAGAGTTCTCTCCTCTCTCAACCTGTGCATGGGACGGCCACCTACAGATTGTGATGATACTAGATGCTGTATAATACAATTTTGACCCCCTGATGATAAGCACATAGTGCTCTAAACATGTAGAGGCATATAATAAACTTATTATGAAACAATATTTTGTGCATCAAGTTGGTTAATTACTAAGATTAGAACTTGAGGTGGCTCTTAGATTTTTGGAAATTCCGTGTAACACCTGGTTTACAGCGCCCACAAGTTCCCAGCTTTCCAGAAAGACGTAAATGTCAAACACCCAACAGCATACACAAATTTTACAGCGTAAATCTGCAGCCGCTTGATCGCTGGCATCGCGGATTCGAATCCTGCTGTAGGCATGGATGTTCGTCTCTCGGATTCGTGGTGTGTTGTTTAGATGGCGGCCTCTGCGAACAGCTGTCACTCATTCAGAGTACTCCTACCGGGTGTGTGTGTGTGTGTGTGTGTGTGTGTGTCGAATTTTGTGGGATCTAGAAACATTGACAATTGAGCGGCCTAAGCACGAGTTGGGTTATGTCGCCACCGGGGGGGGGGGCATAAACTCTACCTACGTTGCCCACGCTGAAACAGATCCGTACTCGTCTGGACTCAAAAATACTCTTTAGTTTCTGTATGTAACCAAAACGAATGTCATCATTCTTTAGGGTCGTTTTAAATATTTCTCCAGTCTACGCCACTGCGACACTAGCCGTCTGTTTTCACGAGGTTTACGAAACCAAAACACTCAGCATGACCATACTGTTTCTCCCAGCCAAGTGACGCACTGTTATCCTTCAATTACCTCTTCGTAAACACATACACATTGCAGTGCGTCCCAAGTTCTTCATTTATTCACAAAGAATGACAGTTGCATTAGGTCAGACTTTGTACAAGTATATTTTTACATTCCCACTAGAATTGCGTGAAGACTGAAATAACGAAATTTTATAATTAATCTGTAAAATACACGAGGCAAAAATAGTTAACTCTCACTTTAATTATACCAACGAATGCACGTATATAAAATTTCACAGTAAAACACCTAAAATCGCTCCAACATGTCTCGATCATCTTCAGGGAGCCATGTTGTTCTTTGCTAAAGTCACATATTAAAAACACTCACTAATTAATTTCCTTATATTAACTTGGTGCTGTGGCAGCATGTCTGTACTATAAAATATACTTTATTAAGTAAAGGTAAAGCAGTCCCATTACAGGCCTGGAGTGGCCCAGAGGGTTCCAGCAAGTTAAGGTACCCAGATTTTATGACAACGGCACAGGATGGTGGTAAGGTTGTCAACCCTAAGCACCGGCCGCCTTTACCCCCAGGAAATACTCCTAGTACTCATTTCTGTTAGAGGCTGAGTCGACCCCAGGGCCATAGTGCGATCGGAAGGATTATGTCAATGAAAAATTCCAATGACACCATCTGGAATCGAACCAGCGACACTTTATTAAGTAGGCTGTAAAAATTAATTGAATTTTTGTATAAAAATAATTAGGCTGTATGTATTGAAACAAGGTTTATGCTTACCGTATTGTGTAAGAGTACGTTGCTGAGAATGCGCATGCCTATGGGTGTGCGTCTTGTGTTATGTTGCGAGTGACTGGCACACCCACAGTCAGGCGCACTCTCAGCAACGTACTCTTATACAATACGACAGACATGCTGCCATAACACCTTGTTGTTGTAAGGAAATTAGTTAGTGAGTGTTTTTAATATGTGACTTTAGCAAGGAACAACATGGCTCCCTGAAGATGATCTTAGGATCGAAACATGTTGGAGCGATTTTAAGTGTTTTAATGCGAAATTTTTAAGTGCATTAGTTGGTGTGATAATTAAATGACTCTATGAAATGCACGGTGCAACAATAAAGATGGTTACCTCTCATACAGAAATTGCAACACATCCTCTTAACAGTTTAAACGCCTAATTAAATTCCAGCAGCCATCTTCTAGCATTATTAGTAGCTCACCATATTCTCCACGTTAGCAGGATAAGGGTTGATTGCTTATCCTGAATTCACTTAAAACACCTTTAACTTACTGTCACTTGCTAAGCGAATGTGAGAATTATTTATTTGTCCACTTAATTAAATTTTCTCTAAATCAAAAATTTGATATGTAATAGTGGGCTGTATTGCTGTTCAGGTGGTAAATTGGACTACCAAATTTTCTAAGAAATCTTTTACACCACCTTACGATTAAACGCACTGAAAATGAAGGCAGCTGCCTCTGACGACACGTGAGTAACTTCCTACCTACATACACGGCGTCACACATCAGCAGACACATTTCTTTCAATCAATTTTC
>Ga0123355_10019006_pt1 | contig 10929 bp, 4 predicted proteins | sample TergutEmb28metaG_3_FD_89872 | JGI IMG/M metagenome (GOLD analysis project Ga0123355, IMG submission 89872) | Embiratermes neotenicus P1 segment gut microbial communities from Petit-Saut dam, French Guiana - Emb289 P1 | ecosystem: Host-associated > Arthropoda: Insects > Digestive system > Gut ...
AAAGACGAGAGACACAAAGACGAGACACAAAAAGACGAGAGACACAAAGACGAGAGACAAAAAGACGAGAGACACAAAGACGAGAGACACAAAGACGAGAGGCAAAAAGACGAGAGACACAAAGACGAGAGACACAAAGAAAGAGGTAACGAGGAACCAAAATATTTCTGAGGTTTCAGACAATAATCGATTCTGGTCACATACGTGTTCTTAATTTAATACGCTTCTACCTTCGAGATATTTGTGGATAACAAGTTTTACCTTCGGTACGCCGCGGCCATCGATTCATCATTTCACCTTTGTCCCATGACAATAACAAACGTTCCAACAATTAACAACCGTTAGTTAATTAAACATATTAGGCGGTTGAATGGCCGGCAAGTAATTAGACTGCCTCCAAAAACATTACTACAAGCAAACACGCTTTATTCTAAACAGTATTTTTTTTTCTGGGACGAAGTTTCCTAACGACGGGGATATTGAAAGTACGTGGGGATAGTTAGAGCTACTCTAAAGATGCATTCTTCTGTAAAAGTGTGGGCCATGTATGGATTGTGTGATCAGTACAGACATGTTAAGGCTGAGTCCATGGGTGAAAGGGCGAAGATAGAAGAAGAGAGAGACGTAAGAAGACACGAAATTGGACGAAAATCACGTGCCCGTAGTACCAAATAAGAACAAAGAAACATGTTGATTCTCTTGACCAGTAAATAGAAATTCCTCTGTGTAGAAACATTATTTTTCTAACATTACATGTTTATTTAACGACGCTCTAGAAGACTACAATTATATAGCGACGGTGTTAATACAAAAATTAGTGTCGAGTTTGGCGGGATGATACTGAAAAGGAAAATCAGGCCCAGTAACACTTTGCTCGCTAGAAACGACGCATGGACCGACCTAAGAACGAACCTCGCCTTCCGCGGTGAGATATTGGCAACGACGTGTTCAAAAGGACTGCGGTGTTTCTATTCATTGGTGTCAACAAAGACCCGCCACTGGACCTTGCCCTACCTCAGACGCGTGTTAAATCTTTCAAATTTTTAAGACGCATTTTAACACTGTCCCTCAATCTGTACCTCCACCATTTTACATTTTACATTTTACATGTTGTACACTATAATGTGACTGCTGCGGCCATCTTCAGGGATGTTAATATAAAAAGGTTATATTCATTAAAATTAGACAAATAATTACAAATATATACAAATAACAGAACCACTGTAAAGGTGTGATTATAATCATATGAACCAGCTCAATTATACATAAATATGAGTTGCTCCAACAAGAAAAGTGTGGATATCAGTTGGGTGGTTACGTAGGAGAACTTCCAGTTCGCACTTCGTCTTCCAAGGAAAATAATGACGTTTTCGATCGTATAAATAACGTTGTGAATTCATTAAAAAAAAAAAAAGAGGAAATAACGCACAGCTCGTCATTCGCAACTCAGTCCATACAAGTACATTTCATCTTCATTGTTGCACCGTGCATTTTGTAGAATCACTTTAATTATCAACCAACAAATGCACTTACATAAAATTTCACATTAAACAACTTAAAATCGCTCCAACATGTATCGATCCTAGGATCATCCTCAGGGAGCCACGTTGTTCCTCGCTAAAGTCATTTTAAAACCACTCATTAATTAATTCCTTGTATAAATAGGGTGCTGTGGCAGTCTCTCGCAACGTAACACACTACGCACACCCACAGTCAGGCGCATTCTCAACGACGTACCCTTACACAACACGATATGCTGCCACAGCACCCTATCAATATAAGGGAATTAATTAATGACTGTTTTTAAAATGACTTTAGCCAGGAACAACGTAGCTCCCTGAGGATGATCTTAGGATCGAAACATGTTGGAGCGATTTTAAATGTTTTAATGTGAAATTTTATGTAAGTGCAACAGTTGGTGTGATAATTAAAGTACATTTCAAATTGTATTACATGTTTCCACCGAAACACGTAGTACAAATTGAAATTAAGTGTAAGGACTGGCTTGTGAACTTCAAACAGTGCCAATCGTCTATCAATTAATCGTTTGGCGCCAGAATTATTTTTTTTATTTTAGCACACACTGTATATAAAATGTGAATAAAACAGGAACCAAATAGGTTAGAATTATGAAACAAACTGCATTTTGAACAGAAAGAAACGGAGAGTATATACCATGTTTAAAATATTCAGTACCTATATTTGTTGAATAAATATATAAAATGCAACGTTTAGAGGTTAGCGTTGCGGTATGACCCCTATAGGAGTCGTTAGGCGTCAAAGGTTTAACACACAAATTTCGTTAATTTTTTTGTCTTATCGCAGTAGTTATCAAATGTTTTTCCCGCTCACGGTACAGTATTAACATACCGCAAGGGATCGCAGTACTCTGAGAGTCTTCTAAGTTGCCAACACTAAGGGACAGTCAAGGACTCGTGTATCCACAGTCACCCTTCATGTACGTGTAAGTAAAATTCATTTGAAACAGAGCTATTAATAAATGTTTTTTTTATCTGCAATACTATACCACCCAAAACTTCTCGGAATGCTAGGAGAACTCTCGTCACGCCCTTTTGAGAAGCACCGTCTTACAGGCAGGTAAGAAGGTAAAGATATGCCCTATGTTAATAATTCCAGAATTAATATAAACATAAACACGGAAGACTTCCATCTCCCTGAGGCGATTTGCAACGATTTGCAATACCAAATCCCCCAAAATAATACTTTGACTTTTATAAACTACATAAAATATACATTTATTTTAGAATTTAAAAAAAAACAGAATTACTTTCCCATAAATATGAAAATTACATTTCAAAGAGCCCACATTTCATTTACGTTTCAGAATCTGCCAACGGTAAATCAGTGTAACTAATTCGGCATTTGTAAGTCTAATCGAATATTATCCACGAAATGCTACAAGAATTAAAACGCTTTACTCTCTCCTAAACCTTCAGCCTCTGTAAACCGATACCACGAACCAGTCCGGTAATTGCTTTGGTTTTCAGAATGCTGCAGGGGTGTTGGAAACGAAAACATTTCCTTATGCAGCCAGTGTTGTATGTTGCAGCATGCAACTTGAGAGTGTTTGGTGCGAGGATTGAGGCAGGGTTGGGCGAAAACTCTAGTGAAACCAAGTCAGACGGAGGATCGTTCCACACTAATTGACTTCTGAGCCGCCAGCAGGTAGAGAAGCGGCTAAGCTAGATGAAGGATCCGACAGACGATCAGGAAGTTCGTAAGGGTTTTCGACAGCCGCGGGACAGAGGGGTTTCGAAAGACTCTGAAACTGAATCCACTGAAGGAATTTTCTCTATTCTTAAATAAGCTTCTTTTCTGTGTACACAGCAGCTCGCAAATCAGTCAGCTCATTCCATTTCACAAAGTCACTCATTTCGTTCGCACACACATTTTTAATAACAGTTTCTCATCTGCGTCTATGGCACGTAAGTAGGAAAAGAGAGATGCACACAGAATTTTGATGGGGAAACCCGAGGTAAAGAGACGATCTGGAAAAAAAATTGGATGAGACGGCGTGGACACTGTTGTCCTCTGGTTCAGGATATGGATATTTTCCGGGCTCTTGTGAAGGCGGTAATGAACTTGCGGTTCCCATTAAATGTGGAAAATTTCTTGACCACCTGAAGCACAACTAGCTTCTCAAGTGGCCCTTTCTGCGCAGATCTACCAGCTACAATTTTTTTTTATATATATTTGATCACTTCTCCCATACGAAATACAAGCCCCCTTTAATCTCATTCTCCTGGATTTTTGTCACTTTCATCCAATGTGAAGAAGAATACCGATTCTAAAATAAATCACTCTGCACGCTTTTCTCTATCCTTCTATCACTTCCTCTCTTACGGACCCATCTTGTTCTGGCAGGTGCCTAAACTTGCAAGAATTCACAAACCCGTAGACTAGAAAGCGACGCCGTGAATGTAAACACAGGTAAAAGATTTGCCTTGAAAATTCGATAAATACTAGGCAAACAAATTCCTGTTTTCCGAGAAACCGAATGCTCATCACACATACCTTAGCAAAGGTCTAGCAATCTTTTCTTTCCTCGTCATTGGCAATGACTCTCAGTATAAATTTCTTAGTGTCGTTCTCAATCGAAAACAGGGAGTCATTAAACAACGAGTCAATATAGCTGTATAACATATTTTATTTGGTTTCGTGTAAGATATGATGGCGGTGGTGTGTTTGGTCGCGCACTGAGCCATAAGACGGGAGGTTTCGGGTTCGATTTCCAGTATTGCGCCTGGAAATTTTCAAGCAGCCTTGGGGTCCGTTTAGGTCCGTTCAGCCTCTAACAGAAATCAGTTGCAAATACTTGCCTTTGGGATAAAGTGCGGCTCCCACGTACAGCTGACAACTCTGCAGTCCTAGTTGTGCCGCATGTCAATATAAGGACTGAAGAACAACATTCCATCCACCCTCTGGGTCTTCATGACTTGTTCGGGAATCAAATGCTTTTTTAACCTTCTTCATACAAACAATGTGGACCGAAATAGCACCGTTTCGTGGCAGGTTAGAAGGTGAACTTTACCTATTTTTACAGGGGTGCTGATTACTCCTTGGCCCGACCAGGAAAGAAACAAGCTAATGTTTCTGTCAGAATGACGTGAATTTCCTTCGGCGCCTTACCTTGCAGGAAAAAAGAATCTTGATGACGGCTCGTGCCTCGATTTTGTTGAAAACGCGCTCGTCCCTGACATGCTTCCGAGCGTGTTTCCTTCCTGATTGGGCTAAGGACTTATCAGCACACCGGTAGATATAAGATGCTTAGGAAGTTAACACGGAAATTCGGCCTAGAAGAACGATGGCCGCAAATGTTGCAGTGTAAACACACAGAATTGGGATAAGAGCCCCATATCGATTATAATCATAGGACTTCTTTTCTCACCCATAGCTAAAACAATTCCTGTACAGGACCTCAGTGTTCCAGAGTTTGAGGCTCCCAGATTTCAAGACAATCGGCACATGAAGATGCTAAGGTTGTCAGTCCTACACACCGGCCGCCTTTACCCCCCAGGAAATATTCCTGGTACTCATTTCTGTCAGAGGCAGATTCGACCCCAGGGACATAGTGCAGCCGGAAGGATTATGCCAATGAAAAATTCCAATGACATCATCGGGGATCGAACCCGCGAACTTCCGGTTTGTAGCGCAGTACATAAACCAACTGCGCTCCACGTATACAGCGTCGAACGGTAGGCTGAGGAATGGATTGTTAAGGACATGGATCGAATCGGTCGTGGTCAAAATGTGGTAAAATTACTGCCCATAATTTTTCTGCCAAGCGCCGTTTACTGTCATCCCATGGCAATAACACAAAATACCCAAACCACTAAACTCGGAACACATGTCTTATCCTTCCATCACAAAACTTTGTGAGATCTGAATTTGTTACAGATGAGCTGTGTAAGCTTTATGCCTGTCTTCTGTGATGTGACGTGTGGTCGGATGAGTAGTTTCGGACGTTTCGGGGAATCGCGGCGACTTCGTGTTTTGGAGTCGGGCAGGCTAAGAAGACCGGAATGCTCGACCCTACTAATTACCGAAAGACATAACGTAGCATTCCGAGATACATAAAACTACTATATTTGCCAATTACAGGCCGATTTCCTTCTACGCTTAAATGTTACTTTGAAGATGGAGGAAGCATCTTTCTCCGAAACGTTAGTTCGTATCCATCAAGCTACACTGCGTCACATTTCCAAAAAAAAAAAAAACAAAAGCAATATTCAAATCACAGTTTATTTTCACATTACCTATCCTACAACTAGTGGGCAGGGTAGCTCAGTCGGTATAGTGACTGGCTATGGGCTGGACGGTCCTGGGATCAAATCCCAGTGGGGGCGAGAATTTACGCACTGGTCGAGAACGGCCCTGGGGCCCACCCAACCTCCTTTACAATGCGTACCGGTTCTTTCCCGGGGGTAGAGACGGCCGGTGCGTGGGGCTGACCCCCGCCCCCATCTAATGCCGAAGGCCCTAGAAAAGAGTAGAGCTATGCCGCTACTCACCCTAAGGGCCTGCGTGGCCTATAAAAAGGGTGTAAACCTACCCTAAATGCTGTTGAAATATAACAGACCTCAATGCTCTTATGTGGGCCGGGTAGCGCAGTCAGTACAGCGACTGGCTACGGGCTGAACGCTCCGGGGATCGAATCCCAGTGGGGGCGAGATTTTCCACACTTGTCGAAACCGGTTCTGAGGCCCACCCAGCCTCCTGTACAATGCGTACCGGGTCTTTCCCGGGGGTAAAGAGCGGTCGGTGCGTGACGCTGACCCCTCGCTCGCCTTCTAGTTCCGTGGTCAAGAAAGAGTAAAGCTATACCTCTACTCCCCCATAGGCCGCACGACCTGTACAGAGCCTCAGTGCCTGTACAAGGGTGAACTTTACTTTACCTGTATCCTACAACTTAAATGTTAAAAATTGCAGAAATATCTGTGGCTCTAAAGATGACAAATAATTAAATTGGTGCAAAATTTACATCGTAAAACCTGGAATTACGTACGGGTACAAGTATGAGATAATCTGCACGCATGGATATGAACTAAGTTCCGCGGTCTCTTGGGTGGGGTACGACGCCTCGCTTGTATCAGTACGGTCGTAAAACACGATTACGTAAACAGAATAGTTTCGGCAGTTGAGGAAATGAAAGTAAATCTACAGCTTGGATGGAGTCAGTCATATTTCAGTGCGTCGGTTCCTCAGTATTATCGTCTGCAATGGGTGTCTCGTACGGGGATGCAACACCACGCAGAGGTTGGGTAATGTTCTCTTTTCTATATGATTTTGAAGACTCGAAGGGGGAGAAGGAAAATATAAAAATTATGGTTAAAAAAACTTGAGAGAAGGGGAAACAGAATCGAAGAGCAATGACATACCGCGCTCTGTCATTATGTGCAAAACCTTCACACGCACATCAACAAAAAACACAGCACCTATATTCAATGTCATTATGAGGATTATTTGGATTGTAGAGTAGAGGAAACCCAGAAAAAAGAAAAGTTATTGAGACAGCACGCCTTCATTTTCGTCCTTGAGGAACCTTTTATCCTTAAGGTTCTTTCTCCCTTCCCCCCCAAACCCGGCCAACCACAGACAAACCTTATAGGGTGTTTGAAAATTACCGCATAAAACCTCTTCACCAAAGACATTAGAAATATCTGTGTAACGGTTCGTGTTCCGCCAGCTTCAGGCCAGGGTCATACCGAGTGGAGTGGGGTAGAGATTGCATGAAATACCGAGGGAAAACAAAGCAATGTTTCCTGACAAAACTACAGAAAGAAATGTTCGACGAACACTCTACCAGATGCACGAGGCAGTAAGACAACCAGATGTGTCAAGTAACGTCATGCACAACTGGTCTGATCAACATTAAACGCCGTGCAGGAAACTTCAGCAAAATTTGGTCTTCAATTATAAGCACAGAATGAAGAATGAATAAGCAAGTATAGGCGATGGCGTTTTTGGTTGAGGCACTGCGCTACAAACTGGAGGGTTCCGGATTCGACAGCCGATGACATCATTGGAATTTTTCATTGATATAATCCTTCCGCCTGCGCTTTGGCTCTGGGATCGACCCAGATTCTGACAGATATAAGTACCAAGAATATTTCCAGGGGTGTAAAAGCGGCCGGTTTGTGGGGCTGACAAACTTACCACCTTCACTTATTTCCTGTATTTACTGTGTTTTGTATTGTTTGTACTGCGTTTTTGTATTGTTTCGTTTATGAATATTTATTCTTATTTGTTTTGTCTGTATTAGTGTAAGGACTACTTCCACCTAGTGAAAACCCACCTGCAGTTAATAATAATACTTACTGCATGGTGCAGAGTCCTTCTTGAGAAGCTAACTGGTTTGCAGCTAGTCAAGAAATTCCCCGCATTTCACGGAACCCGAAGGTTCATTGCCGCACTCACAAGCGTCCCCACCTGTCTCTATCCTGGGCCAGCGCAATCCAGTCCATATACCCACATCCCACATCCTTGCTATAAAGACTCCTAACTTTCCAAGTGCCTAATTTCATCTTCCATTGTATTCTGTGTGGTACCTCCCCTAGAAACACTCACCCTCGGAGATCCGAGTGGGGGAGTAGTTTACCTCCGGATTGTTTTGTCTCCAGAGGAAGCATCCTGCATGTGAGTGTTTCTTAACAGGACTTTTATGTTCCTGTGACCGTGCATCGTGAGCAAAGCGTGAAGAAAGAATACCAACAAGATGCAACAATATAGATGATTTATTGTCAATTCTAAATGTTGATTATTGACAAGAGTCTCGACATGTTTCGGGCATCTTTATGCCCACCATCAGGAGAAAAGACCACGTGTTACTGCATATGGGGTATATTTGCTGGTAGTGTTGGATGTGGCAGGTTGCGGTACTGTGGTGCTACGTTGAGGGTATGTGCACTGTGAAGGTTGGTGCTCGAGCACCAACCTTCACAGTGATCATGCCCTCAGCGTAGCACCACAGTACCGCAACCTGCCACATCCAACACTACCGGCAAATACACTCCATATGCAGTAACACGTGATCTTTTCTCCTGATGATGGGCATAAAGATGCCCGAAACATATAGAGACTGTTGTCAATTATCAACATCTACAATTGGCAATAAATCATCTATATTGTTGCATCTTGTTGGTATTCTTTCTTCACGCTTAACAGGACTGTATCACAGAGAGGGGTTGTTAGCCCCTCGCCCAACCACCAAGCTGGAGGACCACCTCTTGTCGGCTGTCCACGACTGCTTATTAAATTTATTCGCAGCTAACCTTCATATCGGAGGCCATTCTTCTATCCGCAACCTAAGGACGCGAAATGTCGTGGTGACAGGGACGCACTACATGGCAATAAATAATAATAATAATAATAATAATTCATGTGCCGATTGCCATGAAATCTGGAAGCCTCAACCTCCTGGAGCCCTTGAGGACATGTCCAGGCAAGTACAGGGACTGCATGGCCTTTTTTACCTTTATTTGTATGCATCATTTTACCCCGTATTTGTCTACAAGTAAGGATAAACAATGATAGTAATCCGAAAATGTTATTTAACATTGCAGTCGCGATTTCAGTACATCTTTATAGACCTAACTAGTAATATATGGTGAGGTACGTTCAGTCAAAAACACAACTATACATGTATGACTAAATGATGATATTTATTGGCAATGGACAAACTACATGTTTCGGCCTATAGCGGCCATCTTCAGGTTTGACAACTTTCTTGCTAAAAGAGTTTTGTATAATATATCTAAACCGCGTGGTGATGTGGAGATCTCATCATCATTTTACGTGCTTTTGTTAAGCTAAGTTTGGTGGAATGTCTATAGGGTCAATAAATTTGTAGGTAGATGGGTGTGGATCTTTCCGGCTGGGTCGGTGTAGGGTTTGGTGGAAACTGTGATGCAGATATCCCTCCAAATTCAGCTTAAATAACGCACGTAAAATGATGATGAGATCTCCAAATCACCAAGCGGCTTAGACATATTATACAAAACTCTTTTAGTAAGAAAGTTGTCAAAACTGAAGATGACCTCAATAGGCCGAAACATGTAGTTTTTCCTTGCTAATAAACACCATCGTTTAGCCATATATGTATAGTTGTGTTTTTGACTGAACGTACCTCACCATAAAGTTTAAACACACAACGGGGATGGCACACCTCAGAATAGTAATATAATCCATGCCTCCATAAATAAACAACTCATAACTTTTCTAAATCGCAGGGGAAAGTGGCAAAAGAAGTTTTCTAACTCCAATTGCCTCCGCGGACAAAAATAACATGTAGCGAGCTAGGTGTTGCCCGCGAGCCACGAGTTGAGTGGATCTGCTGTAGTGTATTGTTAAATGTAAAGTTGAGCCTTTGCGCACCAAAGAGATAGGGGCGAGAATGGATGTAGTGTTTTCTAAGGGGTCAAACCGAGTACTTGCACTTCACATCCTACTGATGCAGTCACCTGATTAACGATGGATTTCCAAATGCAACAAAAAAAAAATAAAGACTTATAGGGGTAGATGAGGTATAGCTACACCATTTCTAATCTAGGCACTAAAGGGAAGTCAGAGGTTAACTTCACGCCCCGGCCGTTTACTCCCAGAAAAGAACCCCGTTACCCATCCAATAGGAGGCTGATTGGGACACAGAGGCTTTTGGAGAAAAGTCTCTTTTCCTGTTCGCAATTCGAACCCCGCACAGTCCAATCCGTAACCTAGCCAGTACACCAACTACGCTACTCCTTTTCTCATTGTTGAAAACCTTAGTCAACTTTATTACCTCTTGTCATTCTTTATAAATAAAGTGTTCCCGTTACAGGCCCGGGGTGGCCCAGAAGGTGGGTAGAGGTATAACTCTACTCTTCCATGACCGCGGCACTAGAAGGGGGTGAGTGGTCAGCAGCACGTCCCGACCGCACTTTACCACCGGGAAAGACCCGGTACCCATTGTACAGGAAGTTGGGTGGGCCCCAGGGCCGGTCTGGACGGGCGGAAAATCTCGTCCCCACCGGGATTCGATCCCGGACCGCCCAGCCCGTAGCTCAGTCGCTATACCTACTGAGCTACCGGGCCCACGTCATTCTTTATACTGTGCTAAATATTATAACACAGAAAGGCCTTTCAAATAAAAGTTAATGATATGTACTTTTAGGGTACCCACATTGTACTCAGTCTTTTGTACTAATCTTATATGTGTCAATTTTAAAGAAATCAATTAATTTCTATTTGACCGTGATAAAGGCCTACAACACAAATCGATGTGGCCCCAAATTAAAATCCGCCCAGAAATTTGGTATATATTTAAAATTCAAATATCACACAAATTCCTTCAGAATTTGAAAGTAGTAACAGTTCGAAGGTAGAACACGCTACCGACGGTGCCTTCAATTTCCCTTATCCCTCCCCCTCCCC
>Ga0123355_10019007_pt1 | contig 10928 bp, 3 predicted proteins | sample TergutEmb28metaG_3_FD_89872 | JGI IMG/M metagenome (GOLD analysis project Ga0123355, IMG submission 89872) | Embiratermes neotenicus P1 segment gut microbial communities from Petit-Saut dam, French Guiana - Emb289 P1 | ecosystem: Host-associated > Arthropoda: Insects > Digestive system > Gut ...
AAATGAGGGGGGGGGGGGGGGGGGGGGGAGGTGAATAAAACCAAAACTCATGCAGTAAAGTGGTAAAGGTTAGTCTGGAGTAAAACCACAAAACATAAATAAATATATTTTTAAAACACAGAAGCTACTAATGTAAGGTCAAATCACGTGGTCGCTATAACTGCTACGAAGTGCGTCAGTGAAAGGCAGCTGTGACTGCAGAACCAGAGTGTCGAAGGCCTGCGTACAGCGGCAACTTCTCCGACAACACTGTTAAGCGGGCGGCCTAAACGTAGCTTTTGTAGGCAGTTCAATGATCTTCAGACAAGATTATTGCTGCTGCACCATTCTGTAACCACACTCTCTGCCGTCCCTTCCTTTCGGTTTTTGCGACAAGTACTGGTGTTTGTTACACAGAGCCCTGTTTTATATACATCACTATCTTTATACACTTCGCCACAATTATATTTATGAAATCATATAATTTATCAGGCTCTTTTGAGATTTCAAGCTTCCGACGCGAAGTAGTTGGGTTATTACGCGGCGAGTAGTGGTAATACCTTAGCGACGTTTCGTTGCCACCTATCAGTCCCACATTCAGGGGGAACAATCTATGTAATTTCCCTGTCCCCCTCTAAAGTTCTTGTATACACTCAAAACCGGATAATCAAATAGTCTGTTCTGAATCAGGTTTTAGGTTTATTGAGCTAAAATGCCTGACCAGAGGGTCAGACTGATCTGGGGTACACACCGGTCAAAATGTGTTGCTTTCGATTAAGCGGAAGGGTTATAGAGGGTCTGAGCAGTGTTGACTGTACCGAATTTTTTCAGAGAAAAATATTATTTATTTTGGATTATAAGTTCTTGGTCGTTTTACCGTGGCTTTACAGTAAGAGTGATAGACGGCTATAAAACTGTGCAACTGTGGATTAACAGTGATGTCCTACACGACACAGCAGGATGTAGTAATTAAATGGTTGGAACTACAACTCCACATTTGTCAGATTGCTACCGAGATAGTATGATCCGTAACACAGGCTGCAACTACAGGTTATTGTACCCCTGATGATTGGTGCGATGGAAACCCGAAAGATGTAAAGTGAATTAGCAATTAAGAAATGCATGCTTACTGTTGCATCTTGTTGGATTTCATCAACAAAAAGCACATTTCCGTAATAAAGTTTCATTCTTTGAGGATTGTGTTCCTTAGTACTCGTAAATCAGTTTAAACCTTTCAGGCACGTGACAATTAAATTCATTGCCACACTTATCGTAAAAAAGCTGCCAAACTGGACAACACTTTACCCTTTATTTATTTGTTCCACACTACTAACACAACGAGTAACGACTGTTCTTTGCCAACACTGTGTATTGTGACTGAAACCAGGACATTTTCCTTGAGATAATATATAAATTTGTAAATATTGTTTGGATTCTGTTACTACAAAATTCCTAAGTATACAGGCCATTACTTTTTAGCAAATTTTCATTTATATTGAAAAAAAAAATTTTGCTGAAATTAGCACTAAGCATGATACACCGTTTTACCAAAAATATCAATTTAAGTAACCTTGGTTATGTATTGGGCCGAATGAAAACGAATTTGGAATTTGAAGATTTATGGCATGGGGTATTCTTCCTCTATACACGGTAATTCCGTAGTACCCAGGTCGAGATTTTTACATTATTGTCCAAATTTTCCGCATTTTTAATATGAGCTACCAAGAACAAAGTCAACCAAAGATGAACCGGTAAGACAGACATGGATGTGTCAAGTGTCCCTCAGCGTTAGGTGAATCATGGATTCTGTTATCGTCCTATCTGATACTGGCATTCAGCATAAAAACAAAGACCGATAATACAACTATACTACTGAATTCAGAAAGTTTATAATTAACAGTATTGTGATGTTTTATGAATTGCTAGGTTGGCCGAGTGGTTAAGGCACCAGACTTAAGATCTGGTCCCCGAAAGGGGTCGTGGGTTCGATCCCCACAAATGGCAGAATTTTATTCAAAATCGTAAAAGGCTAGAAATTAGTGTTGTACCAACAATCACCAATTTGTTTATCAATTATTTACTCTTGTATAGAATACATATATTTCTAAGTATTGTCAGTGTATATAGACAATCTATTTTGCTACAAATTAACAATATATATATTCTTTGGTTGCAAATTTACATTTTATATAAAAGGTCCATTTTTTAAAACTTAGAACTTTTTTTGTATATGATATTGTTTATAATTTTTCGGATTGAATATTAATTAACCCATTTCTTCATATGAGACTATTCCGTGTTGTTTTTAAACAGTATATTAAATTGCAAAATATGTAGCTTGACACAACACAATTAATAGTTTTTATTATGATTAATAGAATAATTTATATTACTTTATATTTTAAAATACATAATTAATACCAGTATTAAATTTTTTGTTTTTTCAGGCTGTATATTTTGTAATTAAATATACAAAAATATGTATCTTCTCTTTAGTTCGCTACATGTCAGCAAAGTATATAGTCACAGTATTTTGCTGTACATTATTAGTGCATAGAGAAGCATTATTTTGCTGAAAAGTATTAGTGTAGAGAGAAGAATATTTTGCTAAATTTATTCGCTGTATAGAGACAATAATTTGCAAACATTATTAGTGTGTAGAGAAACAATATTATTCTAAATATTATTAGTGTAAACAAAGACAATAGTTTGCTAAAAATTATTAGATTAAAAAGAAGCAAAATGTTTCTAAATCTCATTAGTGTATAGGGAAGCATTATTTTGCTGACAATTATTAGTGTATAGAGAAACAAACTTTTGCTAAAAGTTTTTAACCATAGACAGGCAATATTTTGCTAAAAACAGTGTCTAGAGAAGCAATAATATGGTAAAAAGTATTAGTGTAGATAGAAGTAAAGTTTATCTAAAAGATAATAAATAAGAGAAAAACATGATTTTGCTACACATTATTGGCTATAGAAGGGCAGTTTTTTCCTAACAATTATTATAGTTTAGAGAAGAAATATTTTGTCAAAAATTATTAGAATAAAGAATAGCAATAATTTGCTAAAAATTCTTAATGTAGAGAGAAGCAAAATTTTGCTAAAACTTATTAGCTAAAGAGAGGCAATATTTTCCTAAAAATTATTAGAGACTAGAGAAGCAATATTTTGTTAAAATTGTTAGAGTAGAGAGAAGCAAAATTTTCTGAAAGTTATTAATTTGCAAAGAAATATTATATTGCTGAAAAGTAGTAGCTATTAAGAAGCAATATTGTGTTAAACATTATTAGTGTATAGAAGAAACAATTTGAGAAATATTATTAGATAGAGAGAGGCAATATTTTCTTAAAAGTTATTACAATATAGAGAAGAAATATTTTGCTAAAGATTTCTAGATTATAGATAAGCAAATTTTTCCAAAATATATTATTATATAGAGAAGCAACATTTCGCTAAACATTATTAGTGTACAGAGAAGCAATATATTGCTTAAAATTATTATATTATATAGAAGCAATATTTCGCTACAAATTAATAGTCTACACAAACAGCCTTTTCCTACAAAATAGCAATTTTTAGGAAAACTTTATTGCTTCGTATTAGCCCCCTGTAAACCGACATCCAACACTTACAAACAATTTGGCAGTTCTGCTTCTTGGGAAAAAGTTCTGTTCTGTGTTCGAATAACCGGTCTGATATTCTTCGTGATTTTACTCAACCCTTCTAAGGAAATAAGGGGGAAATACTTCTAATAGGCCACATCAAATTCCATATATTTTCAAATGTATTTTCTTGCTATTCTAGCCAATATTTGACATTCCTCAGTTCTCTTCCTAACACGCTAACAAACGCAAACATAATTAGTGTATAGAGAAACAATATTTTTCTAAATAATATTAGCGTAAACAAAGACTATATTTTGATAAAACTTATTAGATAAAATGAAGCAAAATATCTCTAAAACTCCTTAGTGTATAGAGAAGCATTAATTTGCTGAAAATTATTAGTGTCTAGAGAAGCAAATTTTCGCAAAAAATTATTAAATATTGACAAGAAATAGATTGCTAAAGAACAATGTTTAGAGTAGCAATAATTTGGTAAAAATTATTAGGTTGGAGGGAAGTAAAGTTTTCTAAAAGTTATTAAATGAGAGAAAAACATGATTTTGCTACACATTATTGGCTATAGAGAGGCAAAGTTTTGCTAACAATTATTACAGTTTAGAGAAGAAATATTTTGTCAAAAATAATTAGAATATACGATAGCAATATTTTGCTAAAAATTCTTAGTGTAAATATAAGCAAAGTTTTGCTAAACCTTATTAGGTAAGGAGAGGCAATATTTGCCTAAAAATTATTAGAGACTAGAGAAGCAATATTTTGTTAAAATTATTTGAGTATAGAGAAGCAAAACTTTTCTAAAAATTATTAATTTATAAAGAAACATTATATTGCTGAAAAGTAGTAGCTATTAAGAGATAATTTTGTGCTAAATATTATTAGTTTATAGAAGCAACATTTTGAGAAATATTATTAGCTAGAGAGAGGCAATATTTAACTAAACGTTATTACAATATACAGAAGAAATATTTTGCTAAAGATTACTAGTTTATAGAGGAGCAAATTATTTCCAAAAGTTATTATTATATAGAGAAGCAAACTTTTGCTAAATATTATTAGTGTACAAAGAAGCAATAATTTTCTTAAAATTATTATTTTATATAGAAACAATATTTCGCTACAAATTATTAGTCTACACATACAGTCTTTTACTACAAAATGGGAATTTTTAGGGAAACTTTCTTGCTTCGTATTCGCCCCCTTTATACCGTCATCCTACACTTACAAACAGTTTGGCAGTTCTGCTTCTTGGGAACAAGTTCTGTTCTGTGTTCGAATAACCGGTCTGATATTCTTCGCGATTGTACTCAACCCTTCTAAAGAAATAAGGGGGAAATATTTCTAACAGGCCACATCAAATTCCATATATTTTCCAATTTATTTTCTTGCTATTCTAGCCAATATTTGATATTCTTCAGTTCTATTCCTACCACGCTAACAAACGCAAACGGAAATAGCATAACAAATACCTACTGCTCTGTATACAGTGTTGAGATGCCGACGAGGACGGACAGTGGACATGTCCGAAACATGTAGGATACATTATCAAATAAATACGAGAAATTCTGCATCTGGTGGTATTTCATTGTCCTAATAAGTAGGCACAATAATCGTTTCAGTATTCCACAAATACAAACATAAATATTATAATGTCTCTGAACATCACACACTAATCAATCTCTGTCTTCTTTCCTGTATCACCAACGCAAAATATGTGAAATTTCTCATAATATTATTATTGAATATGCAACATGTAATTTGAAAAATTCTGAAATATTGTTTGAAAAAGGTGGACGAAAGTTTCTTCTACTAAATTGCATGGGCTTCCTGAAAACTTACAGGTCTCAAATTGCTGTCAGAATTGCCGTATCGTCAAAGGAGAAGTGGGTTGAACAATTAGAAGGAATAGAACAATTCGAAATTCTTACAAAATTTGGCGTACTATCTGAAGGAAGTGCTTTGAATACTCAGTTGTCTATAGAAGTGTAGTATTAAAATGATAAACTGTTTCCCGCCATATCAACGAAAATAACCTTGGTTATGTATTGGGCAGAATGATAAAGAATTTGGAATTGGAAATTTTATGGCAGGGCTGTTCTTGCGCTATATACGGTAATTCCGTAGTAGCCAGGTCCGTGATTTTGACATTATTGTCCTAATTTTCCGCATTTTTAATATGAGCTACCAAGAGCAACTTCAACCAAACATGAACCGGTAAGATAGACATGGATGTGTCACGTGTCCTTCAGCGTTACGTGAAATATGGAATCTGTTATCGTCCTATCTGATACCGGCATTCAGCATACACACAAAGACCGATAATAAGACTGTATCACTGAATTCAGAACGTTTATAATTAACAGTATTGTGATGTTTTATGAATTGCTAGGTTGGCCGAGTGGTTAAGGCGCCAGACTTAAGATCTGGTCCCCGACAGGGGTCGTGGGTTCGATCCTCACACGAGAAGTTGTGCATCTGGTGGAATTTCATTGTACTAATAATTAGGCACTGTAATATTTTTAGTAATCCAGAAATAAAACATGAACATTATAATGTCTCTGAACATCACACACTAATCAATCTCTGTCTTCACTCCTGTATCACCAACGCAAAATATTTGAAATTTCTCATAATATTAGTATTGAATATGCAACACGTATTTTGAAAAATTTTGAAAAGTTGTTGGAAAAATGTGGACGAAAATTTCTTCTCCCGAATTAAAAGTGCTTCCTTAAATCTTACAGGTCTCAAATTGCTGTCAGAATTGCCGTATCGTCAAAGGAGAATTGGGTTGAACAATTTGAATGAATACAACAATTCAAAATTCTTACAAATTTGCGGACTATCTGAAGGAAGTGCTTTGTATACTCAGGTATCTATAGAAGTGTAGTATTAAAATGAAATGTAAATGCATAGGGTTTTGTGATTCGGGGTTTATATAATTCAGGACATTGACTCTCATTGGACACTCCTGGTTGTGGTAATGAGCAATAGGGTTCCAGATAAAACGCATTAGATTTTGACTAACAGAAATTCTGTTTGATTTCCAAGCACGTCTCCGCTTCGTAACTTTAGTTTGTTATGACTGGTCAAAATTAACTAGACATTCTGCAAAATTAATTACTAAAACAACTAGGGGATATTCTTTAGCTACACGGCTTGCTACGTAATTTCATCGTGTGATGCAACAAGCCAATGTCACTTTCCCATTTTGGTTGATCGGTTTTGGCACTACCATTAACTGGCCACCAAGATATCCAGACTTAACCACGTTACATTTTTGTTTATTGGGTTTGATGAAGAGTGAGGTGTACAGAATGAAAGTGGATACACGAGACTCCATTAAAATGCATACCGGGTCTTTCGCGGGGGTGAAAAGCGGCCGGGGCGTGGCGATGACCACCCACTTACATTAAATGCTGTGGTTAAAGAAAGAATAGACCTAACCTCTATTCCCCCGCTAGGCATTCGTGTCCAGTTCTAGGGCGAAATTTACATTTACATTTTTGGTAAAGGAATGGAGTAAATTGAATATCTTTGAGGTGTCGTCTGTTCGAATCGCCCTGTAATCAGAAACCAGATCGGCATCTTTGTACTGATCACATTTTACGGATTTCCAATATTATCTGTCCAGAGATAACGTCAAATGATAGGCCCTTATGAGTACGGTACTGGAGAATAGCAAGTGTCTTTGAATTTCTTGTGTGCCACATGACGTCACATCGCAGCGCACTCTAGCGATCATAGGCCATGCAGTGAGGTTGTCACATCCGGTTGCTGGTGGTAATTCGGTTTTTGTGAGTGGCGGGGAATTTCTTGCAGCGATGACCGACCGAACCGTACTCGATTATCTCCCACTTGCTTGCAGTTTCATACTTTTATACATCACATTCGATTGGTCAGGATTTTTTTACTGGGGGTTGGGCTAGGTGGTCCCTGCTTCGAATTTCGGACTGCACAACGGCAAATAATTTTAGGGTTCCTGGTATTTTGTATCAGTCCATCCATCTAAACAACGGGATTGTTTTTTTTTCAAATCAGATGATCACATCTTCCTTCTTCATCTGTTCCGAGTCATTATATATTAATCTTTCGTTCTTTTTCTATGTACCGCAACATCATCACCACCACCATCCCCACCACCACCACCACTACCACCACTATTTCTACCACCGTTGGGCAATCACATCCTCATTGTACACATCGCACTAAGATTCACAGACTCAGTAGGAATTCCCTAGACTATTGATCAGTTCCTCACAGAGGCCGCTAACTACAAAACACACAGCAAATATGACATAAGAATATGCATTACTATCAGAGGGATTCGAACCCGCAATCCCAGCTAGGCAGCTGCCACAGACACTCGCCTTAGGCGGCACGGCCAATGGAATCGACACTCATTTAGGTGTAATTTATTATATCTACTTATATTTTGCTTCAATATATCAGTATATGCTACAAATTAGCAGTACATATAGATGCATTCTTTTGCTACAAATTAGCGAAATATATAGGCCCATTACTTTTTGACAAATTCTCATTTATATTGAAAATATATTTTGCTGAAAGTTAGCAATAAGCATGATAAACCGTTTCCCACAAATATCAACGAAAATAATCTTGTTTATGTATTGGGCAGAATGATAACGAATTGGGAATTGGAAGTTTTATGGCATGATGTGTTCTTGCGTTATAAAGGGTAATTCCGTATTATCCAGTTCCGAGAGGTTATCTTTACTGTCTAAATTTTCCGCACTCTTTAATATGAGCTACCAAGAAGAACATCAACCAAAGATTAACCGGTAAGCGAGACATGGATGTGTCATGTGCCCATCAGCGTTAAGGTTTTCGTCGTATCTGATACCGGATATCAGCATTCACACAAAGACCGATAATGGAAAATTATCACTGAATTCTGAACGTTTATAATTTAAAGTATCTTTATGAATTATCATCTGCTAGGTTGGCCGAGTTTGTAAGGCGCCAGACTTAACATCTGGTCCCCGAGAGGGGGTCGTGGGTTCGAGGCCCACACCTAGCAGAATTTTATTCAAATTCCTAAAAGTCATCCTTGGTCGCTAGAAATTGGTATTGTACCTAGAAACACCATTTTGTTACCAGTAACTTACTGTTGTATACAATATCTATATTGGTAAATATTTTTAGTGTGTACAGACAAAAACATTTTGCTACAAATATGTATTCTTTTGTTACAAACTAGCAAAATAGAAGCAAGATATTATATTTCATACCTTATATAAAAGTTGTATTTTGCTACATGTTAGCACTCTACAAGGTATAGTAAAGTATATAGTATTTAAATTTTTTTCTTCCAAGTTAGAATGCCCCGGTTTTTTGTCAAATAGTGTAGTGAATTCCAAAATATACATTATAATACATATCACTTAACAGTTACTATTTAGATTAATGATATATTTACATTGTTTTACATTGTAAAATATAAAACTAATCCGAATAATAATTATTAATTTGTGTTACACTATTTTGCAATTTAATATACAAAAATGTGTATCGTTCTTCTGTTCGCAACAAATTAGCAAAGCGTAAGGTCACACTATTTTTCTAAAAATTATTTTTGTACATTAACGTAATAGTTTGCTGAAAAATATTAGTGTATACATAAGCGATATATTGCTTAAAATTTACTGTATAGAGAATCAATATTTTTCTGAAACATATGATCATACGGAGAAGAAATATTTTGCCGAAATTATTTGTGTTTAGAGAAGCAATATTTTGGTGGAAATAAGTATTGTATAGAGAAGTAATATTTTGCTGAAAACGTTAGTATATAGAGAAGCAATGTTTCACTCAAAATTGTTAGTTTATAGAAAAGAGATATTTTGATAAAAAGTATTAGTGTACAAAGAAATAATATTTTGCAGAAACTTTTTGTTTATAGAGTAGAAATATTTTGCTAAAAATATAGGGTATAGAGAAACAATAGTTTGCTGAAAATTGATAGTGTATAGAAAATCAATATTTTGTTAAAAATGATTAGTATAAAGTGGAGCAATATATTGCTAAACATTTTTAGTGTATAGAGAAGGAATATCTTGCTGAAAATTTGTAGTGTATAGAGAAGCAACATTTCGCTAAAATTTATTAGTATAGAAAAGCAATATTATTTAAAAAATTGTTAGTTTATACAGAAAAACATTATGCTAAAATTATTATAGTATTGAGAAGCTACAAATTATTACTCTACATAAACACCCATTTCCAACAAATTAGCAGTTTCTTTAGGGAAAATATCTTGCTTCGAATTAGCTCTCTGTATAATGACATCTTATTCCTACAAAAATGTTGGCAGTCCTTCTTCTTGGGTTCAGGATCTTTCGTCCGCCCGAATTACCTGTCTGATATATGTCGTGTTTTTACTCAGCCCTTCTAATAAAATAACCTGAAATCACCTCGTAATCGTAATCGTAATAAGCCACAACCACTTCCATAATTCTTCCAGTTCATTTTCTTGGTATCCTAGGCTCTATATTGTTTAATGTGACTTAAGAAAAGTCTCTTCCAGTAATACACAAATAGAAATATACAGAGTATAATGTATCTGAACATCACACACTAAGCCATCTCAGTCCGCATTCTTGTATCAACAATCTAAAACTTGAAAAGTTCTAATAATATTTGTATTGATGTAGCATCATGTAACTTGAAACTTTGATTGCTGTTTTAAAAATGTGGACGTAAATTTGTTCTACCGACTTTTAGGGGTTTTCATAACACTTATACGCCTGAAATTACTGTCAGAATTGCTGCATGAAGTGGGTTGGACAATTAGAGCGAATAGAAAAAATCCGAAATTCCTACAAATTTAACGTACGATTTGAAGGAAGTACCTTGAATACTCAGATGTCTATAAAAGTATCAAATTAAAATGAAACGTAAAGACATAGGGTGGTGTGATTCATATTTGTATAGGATTCAGAACATTGAATTACATTGGACGCTTGTGGTTGTGGTAATGAACATTATGCTTCCAAATAAAACGCATAAGTTTTTGACTGACGGAAATAATGTCGGATTTCCAAGAACGACTCCGCTTCATAATTTTAGATTTGTATGGGTGTGAAACCTGGTCTGTCAAGTTGAGGGACAAACTTGAACTGTTGAAGACGTATGTGCCTGAGGTGGAAGATATGGAGAATACTTTTCACTAAGGCAGTGCACGTGGCGCGAATTTCTCTTTAATTATCTCCTACCTCTCGACCGCCCCTCCAATTACCACACTTCAGCTACATCCTAATTCCATATTTCCTTTGTTTGTTCTCGTCTTCAATTTCCAGGCACT
>Ga0123355_10019008_pt1 | contig 10928 bp, 10 predicted proteins | sample TergutEmb28metaG_3_FD_89872 | JGI IMG/M metagenome (GOLD analysis project Ga0123355, IMG submission 89872) | Embiratermes neotenicus P1 segment gut microbial communities from Petit-Saut dam, French Guiana - Emb289 P1 | ecosystem: Host-associated > Arthropoda: Insects > Digestive system > Gut ...
GGCGGAACATAACACTGAGCGGCGGCGAAGCTAACAATACCAACAACTCCGGCGGAGTCATCGTCCAGCCCGGCGGAACATTGACCATGAACACAGGCAGCGTCATAGAAAACGCCAGGCGCATAACGGCAATAAACGGCGGCGGTGTAACGCTCGCGGACGGAAACGCGGCTTCATTCGCCACGCTCAACCTAAACGGCGGAACGATAAGAAACAACGCGGCGCGCAGGGGCGGCGGCCTCAGCGGGGGCCATTACTCTGTCGTGTCAATGACCGGCGGCTATGTTACAAACAACGAGGCGCAGGAGATGGGCGGCGGAATGTCTCATCCGTCCATACTGAACTCGACCGTAAGTATCACAGGCGGCACGATTTCAGGCAACACCGCGTATGGCCGAGGCGGCGGTATAAATATAGGCAACAGCAACACAACGCTAACGGTATCCGGCGCACGAATCATAAATAATACGGCAGAAACCGGCGGAGGAATTGCTTCGCTGCCGGCCAGCAATGCCGTGACGCTCGCGGCTACGGCTTATGGGAATATTAACATAGCGGCGGATGTAGTATTTAGCGGAAACAGAGCGACAAACGGCGCAAGCGCGCCGCCGAATAACAGGCTGCCGCATATTGCGGCAACAACGGCCAGCATCTGGGATTACGTGCTGAATAATTATGATATTAATTATAGTGGCAGATTAGGGCAAGCCCCGGCCGGGCCTACGCCTCTTGCGGCAGGTGCTGATTGGGAAAATGTTGGTCAGGGGTACTATGTTTATGATATAGTAGAGCCTGCAGGGGCGCCGCTTGCTGTGCCCGCCTCGGCCTTCGGATTGATAGATACGCCCGCCGGATATAGACTTCTCGAAACACTAACCACCTACACTTTCGACAGCCGTAACAATCGCACCAGAAAAACCGTAACAGGCGAGGAAAACCACGAAACATTCTATACCTACAACCTAAATAACCAGCTGACCGCTAAAGAACGGACAGAAAACGGCATAACGCGTAGAACGACTTTCACATACGATGCAAATGGCAATCAGCTGACCGAAAGGCCGGGTCATGCTCCACGCGCTCAAATGAACCTGACATACAACGCGTTTAATCAACTGATAGGCGTTGTCAGGCCGGACGCGGCAGGCAATCCGGATTTGATTGCCGCATATACATACCGAGCGGATGGATTGAGGCACGGCAAGACCGTGAATGGTGTTGCAACGACGCATGTGTGGGATAGAGGTAGTATAATAGCTGAACGAGATTCCGGCGGCGTGGTGACTGACAGATTCCATAGGGGTCTTGGGCATCTGATTAGCAGTGACAATCATGGGTTCTATCTGTTTAATGCACGAAAGGATGTTGTTCAGAGGGTAGATAGGAACGGGCGAATCCTTCATGCTTATGTGTATGACGCGTTTGGGAATGAGCGGAATGGGGATGAAGTCAATACTAATCCGTTTAGGTTTGCTGGGGAGTATTGGGATTGGAGCAGTGGCTTAATCTATTTGAGAGCCAGATTTTTCAACCCTGCGATTGGTCGCTTCTTGTCAGAGGATCCCCATTGGAATATCCGCAATATGCAATTCGGAGATAATCCCACTATGCGAAATGGTCGCGCGATGCCAAATGTTCATGCAATCCTTCAATCCGGCAACCTTTTCGTGTTCACGATGAATGACCCTGTGAATTTTGTTGATCCAACAGGGTTGTGGGGAATTAGAGTTCACTTCTTTTACACAAGAAGATGGGCCATAGATGCAGGGTTTACATCAGCTCAAGCTTTCCAAATTGCAGATGCGAACCTTGGCGTTGACCTCACTTGGGCAACGAGTCCTATTAATCTCTTTAGTAAAGATGAATCATGGCATGTAAATACTTTTGATACAGGAGATTCGAGGTTGACGCATGCAGAACTCATGCTAGATACGGCAATTTCGCAATGGAATCAAGCTGTCATTAACCATGAAACCGCCATGGGAAATGCTCTTACGCGCTTGGATATTAATCTTGCGGAGTATATGTTTGCCCTTGAGAGAAATGCTGCGTTAAGAACATTAGGGCGAGGATTACACGCTCTGCAAGATTTCTTTGCACATGGGAATATCTCCTCCCATATGCCATGGTCGGGGCATGATAATATTAGCTTTAATTGGGTATGCAATGTTACTCGAACAGATGTCGTGCGCTCTGGACAAAGTCATGGAGATAGATTTTTTGAGACACAGGTAGCAACTATGAATTATCTTTCCAGATTTATATCGGGTATAGGAGGAGCTACTGCTCTATCGACTCGCTCAAGCACAGATATCATAGGGCCAAATCAAATAGCTATAGTCGAGGCAAGACTCGCGGCTAGCCGTTAGCCGTAAGTTGGACGGAGATATAGAAATAGCAATCATAAGCTTAGGCATAGGTTTTTTAGAACGGTAGGAGGAATATTATAAATGACCAAAGTGCTTCTGAAAAATATAGTTTCGAACAATTTAATTGCAATTTTTACTCATATATCGGTATGTTTTATTCTATGGATTCCTACCGCCTTTATATGGAGATACAGTGTGTGGGGATATGGAATGAGTCAAGGTGCTATTAGGATTAATTTCATATTAGTGGGCATTTTTATATCTATTACATTCATCCTGTGTTTTTGGTTAGGAAGAAAACGCCTGCTCAACACAGGAAAGACATTCGCAAATATCGTTTCTGTTGCTATGGTGCCAATTATTGTCTCACTAGTAATATTTGCTTCATATTCACGCCCAAGCTATTTTGACATATTTGTCGCATTATTGATTGCTTCTATTCACCCGATTAGTGAGACATTATCTTTTTATTTTAATTTGGAGCGGGCAAGCGGTTATGCAATAATGTCAGTGCTGCCATCAATTGCTATGTGGCTGGGGCTTATGACTAAGCCCTAATTCGACCTAGTAAAAAATACCCTTTCTAATTTTAGAAGGGGTATTTTGTTTCCTCAAATAAATTTACTATTGATATAGCAAATTAAACCCTTGCGTTTTCTGATACATGCTGATATACTGAAACTGTGATAACAAGCGACAAATTGTGGCTCATTATAAAAAACTAAATAGCAAATAATTTTTCACCTATTTATTTGCCGCTGTCTGATGTATATATAGCACTCTTATTAGAGTCAATTTCCGGGCAGTAGCGAAACCAAGCAGGTTTGTTTGGTTTCGCTACTGCCCGGTTTTTTTATTTGAAAACATCTCAAGGAAGGAGGGGAAAAGATGCTCAAATGGAGAAATTACAAGATTTTTCTGAACGAAGAATCGCACAGCAATAAGGCTGAGTTACTCATGCAAAAAGCACGACAGAAGGCGCAAACAATGGCTGAACAGTACGGACTAGGGATTTCAATACTCTACGGTGTGAGAAAATATCGTCGTGATGACGATAACTATAAAAAGCTCATCATATACACCGACCCTATTGTAATGAAAACCCAACGACTATCCAAGAAATATCCCGGGTCATCAAGCCATATGGTTCTTGTGATTAATTGCGGCAACTAGCACTTGCGCCGTAGGCGCACCACCCGCCCTATAGGGCGGGTGGTCGGGGTGCAGGGGCGAAGCCCTTGCCAAGTTAAGCGAGCATAGCGAGTGGTGGCAGATTGCTTTGTATCTGCCATAACTTGTAAGGCAGAACAGAAAAATAGCGATAAAAACAGCAGAAGAAAGGGGTTGCCCTATATGGCAGCAGTAAAAAAGTTTACGCATAGCTCTGTAAGCAATATCCTGAGACATAATGCAAGAGAGATTTTTAACTCATCCAATGAAGATATCAGGTTCGAACGCTCAGCGTTCAACTACAAACTATCGCCTGACTGGAAATTCTTAGGCATGCCTCAAGATGACTATACACGATATAAGTTCCGACTATCGCAACTTTATGTTTATAACAGGGCTGATGTAAAAACCTTGGCAGGGTGGATTGTAACTGCACCACAGGACTTGTCAGTAGAACAGCATGATATATTTTTCCTAGAATCATACAAATTCTTAGAAAACAAGTATGGCCGAGAAAATGTAGTACAAGCAATTGTCCACAATGACGAAGCTCAACCGCATTTGCATTTTTGCTTCATACCTGTAGTGCCGGACACCAATCCAAACCATAAACACACAGAAAAAGTCTGTGCGAATGATATTTTGACCAGACAGGAGCTTAGGGACTTCCATCCGGCACTCCAAAGCCATCTAAGACAAGCAGGAATACAGGCGCGTATTATCAATGGCGTAACAGCAGCAGGGAATAGGACGGTCAAAGAGATGAAACGAGAACGCGATACACAGCACCAACACGAACGACAGCACGAGCAGAGAGGAGTTTTTATCAGATGATACAGACCATACTATTATGGGGGCAACGTGTTTTGATGATAGTATCGGCAGTAGTTGTGATATTTTTAGTGATAAAAATATCAAGAGCAATCGCCATCAGAAAAGAGCGCATGAAATACACCCCAAAGAAAAAACTTAAACACAAGGCAAGCGGAATAATTTTCGGAAAAAGTGGATTATTTCGATTGTGCTCGCCCGAAAAAAGCGAAGGGATGGTCATCGCCTTTGGTGGCACTGGTTCAGGGAAAACAAGCGCATTGCTCATACCTACACTAAATGCTTGGGGTAAAAAAGGCTCTGGAACGGCTCTAGTGATAGATATAGCAGGCGATATTGGACGAAATACAACTAACCCTAACAGAGTTACATATGAGCCAGAAGATGCAAATACGCCGCCTTATTTTGTATTTCAAGCTATAGATGTAATAGTAGATGAGACAGAAAAAAATGAGAGGTTGATGCAACTGGCATTTCTCCTTATTCCTAATGAGATAGGTGATTCAGATGTAACATTTTTCTATAAGTCTGAAGCGCGCAAGATGTTACAAGCTTCGTTAATAGCTTATTATTATGCCGGCTTAGACTTTGTAGCAATTTGTCAGCAGATAGTAGGTTCAGGTTTTGAATTACTTATCGCAGACATAATAGCAAGTAAGAATGTTCTCGCAAATCGTTTAATCGCGGGCTTTGAGGGAATTAATGAAAAAACAGTAGCCGCAACAAAACAAGAACTGGATAAGGCCGTTATATTATTCGCAACGAATGATAAAATTGCACGGTCAGTACGCCGCCCATCAGAGGGTGAAGCGTTCGTTTCGCCATATATATTAGAAAATAGAAGCATCTATATTGCTATTGATGATGTAAAGCTTGAATTGTATGCGCCATTACTTCGACTGATTGTAGCCCAGTCCTTAGAGTATTTAGCCACACGCCCAAATAAAGCTATGCCGCCGATTCTCTTGTGCCTCGATGAATTTGTATCGCTCGGAAAATTAGACATTCTGCCCGCACTTCGAAAGCTTCGCAAGAAAAATGTTCGTATTGCTATGTTTACTCAATCTCTTGCAGACCTCGACTTGGTATATGGAAAAGCTGAGAGACAAGTGATTTTAGATAATTGCACTTACAAGATTGTTTTGTCTGCATCTGATTATGATACGCAGCTATATTTTAGCAACTTAGCGGGCGAGCGTAAAGTGGTCAGAACAACATATACTTCAAGCCATGATGGCGGGTCAGAAAGCCAGACCCTGCAACGCGAAAAAATAATTTTCCCGGAGCAATTCGGACGGCTTGGAGATTCGTTAGTTCTGTTTTATCCGGGCGGTGTTATGGAACTTAGGAAAAATTTCTATTTTCAAAGATGGTAACTCAGTCGATGCAGTAGTGCTGTCAAGGGGCGCAAGGTGGTGGAGATTTTCGGGTGCTTTTTCCGAAAATACTACCACTCTACCCCTTTACGGCACGGGAGCGGCTAACATGAAAAATGGAGAGGGGTGCTGCTCTTGCGCACTTTCCAAGAACAGCACCGTAGCTATATTACTTATTTAGTTAGGGGGAATTTAAGTGATAACGATAGACGATAGTAAGCCACCTAAAACTACCAAGAGGGCTGAATCTAAACACATAATTGAAAGAAATCTCAAAATTAATGACACACATATCCGTGTCAAAAGTGTATTTGGTAATATTCCGCTTGAAAAGGCTCTTGCTAATATCGCTAAACGTAGATTAGCAGAGTTAAAACAAAGTAATAAGCCTTGAGATTTTTAGTTGAAGTCGGCATTTCAAGAAAAATGACAGCTTGTAATTGATTTTTCCGCAGGATTATTATACAATTATCTTGCGGAAATCATTGGCTGTCGTTCTTTCGGGAGGTTAAACAATGAGAGAATTAAGTAGCTACAATGTAGGTATTTACTGCCGTTTGTCCAAACAAGACAAAAAAGATAGTAAGGATATAGGCAGACGCAACTCTGAAAGCGCCAGTATTCAAACTCAGCGCGATATACTCAGCAAATATGTTAATGAACGTAAGCTCAAGGGCTGGCAGATTTATGATTATTATATTGACGAGGATTTTAGCGGCACAAATTTTGAGCGTCCTGCATTTCAACGCATGATTGATGCTATAGAAGATGGCGCGGTCAATATGGTGGTGGTCAAAGATTTATCAAGGCTAGGTAGGTCACATATTGAAGCTGATACGTATATGGAGGTATATTTTCCGTCGCGCAATGTTCGTGTTATAGCTGTGGATGAAAATATTGACAGCTTGAAGATGGACGAGAGCAACGATATTATTGTGCCAATAAAGAATATGCTGAACGAGCTTTATTCAAGAGACTTATCGCGGAAAGTAAAGTCTGCTTTGACTGCAAAAAAGCTGAGTGGATTGAATGTAAGTAGTTTCGCTCCGTATGGCTATCAGAAAGACCCGAAGAACAAACACAGACTAATCATTGAAGAGATAGGCGCGGCGGTTGTACGGCGAATTTTTGAAATGGCGCGAAATGATATGGGAAGTAAGAAAATATGCAGAATGTTAAATGATGAAGGTGTACCTACGCCATTTAACCACCGAGAACGAGTTCTCAAGGGGCTTGAGCCGAAGCCTGCGCGATGGCATTGTGAATCTGTCAACTTTGTGTTGCGAAATAGGACTTATATAGGCGATACTATACAGAATGTTGTTGAGTGTGCACGCTTCAAAAAAACTCCAACTAAGCGCAGGAAAAAAGAAGAATGGATAATCACGCCTAACACACATGAGCCGCTTGTGGATATGGATACCTTCGAGCTTGTTCAGAAATTTATTGACGCACGGCACAGGCCGCTTAAAAGCAATATAATTCAGTTATTTGCAGGATTCGTGAAGTGTGAAGACTGTGGGTATGCGTTGGGCTATGCTTACAGCCAAAATATTGAGCAATACACTTGTGGTCAATATAGGCGGCATGGTAACAAGTTCTGTACTTGTCACTATATCCGTAAAGATGTGTTGGAAAAGGTTGTGCTTGATGACATTCGTAAATATTCTAAACTTGCAAAGCATGAAACAAATAAGTTGACTCAATATCTTCATGAGCAAAATGGTGATAAAGACGAGATGCAAGTCAAAGCGTTAGCTTCTGAGTTAGAAAAGCTTACTGACAGGCTTACAGAGCTTGACCGTATATTAAAATGCTTGTACGAGGACAACATCAACGGCAAAATTAATGATACTATGTTCAGCAAGTTTTTAGTTGATTATGAGAAAGAACAATCGGACGTACAGGCAAAAATAAGCCAAACAGAACAACAGATAAAAGAAATTCAATCAAGTCAGAGAGACACCAATTCATGGATTAAGCTGATACAAAACTACACGAGGATTAAGAAGTTAGACAGAACCGTTTTAAGTGAGTTGGTTGATAAAATCACCGTAGGGGAAGCAAAAATAGTTGATGGAAATAAGGTTACAGATGTGACTATATACTATCGTTTTGTTGGTGCGGTGAGTTAGGTTTAAACATTAGATACAAATAAATTAATAACGACAATATCAGTGGTTTTCGCTAGTGCGAGCCACTGCTTTAATACATTTACTCAGGAGAGTTTCTTGACTTTGAGACCGGGTTTATTTATCTCAGGGCAAGGTACTATAATCCGGCGATAGGGCGGTTTATAAGCGAAGACCCGATACGCTTCTGTTTGAACTGGTATATCTATGGCGGGAACAATCCGATATACTATGTCGACCCGTCGGGGCTGGCGCATATGCCCATACGGGACTTTGTAGGCAGACAAAATACCAGCTGGAACGATATAACGGGCATGGCAACTTTCGAAATGAACGGTCAGACACTATCTGTAGCAGGTGCCGGGGGCGTTGTCAGCGGGGTAAACATCTGGAACGACAACGGCCATATGACAGCTAATATCACGGACTTGCAGCGGTTCTTCCGGGTTGGTGTTAGTGATTTTACTAATATGGGTACCGGAGGGACTGCCGGGGGCAGTAGAATACCACCTCCGCCATCTCATAGAGAGCAAGCCCAAGCCAGTTATGATTTGACTCGGGAGATGCTCAATAACAGGGGCGCGATGCTATATGGCTGGATGAATTTGATTGTTGATGGGATGCATAATGTTGTGGGGTCGGCTGCGATTTCGGGAGCTTTAGCCGCGAATAGGCCACCGGCTGGGTGGACGAGAGGGACGCAGCAACAACAGGGACGAGAAGCACATCATGTAATAACAAGAACTGTCCCAGCGGGTCGGCAAATTGTTGGTACAAACTTTAATGAAATTATGCCAACTCAAGATTGGATTAATATGAGTGTCGTAAATCAATATGCCAACCGCTTAAGAAGCGGCGAGAGGCTACCAGCTATACATATTCATAATGTCCCTGGCAGGGGTGCTTATATACATGATGGTCATCATAGATTTGCAGCTAGTCAATTGACAGGTATTCCTGTTGATGTGCATATAACTACAGGCCCAGGACCTACAGGGTTTCCTAACTGGTCTTTTGTTGAACCTACAGGGCGATGAGAGGAGTGATTGAAATGGGGTTTGAATCGTATAATTTCAATCTAAAAACACTGTCAAGCATTGATAAAATTCAAATTGTAAATTCATTTATTAAAATGGGATATTCTATCTGTGAAGATGATACTTTGGAAAAAGCATTGAAAAGTGGATTTATTGAAGTTCAAGTGGGGCAAGGGTATATTTCAATAAGAACCGCAAAAACAAATGATGAAAGTATTATTGTTGAGATTATCAAAGATATGAATGTTCTAAATGATGAAATACAAATTGATGCTTTTGACCTTCAGTTAAAGCAAAAAATATCATTAGAACAACATCAGGAAGTGATTTCAAACTTTAAGTTATTGCATAATGAGTTTAAAACATATTATCCAAATACTAAGTCGCCTATACGTTGCAATGATATTTATAGGGAACAAGGTGTTTGATTTGTGCATGTACACGATTTTCTTTTTAAGCTGACTATACAAGGGGCATTATGCAAAAATTGGCAAACTGTGAATTTATCATTAACATTGAAAGGATTGAACATTTGTTTATTGAGGGACTTCGTCTCGAAATAGTATTTTCAACTACTGATAAGAAGAGGCACAAGTTCATTTTTGACGGAGTTTTGGACATAAGATGTTCCATTGAAAATGCATCCATCGATCGTTTCTGTGAGTTTAGAAAATGTCTGACAGGCGGAATAATTGATAATAGCGTATACGTAGTTGAAGATTCAGAATATATCAAATATTTTGAGCACCAAGTTTCTGGCACACATTCAATAGATGAGCTTAACCATTACATAGTAAGCGACAATCTCGACACCATCGTAGATATTCTTGTTGACCGAAAAAAGCCTACGATTATTCCGCATGATTAATATCTTGAGCTAGGCACCAAGGGGATGGTTCTAGCGACATGACTTTAGGCGATAAAAACCGCATCTCAAGACAAGTGTCGTGAAGAACTGTCCCTTTGACTGTCCCATGCAAAGGTTATGGGCATTTGTACAAAGATTCTATGAAGGTATAGGGAAGTGGTGATGTTATGAGAAAATTCATGATAAATTTTGCAGCTTCAGTAGTGTTTTTTCTAATAGTAAACGTTCTAAGTTTTTTAGCGTGGGGAGTGATTTTTTGGTTGGGGCATGGTGGAGGTCGCGCTCTAGGTATTACTGGTGATACGCCGAACGGGATTCTTGCTCTTGTTTGGTGGACGATTGGTGTGATAAACGCAGGTATATCTGCTATCTTACTCTTTTCATTTGGCAGAAAATTAAATTTACTGGATAAGCATTGGTTAAACTATTTGTCAGTTAGCGGAAATTTAATTATCCCGGCAATTTTAAGTGCTGTGTTCTTGGATTTTTCAATTTTATTATGGGCAACTCCTCCGTCTATCATGCTGTTAGAAATGACTAGACCCAGCGGAGCCGAAGCCTACTACTCAATTGCTTTTGTAGGTATAGTAGCAATCTTACCCCCAACATTCACTTGGGTAGGTATGCTATATCAGTTATGGAAAGAGCAAACCCAAGCACTGACAGCGCAGCTTGATATGGATTGTCGCGAAGACGATGCTTAAGTTGTATGCCTAAGGTTGCAGCAGTAGCTTCAAAAAGGGTTGGTAAATCCCTCTTGCTGTTAGAAAAGCGATTAGTAAACTCAAAGTCGTTATCCGTTTGGACGCACTCTACGGTGATGCCGCGGCGCTTAAACCATTTGACACACTTTCTGAGGAAGTCTGCAGAAGAGTATGTACTTTGCTCATTATAAGCACCTAAATACCGCAAGCGAGAGTATTCGTCTATGGCTGTATATTGATAGAGCTTAAGTTCGGGGTCAGCTATGCACTTGCGCGGCACTGCCTTGACATCCAGCTGAATGCGCTGGCCGGGGCGTGTCATGGATTCGTATGGCTTGGGTGTATATTTTTTCTTCGGCGTGCCTTTAGGAAATAACCCTAGCTTACGCATTACACGAAACAGGCTTTCGGGTCGGCGGATATAGCCGCGTTTCTTTAGAC
>Ga0123355_10019009_pt1 | contig 10928 bp, 9 predicted proteins | sample TergutEmb28metaG_3_FD_89872 | JGI IMG/M metagenome (GOLD analysis project Ga0123355, IMG submission 89872) | Embiratermes neotenicus P1 segment gut microbial communities from Petit-Saut dam, French Guiana - Emb289 P1 | ecosystem: Host-associated > Arthropoda: Insects > Digestive system > Gut ...
ACGCTTACATTTCCTCGTTGGGTTGGTAGCATATGCTTCATCCTGTTGTATTGCTCTACTGTTATCTTCATTGCCAAATTTTATCACATCTTGTTAGTTTTTTATAGTGGCAACACTCCCTAGCCGTAGCTCTCCACATTTATGGGAAGCTAAGTATAAAAGTAAAACCCTTTGCCATTTATCCGTCAACCATGCGGGACTTTCCCAAGGGGATTGGGGCGTTGGCATAATTCTTACCAATATGGATAAATATAGCGAAATAATTATAAACAAAGGGTTGCAAGACATCATTTGGAACGGCACAAGTTATTGTCGTTATGGTGAAAGAAGTCCCTATTTCGGAATGGATAAGGTTCCAGGTTGTAACCCTAAAAAGCTGTGCATACCTGGAAAAACCATAAATGTACTTGGAAATGATATTAAATATTGTTGTGTTGGTGCTAATGGCAAACTTGTAAGATTTACAAACCCCGATGAAATAACACTTTACGGAATAAAAGCACTATTAACACTAGAAAAAGAGGCGAGAAATAATACGGCAGTATAAGTATTAAGCATTTCATGCAGTAAGACACAAGTTGCGAAGAAAGGTTATATTTTCGGAAGCCCCATAGGATAAGGCATTTTCAAGCCTTAACTTGTGGGGCTTTTCCTATATCAAAAGCGTTATTCTTGACAACAACCCTAACGGGATTTTCTTGGGTACGCCTGGGAGTGGTAAGTCATTCGCCACAAAGCGTGAAATAATCAATGTTTTCTTGCTCACAAAAGATGATATTTTAATATCAGACCCCGAAGGCGAATACTATCCGTTGGTGTCACGTCTTGGTGGTCAAGTAATAAAACTGTCACCCACTTCCAATCATTATATTAATCCACTTGATATAAGCGAAGATTACGGCGACGGTGATGACCCATTAACACTCAAAAGTGATTTCATCTTATCATTTTGTGAGCTAATTATCGGCGGTAAAGATGGTTTATCGCCTACCGAAAAAACAATCATTGACCGTTGCGTTCGCCGTGTATATGACGGTTACTTCAATGACCCCTGCCCCGAAAATATGCCCATTCTCGGTGATTTATACGAATTGATTCGCAAGCAAGCTGAATCAGAAGCACAGCAGATTGCGGCGGCGTTGGAGTTGTATGTCACGGGCAGTTTGTCAGTCTTTAACAATCGTACAAATATTGACCTTACTAATCGGTTAATATGCTATGAGATAAAGGAACTCGGCAAACAGTTAAAGAAGTTGGGTATGCTCATACTTCAAGACAGTGTTTGGTGTAGAGTGAGTGTCAACAGAGCCACAAAAAAGGCAACGTGGTTCTACGTTGATGAGCTGCATTTGTTACTCAAAGAGGAGCAGACCGCCGCATATACAGTGGAATTTTGGAAGCGTTTCCGAAAATGGGGTGGCATTCCAAGCGGCATCACGCAGAATGTGAAGGATTTTTTACTATCCCCCGAATGTCAAAATATTTTTGAAAACAGTGACTTTGTATACTTGCTTAATCAAGCGGCGGGTGACAGACAAATCTTAGCGAAACAACTTGGCATATCAAGTCACCAACTGTCGTATGTTACTCACGCAAATGAAGGAGAGGACGTGTTTTGTCAAGGTGGGTGAAAAATTACTTCAATCGTAAAATACAATAGTACCTTGATGGCAATGTATGTGTTTGCGTTGCAAATTCAAAACCAGAATTGTTGCTACTTTTGCGTAATTCTGCAGAAGATGGAAAATCAGCCTTGTTGTATAGAACAAATATGCACCCCCGCTATTGTAGAGAAGAATTAAACAAATAAAGCCAACACAACGAATTTTTTTAATTTGTTTATCTATCGTGGGCTAAAATGGTGATAAGCAAATTTTGATGACTTTGGATAAAGCATTTTGAATCTGTCATTTTACACAACATGCAAATCGCTTATTCAATTTTTTAGATAATTAAAGGCCATGTCTTTAGCATAATTTCGTATCAATTCGGAGCCGAACTCATCCAATGGGCTACTGGTAACGCGTTCACGGAATATTACAACTTCTGATTGAGGTAAGTATTGGCGAATCGCATATGCAAGAGGAAGTCCATTTTCAAAGATCTCCATTGCGTGTGAATTGCCACAAATGAAATTGAGTCCAATTTCTTTTGCCTTTGTGATTAATTCGTGTCCGAGATATACACGACTTATTGTGGCCAGTAGTGTATCGGCATTGGGGTTATCATTCATGATGGTTTCTAAATGTGTCACATTAAACCCAGAGTGCGGGAACATATGAATTATTTTTTTAACAGGATTTTCCCTATCCCCTAAAAGAATATTACAGCGGGTAGCCATACTGGTTTCTTGGATATTTGTACACCCACGAATTGTTCGTTCACATAATAGCATCTGTTCTTCGGTATCCACATTCATGAAACGATTTAAGCGATCAATCATATCGCCCACTGTTTTTATTTCCGTTAATGTATCACCCACATACACAATATTGCCTAGTATGCCGCCATAAGCACTGCTGAAAAAAAATGGTTTATGGCCATGTAGGAATGGTATACCTGGATGTAGTCCATGGAATGCTTCGTGAAGCTCAAAAACAGCTATCCCATATATGTCCAAATAAGTTTTTAGCAAGACACCCCCCGAACTTGCAGCATCCGCAATAGGGTGATGCGTAACGATAACATTCACATTGGTTGCTGCGGCTAATTCGATTGCGTTCTCATTCAAAGTCATTATTACCGCTATTTTTTTTACTTCCATATCCAGATCACCCCAAACAAGCCCTGGTGTTTCGGTAATGGCTTTACCTGGTATATTCGAGGACTTGGTAAAAACAAATTTATTGTTTCTATTAGTCCAACTCTCACGTCCAGCAGAACATCTCCCGTTAGTTAAGCTATCTAACGCACTTAATACATCTCTAACATGGTAAGGCATTAGCTACTGCTCCTTTTCTGTTAGGGCGTGTCCCCATAGGCACTTACTTTAGGGCAAATGGCGTAATCAAGCCGTTTCTTGGGCATTAAATGGCTTACTTTAGCACTTTAAATTGCCATTTCAACCCCCAATTTGGGTAAAATGCATCAAAGTTCAAGCAAATTTTACCGTTGGCAGCGGCGTAATTGCGGGCTTAACCGTTAAAGTGAGTGCATATGGGGCGTGTCCCCACTACTTAATAGTAATAAAAATCAATGTGAGTTGAAAAAAACAGAGTACATAATGTCTAATTTATCAAAACGGCGAAAGAACACCCCCTGAAGCCTTGAACAGACGAAACAAGTGTTTAATCTCGTTATGCTTACGATAAAATTCATTGTCATAATCTTATAAGCTTTTCCTGTTGCTCTTTGGCGGACGACGGGGTCAAACTTGATGCAAAGCGGGTAAGATCATCTTCATAATCTCTATCCATCAGCAAAGGGGTTATAGAATCTTGCTTACCTACTTTTCCATAAGAATCCTGCCATGCGGGGCATCATGTTCCGTCCTGCTCTAAAGAGAAAATCTACAATGGTTCATTCATTTGTTGGCATTAGATGAATCTTGGTTGTCAATCTACCCTAAACGCCCAACACGTCAATCTAATTTCCGTCAAACTGCACAATTAAATAATTTCGTGTTTGTACTATCACATAGCGTTGTATTGAAAAGAGGCATCACAACAGCGTTGAAAATGCTTCAAAATTCCTATTTTTTACATTTTCGCGGGTGTTTCGGGATTGAAAAAGCATTGTATTTGACAGCGCAATTTTATTGCTTGTGCATATTCACGGAAATTAGATTGTCGTGAAACGCCCAATTGATTGGTTTCCGTTTGTAATGCTCCACAAGCGTCTAAGTATAGCCATGGAAGCCATAAGTCGAACAAGAATGTCTATGCCAACAATTCTTTGAACATGCATTTACTGAAATAATTCCGTGATTATTCCTTATTTAACCCAACAATTAAAACACTTATAGATTACATGTCAGTTGCCATATTACTTTGTCAGTTTCCTCCACTGGTAGCAGATGTTTTACTTTTTCGTATCGTTCAACTGTCATTCCCATACTTGTATATTAACATATTTATTCATTTTTCGACAGTGGAGACACACTCTATTTCTCAAGGGTAACGCGTATTTTAATTCTAAAATTGGAAATCATTCATATATATGTTTCATACAAAACACATGGAGGTTAATTTATGGAAAAGGATAAGGACTCCTTTAATTTGAAAGAGATGATAAAGTCAGTTTTTAGGCGTGCTTCGAATGCCGAAAGAGAAATTGCCGAAGAAGAAAGACAGGCTAAGGAATTTTCTGAGCAAAACCGAAAAGCAATCCGCAAAGATTTTGACCGATTTAAGCGTAGATAGCAACAGGAGTAATCATGAATATTGTTTTATCATCTCTTCGGATAATCCCTAGCGACCGTAAAGTATCCAATGTTAGAATTTGGACTTTATCTAATCGTTGGTTCATTAAAGCACTCCGCTCTCGAACTTGAGCATATCTATTTACCTTGCCAACCACTTTTATCTCTTGGCTATTAAACTTATAGCCAATTTGACTTTTTGATTCCCGCAAATGCTTATCCTCCATAAATACGATTACACCCTCAGCGGTAAGGAAGCTGTCAAAAGGGAATAATGTTTTAAGGTGAACAATCTGTTTGCGAATTTGGTGGATTTCCTCTATTTTAAATTTCTTCTCGCGAATGCCAATGTAAAAATCCAACAACTCGGAACTTGATAACGCTTCGAGTCTGCTTAAACTGATGAAATCAAAATATGTCTGTATCCCTACATATCGGCCAACCTTATCTTGTTCTGGTTTTTTAATAAAGTTCGCATTGTGTAAATTCCAATGGTCAAGGAAGTTGTCGAATATGTTTTCACGTTGCATCATATGATGAATGTTTTTTGAAGTCTGTGAATCTTCGTTTATGATTTGTGGCGACGCAGTGGATACACTTGCCGCTCCTCCAACGCTTGCCAATTTTGCTAATATTAAATCAAGCTTTCCGTTTATTTCGGCTTTCCATTCAACTGTTCTTGATGTCCGTCTAGTTGATGCCGAGGTCGTGCCTTCGTGGATAGAAAGCACGTTTAAACCATTGTCATGTTGTGCTATAAATGTTTCTAAGTAATCCATATTGATATATAGGTAATCTTTTATAGTTCTTTCTGGTATTTCTTTGCATCCTATAGCGGAACCAAGACAAGGAATGATTTCGTTTTCTATGATGCTATGGCGTAATCCTTCATGGGACAGACAACTAGAAATATCCCGAAAATGTGCCTTTAGTTGTGCGATGTAATTTCGGGATGCAGTATCATTTTCGGCTATAAAGTTGTATAAATCATGCATACTCTCTACAATATGGTCGGATAGTGCAAAGTGTAAAAGCCTTGCCTCTGGATCAGTTTCCTTGCCCAAAAATCTGCGTAAGTTATTAAAATAAGTTTGGTGATTTTTATGAAGCACCTCTTTGTTGGCTTCATAAAAATTGTGTAACTTCGTCATTATCGAAATATTTGTCATTGTTATATTCCTCCCTTAAATTTGTCAATCAACACGAACATGAAACTAATTTCGGGTCCTTCTAAAAATCTGTGGGTTCTTTCCATGCATGGTTGAAAATTATTTTTGATGATTCGAGCAAATGCAGTCAAATACAGTAATTTAGCGGGTAAAAAAGGTTTAACCAAATCATCTCTGGAATTTTTCAACCTTTATTGGAAAGAACCCACGGCAATAAATTTTGAGACATTTATTGGGAAAGCACCTAATTGATTCCATTTATTGAAAGTTAGACCAATTGAAGATTCCAGTTTTTATGCGGGTTGCAAATTTCACTATAGCGCAAATTTTGCTCGAAAACATCGCGATTGGTAAATACTACCTCAAAATATATTGCCGTGGGAAAAAACCAATCTGTGGTTGACACGTTTTTGTGAAAAACACAGGGAATTCGCCATTGTCGGAAGTTGCTCCCAATCGCTGAATCGACAACGTGTTTAGGAGGGTTAAGGGGCAATCCTGTAAATCGGGCTTATTAAGCGAAATTTTTGTCAACCACACATTTTGGTGTTGAGCCAAAATTAAACACCAAATGCCTTTTTTATTGCCTGACAGATTAAATTGTATACTTTTTTACGTTCATTTCGCTTCATTTCTCTTAAAGGCATTTGAGGCGTACACATAGGTGCAGATTGATAATCAGATATGCGTATTTCGATACCTTTTTTTCCTTTAATAATGGTATCAGCGACTTGACAAATTTCAAGCGGAATCCAAATAATTAATGCTTCTTCGTCCGCAGCAGCTTGTAGTAGTTCAGGTAATTCTTCTTTTCGGACAAAAGCAGAAGTGAGGAAAGCCTCAGATACAAGCAGTATTGCGACTTTTGCGACTGACATGTGTGCCTTGATTTCATCATACCACTTTTGACCTGCTTCAAGCATTTCGTCATACCACACAGTCACCCTGCCCTCATAATTTAATTGCAAGGAATTTAATGGGATTTTTAGTTCGTTCAAAATATCACTATCAGAACGGGTATAACTAATAAACACTTCTTTACGATGGGACATGCTTTCACTCCTTATCGCCTCATACAATTTAGAAACATCATCCATCAGTTCTTTTGCATTTTTGTACGGTATAGAATCCACGGGCTGACTATCAAGAATTTGATTTAACCATTTTGTTGCCATTTTCATATCTTTTTCTACACCAATACCCTGGTAAAATGAATTTGCTACATTCCATTGTGATGCAGTATTGCCTTGCTCCGCAGTAACAATAAAGAGTTCAAACGCTTTTTCATGATTTCTTTCGACTCCATACCCATGCAAGTAGCATTCAGCCAATCCCGCTTGAGCATTTATACACCCTCTTTTTGCTCCTTTTGCAAACCATTCGGCTGCTTTATTGTAATTTTGGTCAACGCCATGACCTAAATAATAAAATGCACCTAATCTAAATTCTGAATCTAAAAGTTGTCGCTCTGCTGGTAGTATAATCAATTCTGCGGCCTTTGAATAATTCTGCTCCACGCCTAATCCATACTGGTAATTATGACTCAAAAATAACTGTGCATAAACATCGCCTCGCTCGGCGGCTTTTTCAAGAAACACATTTGCTTTTGTATGGTCTTGCTCAAAACAAAAATAATTCACTCCCAATTTACTACTTGTAACTGCACCCGAAAAATTTTGTTCACATGCTTTTGAGAACCAAAAAAAAGATTTGTCGTAATCCCTTTCAAGACCTATGCTATCAAAATAACAATCACTTAAAAATATTTGCGCTTCCAGTATTCCTTGCTCGGCCGACTTTGTTAGCAACTCTACTGCTTTATCTTCGTTTTTTTCAATCCCTATTCCATGCAAGTAACAATAACCCAACTTGCCTTGTGCATCTGCAATTCCTTGCTCCGCCGCTTTGGTGAACCATTCCACTGCTTTTGCATCGTCCTGTTCAACTACTTTTCCAGAAGAAAAAAATACAGCGATACGATATTGGGCTTCTGCATACCCTTGTTCAGCCGACAGTAGAAGCCATTCTGTAGATTTTGAAAAATCTTGCTCCGTGCCAACGCCACTATAGTGACATAAACTTAATTCGTATTGCGCGGCACTATGACCTTGTTTGGCTGCCTTAGTTAACCAATCAACAGCTCTTTTATGATTGACATCGGCTCCCCTTATTCCCTCTCGATAGCACACTCCTAAACTATACTGAGAACCGCTAAATCCATGTTCTGCCGAAATTATAAACATATCGACATTCCAATCAATTTCTAAGCCGCAATGCTCTATTTCAAGCAATCCGTGCAATGAAGCAACATCACCTTGCTTCGCGGCTCTGGTGAACCATTCTACTGCTTTTGTATAATTTTGCTCAATTTTTTCACCTTTGTAATATAAACCTCCCAAATTAAATTGGGCATTAGCGTGGCCTTGTTCCGCCGCTTTTGTGAACCATTTTACTGCTTCTATATAATCTTTTTCAACTCCATTTCCATCGAAATAAATTCCACCTAAACCGTACTGTGCTTCAGCAAATCCTTGCTCTGCGGCTTTAAGTACCCACTCTCTTGCTTTTGAATAATCCTTCTCAACTCCGCCTTCCATAGTAATAAAACATTCCTATTGCACATTGAGCTTCAGCAAGCCCTTGTTCAGCCGATTTCATTATCCATTCGGTTGCTTTGATATAATCCTGCTCGCCCACGACTCCGTTTGCATAACATGCGCCCAGACAATACTGTGCTTCAACACTACCTTGCTCGGCTGCTTTTGTAAACCAAAATAAAGCGCTTATGTAGTCTTGTTCTACGCCTTCGCCATTGAAAAATACAAGCCCTAAATTGTATTGTGCATCTTCGCTACCATTCTCCGCAGATTGCAACAATTCGTCTATTTGCATCTTCGCACTCATGATACCCCCATGTGTTTACGGTTGCTTTCTGCTCCATGAAAGTTCAAAACCTTGATTTGGTAATATAACTTCGGAGAACTTGATTTCACTGTATTTATCTCTATTAAGTTCAACAGACCCATCATTTTTTATACCATCGCGATTATCAGGATTTTTCAATATTTTCCTTTCAAGAGGATGATTAATTTTCATTACAAAGCTATGATCGCTAGCATCTTGTGCTTTGATGCGAATAGTTGCATTTCTTGCCAACTCTTGAAAAGACCATGTCAAACGGTCTGTCAACTGATATTCACTGTATATTTTGAAAAGAAAATTTCGCGTTGCTCCTTTTTCCAAGACAATATTTTCTTCTTCAAAATATAATTTATCGTTATATACTGCCTCTAACCGATCTTTTACTTGTTCATTTGCACCATCAAACAGGATGTCAACACCATCACCTAAATTTATTAACTTAAAATGAAACTTCTTTTTGAGGTTATCAAACTCATCGGTCTTTCTGAAATCGCTATAAATGACTAGGGAAAAGTTTTGGTCGTCACAACTTTCGTTTACATAAGTAAATTTATGAGTAACTTCAACTACCATTACAGAAACCGTATCCGTCGAGTTGTTATTTGGAATTTTTCTACTATTGACCCGAAATGAAAATGTCACGTCTTGTTGTTCCCTAATTCTGCTTATGCTGTCGCCAGCATCATCTATTGCTTTTTTGAATAATTTTACAACTGGCGATTCATCAAAACCAAGCGGTATGCTGTTGTTATCTCTCTCATGCGTTATTATCTTGTCACCGACAACCAATTTAGAAAGGGTAAAACACACAAGTGCTACAAAAGTAGATACAAGTATACCGAAAAAATATAAAAATCGAGATTCCCAGTTTCCAAATGTAGCCATAGTAGCAAGAGCGATAGATAAAATCATTCCACAGAAGATAACAACAGTCAATATCCGAAAAAACCGCTTCATAATTTTTTCCTCCCCTATAACCCCAAGCTTTGCCGTGCAATTATTTTAGCGTATAATTCTAACGAGTCAATTATATTCCGTTCATTGTATTTGCCCTTTCTAAATTTTTGATAAAGTATTGACAACTCAGTTAGTGCGATAACAACATCCTTTGATGAGATGTGACGATTTAATAATCCTACAAATTTTTGAAAAGTTCTGTGTAGATTTTGCATTTTTTTTACTTCGTAAGCTAACTCACTAATTTCTCTCAAAACGTCTAATGGCATATGTTCAACGTGTAGATTTTTCAAGTCTTTATAAGCACTATAACCCTGTAAATCTGCAACATAATCCACGCCTAAGAAAGTAATACTCTGTGACTCCATAAGTTTAACATGAGCAATTACAATTTCAGCCATAGAAACAAATACGCCCCCATTTTTCTCAAAAGCTTCACGGATACTCATTGTGAAATGGTGACTTGTATGGCAAGCAATTGATAAGATATCCACGTCTTTAAGTGAATCCACTGCTTTTAATAAAATTTCTTGCGATGCGGTATGTCGCTTGTCCAATTCCATAGACAATCCCATTTCTGGTAAGGAAATGATATTAACCTTTGGAAAAGAAATATCTCCTCGAAAGTGCTTCCCCAGAATCTCCACAAAATTACGGTTTATCATTTCCCATAGTGTAATGCCTGAGTCTGGTCCGTTGCCAGTGATGATACCAATTGATTTAGGACTGCTAATTTGCGGCAAGTCGTAAATCTTCAATTCGTTTTCTGCTTTCGGTACTGCTATAGAATCAATTATTTTATTATTTATGTTTTTAATAAGTAATATTGGGTCAAATTCAATACCCCATGTATGCTCACCCGCATTTGTCATCATCGTTCCAGGAGAACACGCCAATGGATAAGTCAAGCTTATATCAAAGATATTGATAATTGTGTTTTTAGAGTTAATTTCAATTAAGATTGGACTTACAGTGCCGTAATCCATATTAAAACGTTCTTTAAGCTCCTCGGATTCCATAACTTTAGGTGCTTCTTTAAGTACACAAATTTCAGCAATCCTATCCACAACAATATCCATATGCCCCCTGCAATGAGTAGCTATGATTTTTTCGTTGCCATCACGTCCATACCCTTTGAACACTACGGATTTCAGCTCATCAAAGAGTGGTATTCCGATGTGACCTAATCGAAATCGTTTAGTCCTTGCATCTTTACAAGAAGTCGCCTTTTCATTTCGAGAAAGAATTACCCCCATGTTTTTTGAAGCACAGAAACGAATAATTTCATCCACGTTTTGCGGCAATAATAATTCATTATCCCCTTGCAACAATTTAGTAGCTTGAGCTATTTCTTTCTCATATACAAATGAATCAATGTACGTCATCAATTATTTCACCTCTAAGAGCCTGTTTAATATCTCCTTAAAATCAAGCGAACGAAAGCCAAAGTGACAAGTTGAGCAAGTGTATCGGTGTATCGTTCGCAATTTTTCCAAAAGCGACGATACTTGTCAAGCCAT
>Ga0123355_10019010_pt1 | contig 10927 bp, 6 predicted proteins | sample TergutEmb28metaG_3_FD_89872 | JGI IMG/M metagenome (GOLD analysis project Ga0123355, IMG submission 89872) | Embiratermes neotenicus P1 segment gut microbial communities from Petit-Saut dam, French Guiana - Emb289 P1 | ecosystem: Host-associated > Arthropoda: Insects > Digestive system > Gut ...
CCCTGAAACCAGTTGCTCAGCTGAAACTCCCTGAAGCCAGTTGCTCAGCTGAAACTCCCTGAACCCATTTGCTCAGCTGAAACTCCCTGAACCCAGTTGCTCAGCTGAAACTCCCTGAACCCATTTGCTCAGCTGAGACTCCCTGAACCCAGTCGCTCAGCGGCAGGTGCTCCATGCTCCCTCTCACTGCTTACTGTTCAAAAGCAGCAGCAATCACTGGTTTAGCCATTCTTGTGTATAATGCTACAGGAATAGTTCTTGCAAAGGTTTACCGAAGTTTTCGCACAATATCTCCATTTCTTTATTGCAAATAGTCATGTAACGTTCCTTTTACGGACGGAAGTTTTCTGCATTTTATTTGAGACCGTAGAGTTATGTACAGGCAATCAGATGAACTGAATTAACTGCAAAAAACTGATAGCTGTGTTTATGTTGAGGGGAGGGACAGAATGAATGCGATGGAGGGGACACAAACTGTAAACCTGAGGTTTTACAAATGCAGCAGTTGTGTCGGCACAGCTGCTATCTACGGTCGTAAGACTGCAGCGTTCAATACTTCAAACATTCTGTGAGGGTATCATCGATTCGAAACAATCCTTCAAGGATCAATGCAATATTGAAAAGCTACTGACTTGCTGCACATTCCTGCAGTCAGAACATCAGAATTCCATTCACATGGCGAGTTCTGTCCAGCGTCTAGGTGACAAAAATATAAAATATATCGTCAGAATTTTTGTACGTTATTTTCTCACAGTTCTAAGTTTCTTGTCGATTTACGTATGAAAAAGTGGACTGTGAACTTGTGTTCTTGGTGCGTAGTGTTAAAATATGTGACACTTTGAATAACTTATTCCTCTTTTTATCAGATAAAATGGAGTAGGTCAGTACAACAGCAAATCACTAAACCCTACTCCGAACCAATGTCTTCTAGTTCTAAAACTTTGTAGGCATGTAATTTACCGCTGTTTTGTACTGTAAGTAGGCCTACTTCCTATAAAAGCTACAATTCCACAACTCAGTTCAAGTCGTCAACTCTGTTTTTTTGGCCCATTTTAAGTCTTCTCTTATTTATGGTTTATTTAGTGACACTGTCAAAAGCGGTAAGACACTCAGGGTAAAAAAATATTCGGCATAAACTGTATGGGGTCTGATTTTGTGCACAGGTTTTGTTAGAAATATGTGTCATTGTGAGGAGGAGAAGAAGGAGGAGGAGAAGGAGAAGAAGGAGAAGAAAAAAGGAGGAGAAGAAGAAGCATAAGTAGAAGAAGAAGAAGAAGAAGAAGAAGAAGGAGAAGCAGAAGGAGGAGGAGGAGAAGAAGGGGAAGAAGGGGAAGAAGAAGGAGAAGAAGAAGGAGGAGGAGAAGGAGGAGGAGAAGGAGAAGAAGAAGAAGAAGAAGAAGAAGAAGAAGAAGAAGAAGAAGGAGAAGAAGGAGGAGGAGGAGAAGAAGCAGAAGGAGAAGAAGAAGAAGAAGGAGAAGGAGAAGCAGAAGGAGAAGGAGGAGGAGAAGGAGGAGGAGGGGAAGAAAGAGGAGGAGGAGGGGAAAAGAAGAAGAAGAAGAAGAAGAAGAAGAAGAAGAAGAAGAAGAAGAAGACGAAGAAGACGAAGAAGGAGGAGGAGGAGGAGGAGGAGGAGAAGGAGGAGAAGGAAGAGGAGGAGGAGAAGGGGAAGAAAGAGGAGGAGGAGAAGGAGGAGGAGGAGGAGGAGGAGGAGGAGGAGGAGGAGGAGGAGGAGGAGAAGGAGGAGAAGAAGAAGAAGGACAAGAAGAAGAAGAAGGAGGAGGAGAAGAATAAGGAGGAAAAGAAGAGACACAAATGAACACACACACACATATATCGGTCTTCATGCAACGTGCCGTTACTATTGTTATATTTATATGAAACTTAAATTTTCTCTACAGATTTTCGAAGAATCCTCAAATAAGAAATTTTATAAAAATCCGTCATTTGGGAGTTGACTTCTTCCACGTGTACAGACAGACGGACGGGCAGAGGGACAGAGAGACAGACATGACAGATCTAATATTCAGTCTCACAATTTTGCGAACGCGCTCAGAAGTGAGTTAAATGTGTGTGAAGTGCATTTACCGCGACCCAATTTGAAGTGTTGTGGCGTTATTTGGCTGAAGGAGGCAATACAAACTGTAAAAGCCCCCAGACAATGTGTTGGGTCGCCGGTGTGGGAGTTCAGCCTTGAAGCTGCCACATAACCTGAGAAGCAGAAATGACAGTGCGTCGCGACGTGTTGTGTCGTTCTGCTGTCCAATTGGGTGAAGTGGGAATTTCTAAGTGGTCGAGATCCTTGTTATATTTTTGCTGCGATCCACACAGCCTGATGTTATGGAACTGCAGTGACAAATAAATCTGACCCCCATGTGCAACTGCAGACCACAAAATCCGCTACAACATTTCCTTTGAGAGAGCTATTTGTCCAAGTTTTCAGCCTCCTGTGATGCAGTGGTGTAACAAACTGGCTTCACTGTGTAATTAGCAAGGTCCAGAGAACGCGAGATGCTCACTGGTGTCTTTGGAGCTATTGTTTCGAGGCAATGAACACCGTCATTCTTGGTCCTCTACTGAGAGTGGTCATTTGTTGTACCTGCTGCACTGAGTGACATGAATACGAGTGGAAAGAAGTATGCTGGCAGCAGCCATTACAGTAACACCGCTCTGGAGTTAATTAACGGCACTCATTACCAAAGTTTCCTGTTGGTCAGTCCTCATTTGTCCTTTCGGTTAACGTTGTAAAGGACATCTCATTTGAAATGCCGGAGACAGTTAGGGCTACGTCGAGGGTTCTCTGCTATAAGGTTCTACCTGCACGCAATAGTACAGAATAGGTTAGCAACTGCCAATATCACAACTGTTAATACGCGCTGTTACTGAATTTGTTTAATTAGGCAAAAAAGAGTAACAAATACATGAAAAGCATAAATATTTATTTCATTGTTCCCTGTACATCTTTTTCGCAACTCCACTCGCTTAGATAGATGTTCAACAGGTAACGCTTCGCAACAAAGCAGAACCGCTCCAGACCTTCATGCAGAGTACGCCTTCGTGTTGTCCTGCTGGAACATAAGTTATATTGACCCAATAAATGTCCTGTAAAGCTGAAAACTATAAAATTTCATGAAAATCTCTCTCGCAGCTCTCCAGCCTACACACGTTTCATGGCAGTGGACGGTGGAGCAATTCTGACAAACTGTCCACAGTGCCGCGATTGCGCAGATAGCCTAGATTGGTCTAATTGTGTGTCCATCGTGTTATAGTGACCCCCGAATTGAAGATTACGGGCACCTCAAGCCACGTGGTCACTGAGTCAGGACCATATCCTAACACGTGGCACGGATTGGAATTCAGTTCCTATAATTCAGCCACAGAATTGTTGAGATAGCAATGCTGTTGATGAAAGCACAGAGCATTGTAGCGCTCGGTGTGTTTGTGCAGTGCTGCAGTCTGCTGCATCAAACGGATCGCGGCTCTCACTGGCACGACCACAAAATGGCCGTCGCATTTGTCGTTCGAAAGACAAATCACCTCTTGTAATGAAGAATGCTGGTTATTAACCACTTTAGAAAGGAAAAGAAAAAAGGCCGAGGGGAAATACAGACTAATAAGAAGTAATTGGGATCCAGCAGGGCACCCCTTTCCGCCCACTTATGGAGGAAAATAAGAAGAAGGATAATGAGCTGAAAGCGCCCCACGCTGGATGGACGTGCCTTCCAGTAAATGCGGTCCGTATTATTGAGCGACGCTGCTTCCGTATGCAGAACGGCTTCTTAATTTAGGGCCACCTGTCATTCGAACGCACGGAGGAGATATGGACACCTTAACTAACCTTCTTACTGCACATATCTCAGTTGTAACACTAAAAATGCTACATTTTGCTTCCTGTGTTTATGTTCTTCACATGACGTCAGCAGTAAACTGTGATAATGTCCCTCCAGACCGCTAACACACTGCTCTTTGTGTGTCGCCTCTCAGATGAAGACAATCTTTGACTACAATCTAGATTAGTTTTATACTTCAAGAGTGAAAAGTTTTTCTCTTCCACCTTGTCGATGCCCAAATGAAGGAGAAACTCCGAAACACGTGTTCTGTTTTTCAGATACGAGGAAAAACGTCTCTATTATTTCTTTACAACAGCCACTGTTGTTAACTCGTACCGCGTGGATCTGTTTGCGGTATTCCTCTCTACTCACAACTGTCCTTCAGTTCGGAATGTTATATTTCCCGCACCGAAAACTAAAAGTCACAGTTTTGTTGGTTTGTTTGGCAGCACCTCCCAACCCTAAAGTAAACGCAGTCCAACACAAAACGCTGCCTGAGACTAATCGTCCTATCTGAGCCTAATCTGGCCTCATCGGGCTTTCCAGACAAATTCTGAGACCGTCTAGTTACGAAGACCACGGAAGCCTCCTTCTTCATTCCTGTCAGTTACTTTATCACTAATTATTTGAACAATTGATCCTACATAGAACCAGCCATTTTGAGAGCCGCAAAATAACCAGCAATTGACAAATATACCAGAACTACTGAGGACTGCAGTTTCATGAGATGCAGCGCTTTGTATCTTGAAGAAGACCCACCGACGTTGCGGAAAGACTGCTTCCTACGTCATCAGGGTGATATCGGCCTCCAATGAACGACAAAGTATTATAGTGTCCACGACATCCTAGCACTGGATCCCAATCCTAATCAGTGTGGTTCCTGGCACGCCGCTGTAAATTTGGTTTTACAGACAGTTTGTTAAGACCTGCTCACCACACAACAATTATCACACGATTTACTGATCAAGTTCTATTCATTATTACAAACATCTTACATTTGCATGTTCTCATGTCACGCAAAGGCCAATTCGGCTTCAAGATGTGAAAGTTGTCATCGGCTGTCCTAACAATTTATCAAAATGCCGAACGTTCTATTCGTTCAAGTTCCTGCCTGCTGCTGCCAGTGCAAACTGTCTGCATTCTGCTCCGGTCGCCCTTCATCGGAACTTCTGCAGCCAAAGTTTCTAATTACCAAAGCAGCCAAATGTTTTTTTTTTTTTTCCGGGCGACGTCCAACAGAGGCCGCTTGTCCCGGATAACGAGCCGCACAGCAACAACAAGCACATGAGGCTGGCTACCGTCAGCGACAGTCTGTCAAGTTTTAAAGTTGCGTTACAGAAATCTCAGCTGTCTGTGGTTACAAAAAGCTCTACTAAGATCACACTAAACTGTCAATTCAATTACAGCTATGTCTAGCTCAAGAATGTGTGCAGCTTCACATGCTGGTCAGGCCCCCAGTTCTACTTCTGATTGCGTCCTTGTCATTCACATTAATGCAAGTACCGTACTGCCAAAGGTATAAAAACATCAACGACGAGGCTTATCACTTGGTGAGTACGGCGTCTTCAACATCAGAGCCTCAGCGCGCTCCCGTAGAATTGCACGCATATTGCCCCTCATGCGGCGGAACATACGTGCAGGGTCTCGGCGCTTTCTTCTCGGATTCTCAGTTTCATTTCAGCATTTTCTGTGGGAGATGAAGAAAAAGTTTTCTCTTTAAAGAACAGCACAAACTTTCCGCAAGCCGACAAACCAATCGACATCGCTGGTCAAGATGTGACTCCATTTATGGACACACCGCCATCAGGATGGTGCTTTAGGCCTTACATTCAATTTCTGACCATTCGTTAACTAGATCTGTCTTGCGGACATTGCGGACAGACGTGATCATCGTCAGGATCTTATAACTGTCCTCGGGAAAGAATGGGCCAATAACCCCGGAAGATGCCATTACATGTCATATAGCAATTTACGCGTTTTGTAATGGTTTCGTTTGAACAACAGCGTGAAATTTGTTTGTTTGCGATTTCGGAGAGACTAAAGTGAGCTGCACCACCCGCCATCAGATTGTCAGTTGCATCTTCTTCCACAGCAGTCGAAAAATCGCAACAAAATTTGTACTGCCGACAGAATCACGTTTCTGTCGGCAGAACAATATCTTCATCTTCTTCTGTGTGCAAGTTACAATCCTTATGTAAAATTCGCTTCCTGTTTCGAGATGTTTAGTGAAGCTGCATGCGCCAGACACACGGTTATGGACGCCTTTCCGGGACAGACTGGACAGGTCGACACGTTGCGAGGCAGGGATCATTATTTCTTAGTACGAAGGCTATTTTCTCTAAGGCCCAAAACGGATTCCTGTAGCTTCATAATGCACGAGAACTGCGCTCTTCTTGGTTGTTACGCAGCGAGTAGATGCAATTCCTTACCGACGTTTCGGTACGACCTATCGCTCCCATCTTCAAGGGTCAAGAATCCAAAATTCTTTACCGTTGAAGACGTGACCGGCATTTTGTACGGAAACGTCCGTAAGGAATTAACGGCACACCAGAAGAGCGCCGCCCTCATCTAGCCCGAAACCACGTCCAGTTAAGCCTACAGACCTCAGTCCACGTTTCGACGAAACCACTGCTGGGACAGGACTAGTGCGATGTTTGGAAATGCCTACCAAGTAGCAGCCGTGCGGTCTTGCAGTTGTCACTGTTTGTGTACAGCAACAGGCTAGCTGGTCGGTCCGCCTTTCCACAGTCACTACACGCTACGGTGCAGCTATCATATCCCAGCAGGCGGCATGTCTTAAACCCTAGCGTTTTCGGAAGGAGGCGGGCTCAAATTGTAAGGCGTTTCGTCGCTGCCAAATCGTGTGTATACAGCACAATGCTGTCTTGGTGCTGCGACTGTCAGAAATTCAGTTTGGGTTTAGTTTGGCTGCTGCTGTTGTGCGCACCAAATTACGTCCGCGTTACAATGTTTAGAGTCAGCAGCCCGGGTAGGCTTGTGTCAAACTATACAGTGAGTGAGATGGGGCTACGGGCCGTGGGTTCGGTCCCTGACAGGGGCACAGATGTGAATTCGATTTTGGACGTGAAGTACATAAGAGTTTAAAAATACTACCTCTGCATTTACTGGAAGTGAATGAGACAGGTTACAACACTCACTGATACAGTGAGGATCCCTTTGTGATGAAGATACACAAAGTAAAGGGTACAGGCTAGCTGTCACTACTAAGGTCCTACTACATTATTATGTAACTTCAGTGCTACATGTTTCGACTGACGTACAAAAGGCCATCATCAGGTAACATTGTAGTGCCAGATACCGGATATAATGCAAATTACATTAAACACTGTTCATGTCGGTAGATACATTTGAGATGTCAAGTTAATGTTTATTTTTATGCAAGCAGAATTCGTTAGACTTTTTTGAGCAGAAGCAGGCTCCAAACAAAGTAACAAAACGATGGGCTTATAATTGAGGAGTAAAACGTTAAAATTAATGCCCGGTAAATGTAGGTCAAAGTGAAGACTGCATCATGTTGTTCTTCGGCCTCGACTGAGGAGGTTCTGTAACATTGCGATAATCTGCATGACGCTCCGAGCTGCTGGCGGTTTTACTGCGCGGCAAGACATTCCTTGTTTTAGTTTTGCTTTATTGAACATTTGTGCTTCCTAAAGTCACACAAGGTAAATCTAAATGTAAACAAGATTTGTTGAGCCCCTCGCTGGACTGTAGTTATGCAAACTGCCTTACATTGACGTTGGAAGTGAAGCAAACTTATAAGGAAGCCCTTTCTGTTCAAAAAAGTTTCATGAATTCAGATTATCTAATTTTACGAAACATTAGCAGTCTATATCTCAGCTGTACACACCGACATGAACAATGATGTAACAACATGGCGGTCCCCAAACTGTGCTCCGCGAATCCCAAGAGATCCGCGAAAAGTTCCGAGGTGATCCGTGGATGCGTTCGCGTAATGGCTACTGTTGAGGTTAGGTTTATTTTGTTTGTTAAAGGAATAATGTTTTGTTACAAACAATCGCGTAACTTCTTTAATTGGTGACATGTTTATTTCGCACGACCGTTAGAATATCTAATTAAGAAACTTCCTGTACCCACGAAGGGCGCGGCAATAATTTTAATGAAGGTCATATCATACAGTGCGTTGTTACGTATGCTAACGGTATGCTAACGGTATGCTAACGGTATGCTAACGGTATGCATCCCTATCTATCAACATGAGTTCTGAAACACAATTTTCGGGTTTTGGATACCTGTCAACTGGACACCCTATATTTACGTCAGCAATGTCAGGACTGTAGGGAGACATTGCTCTAATGTAATATACGTTGTAACGTTCACTTGGGACTTTAATTTCGCTGGATGATGGTCTTTTGTCCTTCAGTCGAAACATGTTGCTTTACAGTTATATAGCAATAAAACGTAAAGCTTAGTTGGACTGAAGGTCTTCAACGCTTTACCTGTTCTTGGTAACGCAGCACTCCCCACAGAGGGCACTAGTATCAACCTTGGGAACGTCTACAAGAACAGCAAACCTAAATGCACAATTTAACAGGCCAATTTACGTACACAAGAACACAAGGCTCTTGATTGACTGTCTACTTGTGAATTCTAACTTACTGTCAGGGCGTTCGTATAGAAACACGCAGATACTGCGTACTGAAATCGGTGTCAAGTTTGTGCCACGACATGCGCCACTGAATGTAAAGATGTAACTTAGTGCCATGCCTTCATGCGAAGAGACAAAGGCACAAAGATGGCAAAGGAAATAAGAAATGCGGTTAAAAAAGAAATATGGCAGAAATAATTTCGCCATTGAAAATTAACGACGCCTTTCCACTGCGTCTAAATAATATTACTAAGTAAGACTTAGATCCCGGTGAATTATATGCAGTTACTTGTTGGTTACTTAGACTGGGACTGTGCCTCCGTATCCCTCCAATTTATGATTCCTCTAGACAAATAAACAGCCATCTGACACAATACATCTGCTGTTGTTGGCACAATTATCTGGCGGCACATGCACATTCCATATTAATTAACATAAAATAACAGGTGCGATTTAGAAGAAACACAAGAAGGATAAGAAGCAGTGACTGCTGTAGCTACGCGATATGCCATCCCCCATTCGACCGAAGTGTAATTACATAACGTCTCTCTGCACCGTACATTTCGCTATGGACTCGGAAGTAACGTCCTCATTTACAGCCATTCATTAATCCTGCAAGAAGAAACCGACTGCCAGACGGCTGGGAAATCACAGGAACAATTCGCTAAGTAGGCTTGCGCACTGAAGGTGCCTGTGGATGGGGATTTCTGGAAGGGTCCAGGCAGAGAAAACTGTGCATGTAAAGCTGCTGTAAGTATCCACAGGAGTCGAGGTAGTTCAGTCACTGTAGTGACGGCGGTAGGCGCTGGAACGACAATGTTAGGTTCGATTGACTGCACGTACAGAAAATATTCTTTTGTGCTCAATATACACACTTGCTATGTGGACACTTGCAACACATCCACAAACTGCTACAGTTTACTGCGTAACTATTCACAACAACAGTACCGTGGACACCAGCAACATATCCACACACCGCTACAGTTTACTGTGTATCAATTCGGTTCGCCACACACACACACACACATTCAGTCCACACAGCACAATCCCACCTGTTCTTCCACAAATGCAACAGATCGAAGTATTCATCAGTAACTGTTTTACACAACAACAATCAAAGTAAGCCCTGGTGATGGACCAGTAAGGTCCGAAACATGTAGCAGTTCCACGTTTTTAAAAATATTATTGTGCACTAAGTGACAACTGTATGCATTTGTTGGTTAAAATTGTAAAAAAATACTTTGAGGGCCATAAACACACTGGAATGTCATTGCGTGTAGACTCAGAATATGTCAGCCTGTGCACTGTGCACTGTGCACTCAGTGAACTATACTGTGCACTTTGCAGTGTAGGTCCTTAGCACTGTTCTTTTGCTCACTTCCTTCCCGACACCAATATAATTTATATGGCTTGTACTCCATTTTCTGCATTTTATTAGGGCTGTATAATTTTTCCCTCTTTTACCCACTCACATTCCTCCCTCCACAGCCGTTAACTCACCCCTCACTCACAAAACAGCCCTCCTCATGCCCACTGCCGCCCTTCTGTCCCGCTAACAACGCCCCTTCTCTATTCCCCACAACAACGCACTTGCGGTTTAAGCTTCACCCTGAAGAAGGAGGCAGGCAGTTTCCATCAGACTTGTTACATATCTATCGACCTACACTACGTTACATGTCAGTAAATGTCATCATCACGAGCAGCTCAAATCTCATAAGCCAAAATTTTATGTATGAATATTATATTATGTATTTATTTATTTCATTTCTAGATTTTGACTTGACTTTCAAACTCTCTCATTAATCCAGACTATACCGTTTGTACTGACAGAGTAACGGGGTAAATTATATGGCGGAAATTGCTAGTGGCACAATCTGAAGTACAAACTCATCACTTTACGTTCCTTAATGTTTAAGCACGTCCACTTAAATATCCTCATCGTCAAATGACCCAAGATTTTGATACAGTATCGTTAAATACATTTTCTTTCATACATTCAAAATCTGACTGCAATCAAGCTTATGCAAGCTATAAGTTGGCAGGAATAGCATCTAACTGGCACACGGCTCTGAAATTCCCGCTCACTTGGAAGAATAAATAAGTTAGTGGATGATTGGCAACTTGTGACAAGATGGTAATAATAAGGCGCAGGCGAGCGACCATTTCGTTTAAAATCCAATGCATGTCCTCCCTTCTTTCTCAAAAATATGATAACACAATTACTTGTTACAGAAATGCGTCAGAATTTCTATTTCAGATTAATGTTCTTGGTTGACTTTTATCCTTCTAGCCGAGTGTCGTGGCGGGGAGAGGCACAGGGCGCCAGCAACAGACAGTGAGGCTGTGTTCAGGCACATTCTTACTGGCACACTAGTGGGGCGAAGTGAGGATGGGGGGGGGGGGGGGGAAAAAGCCCAAACAAAAAAAACCCGGGAAATGTTTTGTAGACACCCCCAGTTTTTTTACCCAAAAA
>Ga0123355_10019011_pt1 | contig 10927 bp, 7 predicted proteins | sample TergutEmb28metaG_3_FD_89872 | JGI IMG/M metagenome (GOLD analysis project Ga0123355, IMG submission 89872) | Embiratermes neotenicus P1 segment gut microbial communities from Petit-Saut dam, French Guiana - Emb289 P1 | ecosystem: Host-associated > Arthropoda: Insects > Digestive system > Gut ...
GATGAAGAAATAACCCTTGAACATGGTCAGTATGTATACAATTTTATGAATACAATCGACTTAGCCATACGCGGAGGGGACTTTGCAACTGTGCAAACCATGGTAGATATCCCATCGTTGGTAGATTTTTATATTGTACAAGAGCTTATTAAAAACCCGGATGTAGGTTGGTCTAGTGTGTTTATGCAAATTTTAGGACAAGGCGACCAGCGCAAGTTATACATGGGGCCAAGTTGGGATTTTGACTTGGCGGCTGGCAATACAACACTACTAGAGCGGCATTATTTCGCTGGAGAATATGGATATAGCCCTTATGGAATAACCGCTGCCAACAGGAATCATTGGTACAGATACCTAATGGAAATTCCTGAGTTTTTTGAACTTGTCCAAGCCCGCTGGAACGAAGTTAAGGATGATCAAATTGCCCAAACTCTCTGGCGCATAAACGAAATGACAGAGCGCTTTGAAGATGACTTTGCACGCAACTTTGAGCGCCATGATATCTTAGGAACCAGTAGCTCAGGTCATAACCCGGAAAATATTATTGCCATTGATACCCATATCGGGCAAGTGGAGTTTTTGTTGGAATTTTTGACAAAGCGGATTGCATGGCTGGACAATTTTTTTAATTAATACGAAATTCGGTTTTGACACTTTGAACAAACCTTTTTCATACTAGACTGGTGAAGTCGCCCTTAATGGGCGTTAGGGGGAATATATATGAAAACAAGGCTTTTGGCTATGCCTGTGATATTGATTCTTATTCTGACCCTGTTTGTGTCGGCCTGTGGTAGCAATGTAGATGATTATTATGCAGATTCTAGCTATTTAGATACCATAAATAATGAAGATATTGCCAATGTATTGGAAAGCGAACCCGTTACGCTTTTGGAAGCCGATTATGCCAAATTCCCGATATTGCATATCAACTCATATTATGATCCCTTTGCCCAACTTAGAGATTCTTGGCTTGATGGTACACTTTCATTAAGTGGTGTTTATGAGAATATGACATTCGAGGATGTTGATGTCAGAGTTAGAGGGCGGGGTCATTCTACATGGTGGCGTGGCCCTGATAAAAGGCCGCTGCGCATTAGATTCAGTGAAGCTAGGCCGGTTTTATCTGATTATCCTGCCAGAGACTGGATACTCCTAGCCGACCATTTTGACCGTTCGTTGCTAAGAAATTATGCAGCACTTACCTTAGGAAGTAAACTTTGCGGCTTGAGTTTTACCCCTGTACCTCATCATGTCCAACTGTATGTAAATGATGAATACATGGGAGTATATCTTTTAACAGACGAACGAAATGTGGGCCCTGGGCGCATGGATTTATATTGGGATGAAGACCCGGCGACAAGTGATTATTTTTTTGAAAAAGATGTCAGGGCTTACCAGCGCCGTATATTAGACGAGTCTTTTATAATTGTTAATGGCCTTCAATATAACTTAAGATATCCAAATGACCTTACATCTGAGCATGTGGATTATATAAGAACCTACATTGAGGCTGTAAGTTATGCAATCAGATATCAAAGTTTTGATGAGATACTAACGTTAATAGATTTGGGCTCGTTTATAGATTTTTATATAGTTCAAGAACTCTTCAAAGACAAGGACGCAAAGCATACAAGTATCTTTATGTATATTACCGGTATCAATGACGAGAGGCGATTGTTTAAAGGACCCATATGGGATTACGACCATTCTGCAGGAAATGCCCCAAACCAACCAATGGGATATGGGCCTGTGGGTATATATGTCGCTGAAATTAACTACTGGTACAGATACTTACTACAAAGGCCAGAATTTTTTGAGGCCGTACAAATAAGATGGAACGACGTTAAAGACAATCAAATTGCCGAAACCATCGAACATGTTAGGCAAATAGCTATCCATTATCAAGATGAGTTTGAGCGAAATTTTGATAGGCATCTTATTATGGGGATACCAAGTGGTGTACCTGCTACAGCAGAAATACTTGAGATAGAAAATTTTATGGGGCATGTCGAACATTTGCTTTCCTGGCTTACAACCCGTGCCAATTGGTTAGATGACTATTTTAATAACAGAGTTGACTATGACCCTATGGCCGTAGTATTTGAGCACTTCATAAACTCTCCTATAAGTATCGTCAAAAACGATGAACTCCATGTCTTTGACACTGCGGGTCCGATTAGGTTAGTTAATATTATAGTAGCACCCATAAACGAACTGGCCGATATTTTTGACGCAAATTTTAGTTATGACGATACAAGCAATACACTTGAACTAAGCAAGCAGGATGTAGTCATTACACAACAAGTTGGCGATACCATAGTTTATGTTAATGGTCAAAGCTTTGATATGGGGATGCCATCATCACTTTTTATTCAGGAGCATCTCTATTTCTGTCTCATGTTGACCATTAGTGCCTTTGGATATGAAGTTATATGGAACGATTTTACAGAAACGATTTATATTGTAGATTCACGTATGCAAATAGGCTAATATACGTAGCCCACGATGATTATTAGGGGGGAACCATTATGAAGGTAAAATATTTTTCAATGATTTTATTGTTGATTATATTTGCAATGCTTTTTGTGGCTTGTGGTAGCAATGTTGTTGAATATTTGTATGAGCCACAACAAGTTTCTTTAGATATATCAGATACTGTTGGAAATGAACCATTATCTTTTAGATATGAAGATAACGCCCGTTTTCCTGTATTGCACATCACCTCGTACTATGATCCATTTATCCAGGAAAGGACTTTATGGCATGATGGTACAATTTCATTAAGTGGTGTTTCGGATAATATAGATTTTGATGATACCGACATTAGAATAAGAGGGCGAGGCAACTCCACATGGTGGCGTGGGGCGGATAAAAGGCCGCTGCGCTTTAGGTTTAGGGAAGCCAGACCAGTCTTGTCGGATAACCCTGCTAGAGACTGGATACTTTTAGCTAACCAATTCGATCGTTCGCTTTTAAGAAATTATGCTGCCCTAACCTTGGGAGGTAAGCTTGAAGGTCTAGGCTTTACCCCTGTACCCTATCATGTCCAATTGTATGTAAACGGCGAGTACATGGGTGTGTACCTTTTAACCGATGAGCGAAATGTCGGCCCAGGCCGTATGAGTATATATTGGAATGAAGACCCAACTATAAGTGAGTATTTTCTCGAATTAGATGCACGTGCATACCAAACCGGAATATTGGATGAAACATATATAAGCGTCAACGGGCTTTACTATGACCTTAGATACCCCGATGACCTTAGCCCTGCACATGTGGAATATGTAAGGGCTTATCTTGAGGCTGTTAGTTACGCAATCCGCCGCCAAGGCTTTGATGAGATACTAGAGCTGATTGATTTAGAATCATTCGTAGATTTTTATATTGTCCAGGAGTTTTTTAAAGACATAGACGCTAGAGATCTTAGCACATTTATGTATATTTCAGGTACAGATGACGAGCGGCGGCTATTTATGGGCCCGATATGGGACTTTGATATTTCGGCAGGAAATGCTGGCAACCAGCCTCTTGGTTATGGCCCAGAGGGTCTATATGTGGCAGAATTTAACTATTGGTATCGCAACCTAATGAGACGTCCAGAGTTTTTTGAGGCCGTACAAGCCAGATGGAACGAGATAAGAGATGCCGAGGTTGCCCAAACAATCGAACATTTGCGCTTTGTATCTGTTCGCTATCAAGATGAATTTGAACGAAATTTCGAAAGGCATCCAGACGTTTTTGGACGCGCACAGATGCGGACTCCACAAGAAATATTAGAAATTGACTATTTTATGGGACATGTAGAGCATTTACTAAATTGGCTAACAGTCCGCGCAACTTGGTTTGACGAATTTTTTGAGGGTGGAATGGCATTTCATGATCATTTGTCGGCATATATTGAGATGAGACAAGAACATGTAATAAGTGTAGTTGCAGCAGGAGAACTTTTTGATTTTGCTACTAACCCCATTTCATTCCATCATAGGATAATGATACCACTGTCAGAGCTTGATAGTATTTTGGCTGCCTTACATGATGCCGATGTTACGGTCACACACACTGATGAAGATTTACAAGTCGAGATTGGTGACGAAAGTTTTGAGTTTAGCATCCCTACAGCATTACCTGTTTTAGGCGATATATTTATACCCATACGTTTGATTGCCGAAATTTTTGGGCATGAACTAGCATGGGACGGGACAACAAATACAGTTTATATAGGTGTTTCGTTTTGAAATGAGCTAAAGCAAGACATCAGATAACGCAGAACATGCCACTTAAGAAAGGACAAAATTATGGTTGTAGCAAATTATCTTAAGCGTATAGGCTATACAGGTGCGCCAAAACTTGATTTTACCACCCTTCATGATTTACAAAGATTGCACCTCATGGCTGTGCCATACGAAAATCTGGACATCATGAGAGAGGTTCCTCTTTCTTTGGAACTTATGGATATTTACGATAAAATTGTCATAAGGGGGCGTGGTGGCTATTGTTTTGAGCTAAACGCCCTATTTGCCTGGCTTCTTAGAAGCATTGGCTTTAAAGTAACCGACTGTATGGCCAGGTTTTTGCGCGATGAACCAGAAATACCTATGCGACGGCATAGGGTACTTATTGTAAAATGCAACAGTGGCGACTATCTGTGCGATGTGGGTGTTGGCGGTGTGGTGCCAAGGAAGCCACTACCACTTGTACACAATAAAGTAAGTGAACAAAATGGCGAGAAGTACATGCTTGAAAAAGATGAGTTCCTGGGGCATGTATTATATGAGTGGCGACGTGATGAATGGCGAAAGCTTTATTCTTTTACCGAAGAGCCTCAGATTGAAAGTGACTTTGCTGGGATATCGTTTTATTGCGAAAAATATACGGACTCATTTTTTAGAACTCAAGACATGGTGCATATATTTACAGATACAGGGCGTAAATCAGTTGCAGGTCGAGAAATCAGACTATTTTCTCCCAGTGGGGTAAAGGTACTAACACCCGCTACAGAGGATGCCTATCACAGGCTTTTGCACGAACATTTTAGTATACTGCTATAGAAATTAGTAATCCAATCAATCACACAAGGATACTTGTGTATATAGTAACACATTAGCATCGAAAATATGTGCAGATTATCTGCTTTAAGGATATGTAAATGTTTTATGACTACTTAGCTGGCATGGGCATTGACCCGCTGGTATGCGATTATGTAAAAACAAAAGATTCCGAGTATTCAAAGCAGTTCGCTGCTACTAACAACATTGCAGCATTTAACCAATTAAAAGTCCTTAATGCTATGCAAGACATCCGTTTAAGCGATGCCCATTTTACTGACTCTACTGGGTATGGTTATAGCGATATTGGACGTCAGGCATTAGAGGATATTTTTTCGACTATTTTTAAAGCCGAGGCCGCACTTGTTAGACCTCAATTAATATCAGGTACACATGCCTTGGCCGCTGCATTGTTTGGCAATTTACGCCCAGGGGATGTATTACTTTCGCCTGTTGGCCGGCCATACGATACTCTCGAAAGTGTTATTGGTATCCGACCAACGTCCGGGTCTTTGGCAGAATATGGTGTAATATACCAACAAGTACAACTAACTAGTGACGGTGGCTTTGACTATAACAGCATAGAAAAATCATTAACAAATAAGCCAAAAATGGTGACAATCCAGCGCAGCAAAGGGTACTCTTGGCGGCCTTCATTTACAATTAAAGAAATAAAACAGCTTATTACGTTTATTAAGACAACCAGCCCACATACAATAGTCTTGGTAGATAATTGTTACGGCGAGTTTGTTGAAGCCGAAGAACCCATAGAGGTGGGTGCTGATATAATTGCAGGTTCTTTAATCAAAAACCCCGGTGGCGGAATAGCCCCAGGCGGTGGATATATAGCAGGTGCTGCCAAGTTTGTGGAGGCAGCCGCAGAACGATTAACTGCACCCGGTCTAGGTAGTGCCGTTGGGCCGACATTTGGTATGACACGGGGCTTATTGCAATGTTTATTTATGGCACCTCAGGCGGTTGGGGCCTCTGTGACGGGGGCAATTTTGGCAGCAGCATCCTTTGAAGGGCTGGGTTACGAGGTTAACCCAAGCCCGATGGCTGCACGCACTGATATTGTGCAGGCAATCAAGCTTGGGGACGCAAAAAAGGTGCTAGCATACTGTAAAGGGATACAGCGCGCAGCACCGGTAGATAGCTATGTAATACCCGAACCTGCCCCAATGCCCGGCTATGCAGATGGTGTGGTTATGGCTGGTGGCACTTTTATACAGGGTTCGTCTATAGAATTAAGCGCTGATGCACCCATGCGTGACCCTTATATCGTATACCATCAAGGCGGAATAACCACGCCACATGCAAAGGCTGGGGTAGTTTTTGCATTAGATGCTTTATGGCGTGAAGGGTTAGTGGGACTATAGAATACACGAATTGCTCATGTAGATCAAAACTATTCTGTGCCAGTAATTACATGAACCAGCAGTTTTTAAAAGCAAAATGACCAGCCTTGATTATGGGGGGTAGATACTGGTGAAGTATTGGAATAAAATCTCATATTTCGCATTTGTGCCATTAATAGCCTTTGCATGGGTTTTTATTAGCACGGCATTCCAATCGACAGAAATTACAACACAAACAGATGTACAGTTAACCCATGAGTCTATGATAGCAGATGCAATAACTGCAGAGATTATTACATCGCCAAGGTATCCTTTAGCAACGACACCCATGCCTTGTGCAACCATCACAGACTCAGGGCTTTTATGGTTAATTAATCAAAACAACCGGCTAGAACCTGATTTTATACCAAAAAACTTAGTCTCTCATCAAGGTATCCATTTACATGCTATGGCATATGTTGCCTATAACCAAATGCAAGTAGCATTAAAAGCAGAAGGTATAACTAACCTACAACTGGCTAGTGCATACCGCCCTTACAGCCAACAGCGTGACCTATTTTCTAAAAAAGTAAGCGTACTAAAATCACAAGGTTATAACACCGAAGCCGCAATAAACCTGGCCTCAGAAACCATACAACACCCCGGCGCAAGCGAACATCAAACCGGTCTTGCCTTGGATGTTACTGTTACAGGCGATTTAACTCAAGCATTTGCTGATACCAAAGCAGGCATGTGGCTGGCTACCCACAGTCATCGTTTTGGCTTTATCATAAGGTATCAAAAATATAAGACTGACATAACTCAAATTACATATGAACCATGGCATTTGCGGTATGTGGGCGTACCACACGCCACAATAATGTTTGAAAATAACTTAGCATTAGAGGAATATGCCCAATTTGTAAAACAAAAAAGTACATACATAGTTAACGAAACCCATGAAAGTAGTAACGTACTTTATCTTATTATATATAGTGATACATGGCCAAGCGAAACACCTAAAGGGCTTGTATGTATATCATCACTCTACCCAGTGGGTGAAACAGGCTACATATTAACTATTAGACCGGAGTAAACCACTGAATACCCACAAGTATATTGTTTTCTGTAAAATAAAAACGCACAGCTTCTGGCACCCACCCATTTGTAAAACCACCCCAGCCACCATCATCCAATGGGGTATATAAATAAGAAAACGCGGCATCGCCATGGCCATCTTCTTCCCTGATGCCACCTGGGCCGCCAAATTTATTAACAACATCCGTATATGTGGACATTAGGCTGATACCATCAAAATGAAAACGATAATCTGCATGATTAAAGCCCACCCATATAGATAATATTTCTGTACCATTGGCTGCATAGTCGTCTGTATTAACAAGTATGCCGGTGTCAAAATGATAGCTTCGTCTCATCCCGCCGTCATAGCTGTCTATTTCGGTACCAAATATATGCCAAACAGCGTTGGTATTGCTCATTAATAAGGGGCGGATATTATAAATGTCTACTTCTGAAATATCCCTGTCTGTCTCAGTATCTATTGCTTCGTCTATTTGTTCGTACAAGTCTTGCGGTAATTCGTTTGATTCATCTTCAAACTCAATTTCTAAAATGAGTTCATCGTCTGCAGCTGTATCAGATAGTGGCTGTGAGGTCGGCTCAGTCGGTTCATCAAGTAAAGGCTCAGGAATTGGCGTAGTGTACTCTTGATAGGGTAGGGGAGACGGCTGGGTTCCTCCCCTACGGCAGCCCGATAAAGATGGTAAAACAAGTAAAATAATTAATATAAATGATATAGATTTGAGTTTTTTCACTTATTCCTCCTTAAATGGCAACTGTGCAATTAGTCGAACATAATAAACGGTAACTGTGCAACTGGCCGAACATAAAATCGTTATGCTTCTTTGCGCGGAAAGGCAACAATGCCTTTTTCTATACGTGTTTCCTTTGTTGCTAGACCAAATTTCTTGGCAGAATCCCATGTTGATAAAGTCGGGTCATTTAATGATAGTTGCGCCCTGATAATAGACGGTGTATTTGGCATAACTGGCGCAATTACAATAGATAATATCCGTAGTGTTTCTACTAGGTGGTATAGCACGTTAGCAAGTTCATTTTTTTTAGTCTCGTCTTTTGCCAGCACCCATGGTTGGGTTTCGTCTATATATTTATTGGCACGGCGCACTACATTCCAAATCTCGGCCAAAGCCTCGGAGAAGGCCAGCTTATCCATACGCTCCTCCATTTTTGTGACCATGTTTACAGCCATTTCAGATAACTCTTCGTCAAATGGAGTAGGGGAGTGAGATAGCTTTGGCAAAGTGCCACCAAAATATTTATCTATCATACCTACACTCCTAGATAATAGATTGCCTAAATCATTGGCAAGGTCGGCATTGTATCGGGTTACTAAGGAGTTTTGCGTGAAATTACCATCTGGGCCAAATGTAAACTCCCTCAGCAAATAATAGCGAATCGCGTCTACGCCATATTCGTCAACCAAAACTTGAGGATTTATCACATTGCCCAAAGATTTGCCCATTTTTTGCCCTTCGTATTGCAGCCAGCCATGTGAAAATACATGCTTTGGCATAGGTTCGTCTAGTGCCATCAATATACATGGCCATATGATAGTATGAAAGCGCACAATTTCCTTAGACATTAAGTGTAAGTCTGCTGGCCAATAGCGCTTATATGCGCTGTCATCGTTAGATAAATACCCAAGGGCTGTGATATAGTTGGGAAGGGCGTCTATCCATACATACACAACATGCCCAGGATCAAAATCAACAGGCACACCCCATGAAAATGTTGTGCGTGATACACAAAGATCCGCAAGGCCTGGCTTTATAAAGCTGTTTATCATCTCGTTGCGGCGGGATACTGGTAGCAGGAAGTTGGGGTTATCTTCGAAGTGTTTCATTAGTCTGTCTTGATATTTAGACAGGCGAAAGAAGTAACATTCCTCGCTAATCATTTCCACAGGGCGATTGCAATCTGGGCAGTTGCCGTTAAGAAGCTGGTGTTCAAGTAGGAATGTTTCGCAAGGGGTGCAGTATAGGCCTTCGTATCCACCTTTGTATATATCACCTTGATCGTACAATTTTTTGAAGATTTTTTTTACACCTTCCATGTGAGCGGGGTTGGTGGTGCGCTGGTAGTAATCATACTCGCAATTCATGGTTTTCCAAACGCTTTTGAATGTGTCTGATAAACCATCAACAAAAGCTTGAGGGGTCGTACCAGCTTTTTGTGCGGCACGTTCAACCTTTTGGCCATGCTCATCTGCGCCTGTTAAAAACTTAACATCATAGCCACGTGCTTTTTTGTACCTAGCCATAGCATCTGCCGCTACGGTTGTGTATGTGTGGCCAATGTGTGGGTCAGCATTTAGATAATAAATAGGGGTGGTTATATAATAGGTTTCCATGATGCCTCCTTGGTTTTTTTGCAAGCTAGTTTTTGTATCTTGGGATTATAGCATAATTTAGCAATGCAATATATGAGTATAGAAGACATCATTAATGTTATTGATGTTCTTTTGGACAAAGGCTTACGGGCGGCAGGTTGCCGCCTCTACAATAGACGCACGCAATATATCTACATAAGCAAAATGCTTGTACGTTAAATCCACATAACTAACAGGCAGGGTGTTAGGGCAGGGGTTTAGCACCCTATTAAGCAGCACAACCGCCTCGGCCCTTGTTGCATGGTTGTTTGGCCGGAATGTGCCATCCGGATATCCGCGAACAAAATCTTTACCCTGTGAGGCGTAGATATAGCCCACTGCCCAATGAGAGCTTGATACATCGATAAAGCCGTCTACTTGGCCCACAAGCGGTGTCAGGCCGGATTTCCTTGTTAGTAAAACCGTAATCTCTGCCCTAGTTATGGGGGTATCGGGTCTAAAGGTATTGTCTCTAAAGCCGACAATATACCCGTGATGGGCCAGGAAGTTGATGGCATTATAATACCATTTGCCTGGCGATACATCGGACAGTGTGCTTTGTGGGATATGGGATGTGTCTTGGCTACAGGCAAGGATATTATACAGCATCTGGGCAAACTGGCCGCGGGTGATTGCATAATCGGGCCTAAAGCTTCCGTCCGGGAAACCTCTTACAAAGGGACCAAAACGGCAGGTTTCTTGTGGGGTATATGGCTCGGTTTCGGTTTTATATGGCGGAACAAGCTGTTGTGGGTCATAGATAGGTGGGGTGGGGGTTGCTATTGGCGATGTGTTGGGCTGTGGTGTTGATAATGGGCGCGTTGTGGATGATGGCGTTTGCGCTGGTATAGGTGATGGTGTACCCGGCAATGGAGACGGCGAAATCGTAGGATATGGCGATGGTAGCGGAAACGGCGAAATCGTAGCATATGGCGATGGTAACGGAGACGGCGAAATCGTAGCATATGGCGATGGTTCAGGGGTTGCGGGTACATAGGGGTATGGCGTGGGGGTTGATGAAGGCATAGGGGTTGACGTTGGTAATATTACATCTGTCTCCACAACTGCAAAGTTAA
>Ga0123355_10019012_pt1 | contig 10926 bp, 9 predicted proteins | sample TergutEmb28metaG_3_FD_89872 | JGI IMG/M metagenome (GOLD analysis project Ga0123355, IMG submission 89872) | Embiratermes neotenicus P1 segment gut microbial communities from Petit-Saut dam, French Guiana - Emb289 P1 | ecosystem: Host-associated > Arthropoda: Insects > Digestive system > Gut ...
CTTACATAAAATTTCACATTAAAACATTTAAAATCGCTCCAACATGTTTCGATCCTAAGATCATCCTCAGGGAGCTACGTTGTTCCTTGCTAAAGTCATTTTAAAAACACTCATTAATTAATTGCCATAGCACCCTTTCAATATAAGGGAATGAATTAATGCGTGTTTTTAAAATGACTTTAGCAAGGAACAACGTAGCTCCCTGAGGATGATCTTAGGATCGAAACATGATGGAGCGATTTTAAATGTTTTAATGTGAAATTTTATGTAAGTGCTTTAGTTGGTGTGATAAAGTGACTATAGATAAAGTTTGGTCATTTGTAATTAATACAGCGGACGTACACTGGTAAGTACGTGGTGGTACTAGTCTTATCAAAAGAAATGTGTTTGACACCAGGCTAGTAAATTTGATTAATTGATGTTTGGCAACACAAGTCATAAATGAAATGAGAAATATTGTAGAAAGACAAATTTGTAAAAATTTGGGAAGTTTTGAGTTTTACGATTTTCACAGTAGCGTTGATGTTGTTTAAGAGTGCATCTTGTCCTATAGAGGTCATAGCTCTATCATATAATTATATAATAATAAATTAACTATGAATTTTGAACAGAATCAAGAAATTTGGTAAGAGGTTGTCCTAGTCTGTTCAAAGTTACTATCCCAGGTTTTGTTTTTATGGACTGAGGAAAACCTAGATAGGTAAAATTAAGTTCGAAATTTGAGGTGCTTACGTTTTGAGTGAAAGTGGTCTAATTCTACTCTGATGTCAAATTGCTTGGTGTTATAGGATAAAAACATTATTAAGGAACTTAATGTATCGTAAGTTCTTTGTCAGGAATCTTGTTTAATTTTCAAAAAATTAGCGGATTTCTACATACCTTGACTATGGCAGTCTACAGCGCAGTTATAGTACCATTACCAGACTTTACGCTTGTGGCTGTTATTTCCCCTCTACATGAAAGTTCTGTAGACGTTTCACAATTTATTTTAAAAGTTAAACTTTGAAAAATAATTTCACGGTTAACGTTTATTCTAAATAATAACAAATTATTTATAGAGGTTTGTTATACTTTTAAAAAAAGGCTAATCATTTAACAATAAGTACATTACTAACTCATTTTTAATGGTGTCAATTTTTCATTTGCATAAAGTCCTTCGGATCGCACTATGGCCTTGGAGTCGACTCAGCCTCTTACAGAAATGAGTAACAGGAGCATTTAGCTGGGGGTAAAGGCGACCGGTGCGTAAGGCTGACAACCTTCCCACCATCCTGTTTCGTTGTCTGAATCTGGGAACCTTAACTTCCTGGATCCTTCTGGGCCACTCTAGGCCTGTAAATTGACTGCTTTTAACTTATTTTTAATAATGTCTCCATCAAAAATATCAAAATTTCACACCTGAATTTTAGTGTGTAAAGAATAATGTACAGTTTTTCTATGAACAGTGGAAGCCACATGAAAAGTTTATATTGCAAGGTAATATTCTCAATTAGCTTTTTTGAAGGACCTGATTTCCCCTACAATTCACATTTTACAACCAGAAATGCAGCAAAATCTGAAATCATCTTTATATGAAAAACTGAAAATTACTTCACGTATGATTTTTTGACACGAAGAACTGAAACTTATAGGTGAAGAGAACTCATTTGGCAAGCTATATGTTGCAACATATCGCGAAATCAAACTTAAACTCTGCTACCCTTAAGTTAGATTAGCTAATAATTTGTGACTTACTGTCTCAGGTAACAAATTTCTCATATATTCTTATCTTGGCTGTAAAACTTTACATGACCAGGAGCCGTATATCACTAGCCAGAGTTAGGGGCATTAATAATGTCTTCCACGGGTATTGTATAGTACACTACCTGTTGCTGTCTCTCTCTGAAATGTAATTGCTCCGCATCATGCAACCACTTCCCTATTGAAGGAATAGCACAAAGAATAGTCCCATCCTTTGGAACAATCTATTGCTGTCTGTGTTCCTTTTAAAAACAAATGGCCAATCTTACGTTACTCTTGGGTAACTCAATGTGTATGAGAAGTTAAACCAAAGAACTCTATGCCAACGATGAGTTTAACAAATCTATTGGTTTGTATTACCATATTTAGCACTCAAGCGGGCAAAAAAAAAATGCATAAAATTGTTAATTGGAAACGGTGCGAGGAAGAGATTACTTGATAAAAGAGGTAGGCATACGTAGATGGGATGGCGATATTAAAATGGCAAGAAAAGACAAAATGTATGCGGTTGTAGACTGGATTAAACAGCCTTAGCATAGGTGAAGAATAAGAGACCAACTTGATGTCACAATTCATTAAGTTTTATTTCACTTCTTCTATGCTCAACATGTCTCGGACATTAATACATCCATCATCAGGATCCTGCGACTTTTCTATTGTATCACCACATTGGTCGTGTGTTCTTGTTTCGATGCGTGTTGGAGTGGTGTGGCAGGCTGAAGCACAGCTTCAGCCTGCCACACGGATACCACCCCAACACAGCCGCAATGAAACTCCAACACACATCGAAACAAGAACACACGACCAATGTGGTGATACAATAGAAAAGTCGCAGGATCCTGATGATGGATGTATTAATGCCCGAAATATGTTGAGCATAGAAGAAGTGAAATAAAACTTAATAAATTGTGACATCAAAGTGGTCTCTTATTCTTCAACTATCACAATATACATAAGTCTTAGCAGAGTTTACGATGGCGAGAAATCATTAATGAATTTTTCAATTTAAAAAAAGGTTAATTTTGTCATCAGCCTAATAATAATATACGTGTACGCTATGTTTTACAGACTTGACGATGACGCGTGCTTTATTTGTATGTGCTTTTCTTTTGTGAATGTTTCTTCCTGAAAAATGGTTTATTTAAGCCGAAACACGTAAGAGAGTGTGTACCATGAGGTAATACAGTATATGTCTGTTAACGCTAAGTGTAGTTAACTGAAAGTTTACGAATAACAGCCTCAGTAACTTTTAAATAAAACTGTGATTGTTATCATAATTACCACTCGATATTTTTCCAATAATTTAAAATCTGTAATTCATAGAGTCTAAAAGAATTCTTGTAATAAAACCAACTAGATGCACTAATTTCTCAAATTTATTTTTGGAATAAAACTCTGCATGTTTCGGAAAGTTCCTCTGTCCATCATCGGGAGTTTTTTTCACTGTACACACAGCAATGATATATGTCATACAAGTTTGCTGACTGCTTGCGAGCAGGATCGGGACAGAACTGCTAGCAAGCAGACGGCAGTATCTGTTTGACACATGCCTACTGCTGTATGTACAGTCCTGAACTCCTGATGATGGACGGAAAGACCGTCCGAAACATGTACAGTGTCATTCCAAAATAAAGTAAATTTGAGACACTGGTGCATCTAGTTGGTTTTACTATAGAAATATACTCTTTACAGTTGCTGCTTCCGAAATGTCGTGTATATTAAGTACGAGTTGTAGGACGGTCGATGTTCAGCGTGATATTCTTGTAACGAATCAACCACAGCTACACACCTTTAGAGAATCAATAAGGCGAAGTGCTGCTAACGTTTGATCTAGGCCTGTAATAACCCTCAAATATACGAACATCAAATTCCCTCTCGCAATGAATTCTCTGCGAAAGGCAGAGGAGAGAATTCCAGAAACAGTGGAGTCTTGAAGATTTATTCTTGGTGTACCTACCGACGATGTGACAGCTCATGTGGCATCAGTCGTCAGAGATGATTTTCAAAGAATGTGGGCGAAAAAATCCTGGAGTAATTTGAATCTTATTATCCCGGAGTTTGCTTGGTGAAACTAATAAAACCACAAAATCTCAGTCAGATATACTAACCGGTCTCTGGTTCGAAATGTGTACTCGCGACCTGAGCAAAATGAGGCAGACGTGCTACTGATCCTACCACAAGGTTCTGTATGTGGATATAGGGCCATAATGTGACATCGAATTATTTAGATTTAGGTTTATACGTTTTTTTATATTGCATATATCAAATTTTAAAACTGTTTAAGAAAAATATATTTTTTGCAACCAACGAGATAATAAATGCATATTTGTGTATAGTTTGTTTGCGTGGTACCCCTATGCATTTTATTTGTGCAACATTCCAAACACTTATAATCCTGATCCTAGTAATCATTCCATGGAGTAGAAACGTCTGGAGAAATTAATGTTTGCTCTGATGGTCAAGAAATTCTTAATCTTTTAAGAACTTCCTTGTGGCAGATGAATACAGTTCATGCCCTTATCTCTAATTTCTTTCAGATCCATTTTAATATTACCTTCCCATGTACGGCTATACATAAGTACATGGAATTAATTTAGTTCACAGTAAGCGTAGGCTTATGACTGCTGTCCGTTTTTTTTTAAATATCGCAACAGTAAAATGGAAGAGCCTTGTAACATAAGGTGTACATTTCATGTTATGACGCATTTCTTTGACAGCGTCTACTAAACTCGTAGCTCTCAGCTCTCACAGGAGCCTTTAAACTTATGCCAAATTTTATGTTATTCGGTCCATTTAAAGGAAGAAGGAGTTTGAGGGAAGATATGCAAGGCTTTTACAAAGGACAGGCACAAAACAGCAATATTCTATGGGGCAAAACGAGAAACTAACAACTACAGTGCAATATCGCGTCAAAGTACGATGTGCAATTATGCGTCATTAGTAGATTAAACTACTGATAAGAAGTTATTGTGGAGTAAAACACAGTGAGTTTCTGCTGAAGCCGTTTTTAGAAGATTCATTTTTCATTTTCCATTACGTAACTTCGGGCTCAAAAAAGACTAGACCTCCGACTACTACTTGTTTTTTTTTTATTGTTTGTAGGACCATTCAGAGATATTCATTGCCTGTTACTTTATATGGCTACAAAATTTGGTCTCTCACATTCGGGTCATTATACAGGCTAAGGGTGTCCGAAAATAGGATGCTGAGGAAGACGTTCGGGCATGAGAGGGAATGTGTGACAAGAGTTGGAAACATGTTGAAATGATTAGCTCCATGATTTGTACTCCTCGTTACAAATGATTGTAGCAATTAAATCGAGGAGGATAATATGGGCGGGGCATGAGGAACGAACAGGGGAGAAGAGAAATTCATACAGGATACTGGTGGAGAAACCTTAGTAGAAGACTTTGGTGGAGTTGTCAGGTTAATATCGAAATTGGTCTGAAAGAAAATGAATAAAATGGCTGGGACGATATACATGAAGCTCGAAGCAGGAACTAGTGGCAGGCTGATGTGAACACGGCAATATACATTCGGGCACTATAGAGTGCAGGGAATGTGTTGACTAGCTTCTTAAGAAGGGTATGCGTTATGAAGTTAATCTGCTGGTTAGTTTGACTACCTCTTCTTAAGTTGGCATTCTTGCTTAGAGGAACGTGGCAAGTTGTTTTGAGGGGCGTGAGTTCCAAAAGGTTTCGTACACCACAGAACAGGGTTTTTTTTGTGCAAAAAGTGTTTTCGTCGTGAAATCGTTGTGCAGATGAGCGAAATAATGAACATCCGTGACGCTCCTCCAACAAACTGTATAATAAATGGCATCGAAAGAATTTTTAGGACTACTTTCAGCTTCTCCATCTACATTTTGCAGGGTTTCGTCTCTTGTTGCTGTTTGCTTGCATTGAACAACACTTCTGATATTAAACCAATTTAACGAAGGACCAGTTTCGTCAAATTTTCTTGTCAGCCTCATTACCCATCTTTCCAAATGAGATGTTATGTAAATTGTAATGTTCCCTGTAACTTATGTTCATTTTCACGACACTGTATGGTTTAAAACATTTTCGCAAGAAATACCACCTGTTTTGTTGCGTAGTATCTTATAATCACAAACAAGGCTATCAGAATCAGCTGCCTGCAGTATTCACCAATTGCACCAACGAATATTCCCATTGACAAATCATTACAAATTAAGAATCCGTATTTTTTCGACGACACTCTAAATGTTCACTTAAGAGCCGAGAGACGATTAATAATTGGGTCCTAGCACACAAATTGTAAGTAGACTGATATCAGATTTATCACGATGCTCCGTCACCGGAACTTCAAATTCCTAAAAGAATTGTTAAACAATTGATATCTGAGATCAGACAGTCTACTTACAGTTTATGTGCTAGGACCCAATTACGAATCGTGCCTCGGTCTTTAAGTGAACATTTAGAGAGTCTTCGAAAAAGGACGGATTCTTAATTTGTAACTATTTTTCGATAAGAATATTTGTTGGTACACTTGAAGAATACTGCTGGCAGCTTATTGTGATGGCCTTGATTGTGACTATAAGATGCTACGCTACAAAATAGGTGGTGTTTGACAAATGGTTGTAGCTGTATGTACAGTCGTGAACTCCTGACGATGGACGGAAAGACCGTCCGAAACATATAGAGTGTTTTTTCCAAAATAAAATAAATTTGAGGCACTGGTGCATCTGGTTGGTTTTACTATAGAAATATATTTACGATGCACGGCCCTATGAACGTCAGATTTGCAAATAGTATCATCTGAAAATGACGTTAGAAACGTTGCCGTTTGTCATTCAGTTGTGTTAGATGTAACAACCAGAGAAATGAATTGCCATCAGTACGGTTTGTAAGTGTTATATCTTTAGTTTGGTTACATTTTTCGATCTCAGAAGGTCGTCTTCGGCCAGTAGTAAAAAAATACATGAAAGTAATTGTGTACAAGTGTATTAAGTTTTGAACTGAGATGTCAGTTTTAGAGTTTGAAAAAATTCGTGTTGCTTTGTTCACGTCCACAAAACAGACAAGAATTTCAAACCAAAATTTCACGAACCCTTGCTTCATACTCATCTCTTACATCAAGATACGATAGTACTCGTACAGTTCAAGAATATTTTAACAGCCATTAAACAATTTTAAACTTCAGAAATGTTCATGTATATAATTGGTTTGACAAAGCAAAATGTATTTTATCAAACTGTAAAACTCCGATTTAAATTCAAAGCTTAATACAAATGTATGCAATTGTTTTGTGTGTTTTATACTACTGGCCTACAAATGAAACTCTGAGGTCGAAACGTATTGATATGATACGATATATTATATTATATTATATTGTATTATATATTTTTTAACTGCAGTTGGGTAGCCACCCAGTGGCAGTAGTACAGTACACATTTACGCACAAACAATTTACAGAACGACACGTAACAAATATTACGCATAACAACACAACAATTTGGAAGAGTGCGGGCCGTGCCCCGTCTTTGCGGGTTTTGCCCTGGCATTTGCCTTACAACTGAGGAAAAAGCACGGAAAAACCTCAGTCAGCGTAGCCGAAGAGTGCCATCTGGCCTGTTTAAAGATACAGCACTTAACATGTTGTGCTAAAGGTAATTTATTTCTGTTGTAATAAAATCAGAAACTGTTCTTGTGGGCATAGAGATTAACTTCATTGAACGAACCCATCAAAGTACCTAGTTGTAATAACATTTCTTTCACTTGAATCGTCGTGTGTATTAAGCATGCGATATGTAGATATGCCTTCACTGCAGCAATGGTCACTGCTGAAGGCATGACAATTTTTGCATTTAAGCACCTCACAACCTAGCTTAGTCGTATTATTTTGTTTGTATCTGAAAGGTTTCCGGATTTAGACCTCAACGTCTACAATATTGTGCAGTGGTTTTACTGTTTACTTCAGCCATTACAGACCACTGCTGTTATAATACGAGATTGTAAGAAAATAATTTAACTTAGCACGTATTTTGTGTTCTTCATTGCTGAATAATACCAAAATTTCTTTGTAATTTTACTGCTCTACCACTACTTTTGGACGTAGTTCCTGACACACTACAACCATTATCATAACGTTGGACAAGATGTTTTTGCCGTGTTGATAGAAGTCCGTATCCTGTGCTATCAGTCATGGTGTCACAGCTGCTCGCTATTAGCCTAGGGTGCCACTTACGAAATTATAGCTAACTCACATAGCAGAGCGCTCTCTAAGAAGACAGTAGCTCCTCCGCTAGAAGCGAAGTTTTCAACACTTTCCGATACCCACAGCTGTATTACCTTATACACAGCAGCCAGCCACCCACTGGTCCCTGTCTTGAGCCAGATCAGTCCAATCTACACACACTAACCATATTTAGTTACGTAGTTATTCGCTTTTTTTTTAATTAATTGCTGATCGACACTCACATATTGAAGGCGGAAACTGTTGCTTCCTTTCAATCCTTTCCAATTTCAATCTGATACTCATCTACCAACTTGGAAATGGTATGTAGTCAAACACAACGGTGTCACAAAAGGTGTATTTAGTGACTATAATGGGCGGAGAACAGGCCTCCGCACAAGTACAGAATCATCATACCTGCCGAGCACACCTCGACGAAGTAGCTTTACTTGTTGCAAATAAGGTCCTTATGTAGAGAGCTCTACACCACGTGCTCGCGCTATGCTTATAGTGAGATCTTAAGTTAAGTTCTCCCAAGACAACCTGAAGATGACCAGTACAGGCTGAAACATGTAAAGTTGGCCATTATAGTCACTAAATACACCTTTTGTGACACAGTTGTGTTTGACTACATACCATTTCCAAGTTTCATACACACAACTTCCTAGATTCATCTACCAAACATGATCAGCACTGAGGATTTAGAAATACGCCACTGCGCGAAAAATGGTTGGAGCATTACGGAAGACAAGAGGAAGCGAGTTTTCTTTTGAGGACATTCTTAAGATCACTCCACCCACCCTTCCTCTAGCTGCTTTTCTTACTTCACTGACATTTATTTCCAGGGATGAACGCCCAAGGACCTGACAACATTCTTATCCTTAGCAATCTATTTTCTCTTTTCCTTTACTCTATTTTCTTTCTTCTTTGTTTGCTCCTCTTTATAGAAATAACACCAGGTTTTCGGTTAGTCTTGGTGGAAGGGGGAGTCAAGGCTCCATCAGATGTACTCCTTTATTCATATATACTCGTACATTTACATTACCACCTCTGTGTTTTTTAGTTCTTGATTGTTTTTAGAGGGAACCAAACGCTTTCTAATAGTTTAGGTGTTTAGGTTGTATCATTGTTTCGTGTTGTATTATGTCTGTCGTGTTGGAAAAATTGTGAATAAGAGAGGTATTTGAATTTCTCAAATACACAAGTGGCTTTAACAAAAATATTAGTGCTGCAATTAGGTAGATTTATAGGTGTTCCCTTATCAGTAGGCTTATCTGATTTCTCTCAGAAAAATACAGACAGCGTACACAGATATAAAAGGGTCTAGATGTCAAAATATTTTTCTATCCTTTTTCAATTTTAAGGCGCTTTAGTAAACTCGAGAAAAGCGACTGTTGTTAGCTTCGTCGTGTCTGTCCGTCTGTCCGTATGGAACAACTCGGCTCCCACTGAAAGGATTTTTATGAAATTTTGTACCTGGGAATTCTTCGAAATCTGTTCAGAAAATTCGAGTTGCATTAAAATCCGACACGAATAAAATGAAAGTCAATATATGTTTTTTATCATCTCGCTCGATTCTTCCTAGAATGAGAAATGTTTCAGACAAACATGTAGAGATAATTGAAATATACGTTTTATTTTCAATAACTTGTTTACGAAAATCGTGCCTTCTATGAGATAATGTAGAAAAATATTGCAGAGCCGGAGAGGCCACAGATGGCAAATATGGCGCATGCACGTTGCATCCTGGATACCTCAGGCTACAAACACTCTCTCAGATTATGTAATAGTTATTACTTTCCACTGCAACAGTGGCTGCACGAACGCTTCCCATCATTGCGTTATAGTATATTGCCTGACTTGTTTGTTTTTGTTTCGGACAATTTTGTATTTCCTTCATAAACTTGTGTGCTAGCTCAGTCAGAAATGGTATGGCGCGAACCATGAAGTGTACGGAGGAGGCTCGATTCCTGGAAGATACAGTATAACACCCAAAACGACTACGAACTCCATACAGCACTCTGCCCAGTAGGTCCTTCGTTTGGAGACAACACTTTCCAGAACTTGAACACCATTACCGAGCACATGGCTACAGTATTGAAGCTTCTGACGTGTGTTGTGGGGTTTCCCGGTTCCAATGTAATCCGCAACAGCCATTACCTTGAAGAAGGTTTTCTTTTTTTCTCTTTAGTCTGTCCAGGCAGTTACCGGAACAGTAACTTAAATTATAGACCGAATGACTTCTTACACATCTACTCATGATACAATTTATTATCGTCCAATCATTCGACGCTGTGTGTTCTTAATTACTGACTGCTTCTGTAAATATGTTACAAGGAGATATAATAAAATTTGTAGCTGAAACCGTTATAAAGAATTTTATCTTCTCATAACTCACGGGTGCAAGAATGCCGGACGCCAGATTACCTTGTCAAATCTTATATGGTGACGCCTAAAATTTGTGAGTTTCCAGTCTGGAACTTAACTTGATTTCACCCTTCTTGTGCCTAGAATTCTGAGGCACTCCGTATATTTCGGAAAAAGTTTTGCAGCCCTGAAAAATTAAGAATCTTTTCTAGACACAGAACTAGTTTCATATTTAAGTTTAGGGCTGCTACTGGATATTTCAAATTGGGATGGAAGTTGTTGAAATTTGTAAAATATTTACCTGAACAACAAACTGGGGAACGCAAAATCACTCATGAATAGATTAAAAAAGGCCAAGTTGAAATAGCTGTATTAAGTGTGGCGTTATCTTGTTCCTTTCACGGAATTATTATCCTCAGCAAAGTGTGTTTTAAAGTCGACTGAAAATTGGTTGTGATGTTGAAATTGATGAGTATCATAGCCAGATGTTTTGAGGTGTGAACTGTATTCGCTTGGACATACTTCGAAACTTTCGCCTCTTTTTTTTTTTTTTTTTTTTTAAGAATACATTTTTTTTTTAAATTTTAATTTTATATTTTTTTATTTAATACTTTTTCCTTTTCA
>Ga0123355_10019013_pt1 | contig 10926 bp, 49 predicted proteins | sample TergutEmb28metaG_3_FD_89872 | JGI IMG/M metagenome (GOLD analysis project Ga0123355, IMG submission 89872) | Embiratermes neotenicus P1 segment gut microbial communities from Petit-Saut dam, French Guiana - Emb289 P1 | ecosystem: Host-associated > Arthropoda: Insects > Digestive system > Gut ...
ACAGTTTTCGCAAAATAAATTCGAACGTATTTCAAAATGCACTTATGCCAGTTTTTACACTAAACGGCTGCACGTGTATTGCAAAAGAATCTCGCTGGATAGATTCGCCATTGACATATTCACACACGCATACATATTATACATACAACTTCCCACGTGTATCTCTTGCTTCATTAACCTACATACATCGTGAATCACATAATCCTATTGTCAAGCTGCACGTACATCCTGAATACATCTGCGCCGACAATCATATACATAACAGAGATATCCAAATCTTATGCACCAATTATTGAGAACAAAACTTGCAGCAAAAATGCACCAAACTGTACGGCGGCAATGTACCAAACTGTAAGGCGGCAATTGGCCTTGAGTTAGGTCAGTTATCAGTGGCGCTGGGATGACGATGGAGGAACTAATACCAAACGTTACGGCTGCAATGCACCAAATTACACGGCGGCAATGTACCAAATTGTACGGCGGCAATGTAACTAACAGTACGGCGGCAATGTACCAAAATGTACGGTGACAATTGGCGTAGGGGGCGTGGTGGCACCCTGACAAAATACCCTGGAAAAGTCGAAATCCCACATCTCATTAGAGGTAGAGTTATAATACTAGCAGTTATAACCGCAGGTTCCCTCTATCCTGTAATAACCACACTGAAGTCAGTCCCTGTATCCAAAGCACCGTCAGGTAACAGTACTGCAGTAACTGCCGTCATAACCGCCATTTTCCACTTACCCCGTACTAACAACGATGCCGTCATTCCCTATATCCAAAGTTTTGAGATGTAACAGTACTGAAGTAACTGCAGACATAAAAGCCATTTCCCATCTACCCAATTTTAACAACACTGTAACAAGTACCTGCATACATAGCACTGTGATGTAACAGTACAGCAGTAACTACAGACTTAACTGCCATTTCCCATCTAATCCGTACTAAAAACACTGCAATCAGTCCCTGTACACACGGCAATGTGATCTAACGGTACTGCTGTAACTGCAGTTATAAAGGCCATTTCCCCTCTACCCTACACTAACAACACAGCAGTAAGAATCTGTAACCACAGCACTGTGATGTAACAGTACTGCAGTAACTGCAGACATAACAGATATTTCCCCTGTAGCCTGTACTAAAAACAATGCTGTCAGTCCCTGTTTCCACAACACAGTGATGTAACAGTAATGCAGTAACAGGCATAACCGCCATTTCCCTTCTACCCTATACTATCAACACTGCAGAAAATGACTGAATCCACAGCACTGAGATGAAACAATACCGCAGTAACTGCCGGCATAACTGCTATTTCCCCTCTACCCTGAACTAACAACATTGCAGTTAGTCCCTGTATCCTCAGCACCGTGATGTAACTGATCTGCCGTAACTGCAGAAATAACCAAAATTTCCCCTCTACCTATACTGAAAACACTGCAGTAATCCCTCTTTCTAAAGCACTGTGAAGTTACAGTTCTTCTGTAACTGAAGGCATAACTGCTGTTTCCCCCCAAACCTGTACATATAACACTGCATTCAATCATTTTATTCAGAGCATGGTGATGTAACAGTACTGCAGTAACTGCAGGCATAACCGCCAATTCCCCTCTACAATGTACTAACAAAATTGCAGTCAGCCCTGTATCCTCAGTAATGCGATATATCAGTACTGCACTATCTGAAGACATAACTTCCATTACCACACTACCCTGTACTAACAACACGGAAGTCAGCCCTTGTATCCACGGAAAAGTGATGTAACAGTACTGCAGTAACTGTAGACATAACCGCTATTTCCCCACATCCCTATAATAACTACATTGCAGTAGGGATCTTTATCCACAGCAAAGTGATTTAACAGTACTGCAGTAACTGTAGGCATAATTTAAATTTCCCCTCAATCCTGTACTAACAACACGGCAGTCAGTCACTGTATCCACATCAAAGTGAAGTAAAAGTACTGAAGTAACTGCAGTTATAACCGCCATTTAACTTCTACCCCGTACTAACAACACTGTTGTTAGTCCCTGTATCCACAGCACTGTAATGGAACAGTACTGCAGTAACTTCAGACATGACCGCAATTTCATCCTACACCCAATACCAACAACACTGCATTCAGGCCCTGGAGCCATAGAACACTGATGTAACAGTACTGCAGTAACCACAGTCATAACCGTCAGTTCCACTCTACACTGCATTAACAACAACGCAATCGGTCCCTTTATACACAGCACTGTGAAGTAAGAGTACTGCAATAACTGCAGGCGTAAACGCCATTAATCATCTACCCTGTACTAACAACAATGCAGACAATACCTGTTTCATAGCGCTATGTTTTAACAGTACTGCAGTATCTGCAGGCTTAACCGCCAATTCCACTTACCCTGTACAAACAACACTGCAGGCAATCCCTGTTTCCACAGCAATTTGATATAACTGTACTGTAGTAACTGCAGGCATAACTGACATTTCCCTCCTACCCTATAATAAAATCACAGCAGTCAGTCCCTGTACACACAGCACGATGATGTTTGAGTACTGCAGTAAATGCAGGCGTAACCGATATATTCCACTCTACCCTGTACTGAGAACACTGCAGCCACTCCATGTATCCATAGCACTGTGATGAAACAGCACTGTAGTAACTAAAGGCATAAACGCCACTTCCTTCTACCATGTACAAACATCTCTGCAGCCAGTCCCTATACCCACAGCACTGTGATGTATCATTACTGAAAATAACTGCAGATATAACCACCATTTCCCTCTATCCTATAATAACAACAGTGCAGTTAGTGTTTGTACTCACGGCTCGGTGTTATAACTGTACAGAATTTACTTCAGGCGTAACCGATATTCCCCAACTTCCCAGTAATAACAACACTGAATTCAGTACTTATATCCAAAGAACTGTGATGTAAAAGAACTGCAGTAACTGCAGGAATAACCGACATTTCTCCTCTAATCTATAATAACAACACAGCAGTCAGTCCCTTTTTCCACAGAACGGTGATGTAACAGTACAGCAATAACTGCAGAAATAACCACCATTTTCACTCTAACCTGTATTTACAACACTGCAGGCAGTCTCTGTATCCACAGCACTGTGATTTAACAGTACGGCACTAACTGCAGACGTAACACCCATCTCCCCATTACCCTGTACTAACAAAACTGAAGTAAGTCCCTGTATTCAGAGCACCGCGATTTATTAGTACTGCAGTAACTTCAGATACAATGGTCATTTCCCCTTTACCCTGTATTAACAGCCCTGCTGTCAGCCACTGTATCCACAGCAAAGTAATGAAAGAGTACTGCAGTAACTGCAGGCATAACCGCATTTCCCCTCTAACCTGTACTAACAAAACGAAAGTCAATCGCTTTATACACAGCACTGAATTTTAACAGTACTACACTAACTGCCGGCAAGGCCGCCAATGCCCCTCTACACTGTAATAAAAACACTGCAGTCAGTCCCTGTATCCATAGTTTAACTTATGTAACAGTACTGCAGTAACGGCAGGAATAATCGCCATTAACGCTCTACCCTGTACAAACTACATTGCAGTCAGTCCCCTTATCCAAAGCACATTTATTTAACAGTATTTCAATAACTGCAGGCTTTACCGTCATTTCCCCTCTACCCTGTAATAACTTCTCTGCAGTCAATCCTTGTATCCATAACATACTGAAGTAATAGTACTGTAGTAAATGCAGGCATAACTGCAATTTCCACTTTACCCTGTACTAATAACACCGCAGTCAGTCCCTCTATCCATAGCACACCGATGTATCTGTAATGCAGTAACTGCAGGCATAACCGCCATTTCCCATCTACACTGTACTAACAACACTGCAGTCAGTCCCAGTATTAATATCACACTGATGTAACAGTACTGCAGTAACTGCAGTCAATTACCGCCATTTCCCCTATAACCTGTACTAACAACACTGCAGATAGCACCAGTATCCACAGCATTATACTCTACCAGTACTTCAGTAACTGCAGGCATAATCGCCATTTCCCCTCTACACTGTACTAACAACACTGCACTCAGTCCCTGTATCCATAGCACACTGATGTAAAAGTACTGCAGTTACTGCAGACATAACCGCAATTTCCTCTGTTCCCTGTACTATCAACACTGCAATCAGTCTCTGTATCCATAGCACACTGATGTAACCGTACTGCAGTAGTTGCAGTCATAACCACTTTTTCCCCTCTTCCTTGTACTAACAACAATGCAGTCAGTCCCTATGTAGATAGCACACTGATGCAACAGTATTGCATTAACTGCAGTTATAACAGCAATCTTCCCTCTACACTGTATTAACAACACTGCAGATAGTCCCTATACCCAATGCATTGTAATGTAACAGTACTGAAGTAACTGAAGATGTAACCGCCATTTTCCCTCTACCCAGTACTAACAACACTGCAGTCTGTCATTTTATCCATAGCACACTTATATAAATGTATTTCTGTAACTGCAAACATAACCGCCATTTCTCCTCTAACCTGTACTAACAACACTGCATCCAGTCCCTGTAACCAAAGCACACTGATGTAACAGTACTGCATTAACTGCAGTCATAACCGCCATTTAGCCCTATAACCTGAACTAACTGCCGATAGTCCCTGTATCCACAGCACGGTGATATAACAGTACTGCAGTAACTGGAGTAATAACCGAAATTTAACCTCTACCCAGTGCTAACAACACTGCAGTCAGTCCCTGTATCCATAGCACACTGAAGTAAAAGAACTGCAGTAAATGCAGTAATAACCGAAATTTCCACTGTACCCATTACTAACAAAACTGCCATCTGTCCCCGTATACATAGCATACTGATGAAACAGTACGGCAGTAGCTACAGTCATAACCGATATTTAACTTCTACCCAGTACTAACAACACTGAATTAAGTCCCTGTATCCATAACACAATTTTGTAAATATATTGCAGTAACTGCAAGCTTAACCGCTATTTCCCCTCTAACCTGTACTAACAACACTAAAGTCAGTCCTTGTATCCATTGCACATGAACGTAAAAGTACTGCAGTACCTGCAGCTATAACCGCCATTTTCTCTTCCCTGTATTAACATCACTTCAATCAGTCCATGCATCCATAGCAAACTGATGTAACAGTACCGCAGTATCTGCAGTCATAACCGCTATTTCAACTCTAAAATGTACAAATTTCACTGCAGATATACCAAGTATCCACAGAAGTGATATATAACAGTAATGCAGTAACTGAAGACGTAACCGCCATTACCCCTCAACCCAGTACTAACAACACTGCAGTTAGCCCTGAATCCATAGCACACTTAAGTAAATATACTGCAGTAACTGCAGACTAAACCGCCATTTCCTCTCTTCCATGTACTAACAACACTGCATTCAGTCCCTCTATCCATAGCACACTGATGTAACAGTACTGCAGTAACTGCAGGGATAATCGCCATTTCCCCTCTTACCTGTACTAACAACACTGCAATCAGTCCCTGTTTCCAAAGCAAACTTTGAACCTGTACTGCAGTAACTGCGGTCATATCCGCAATTTCCCCCATACCCTGTACTAATAACACTGCAGTCAATCCCTGTATCCATAGCAAACTGATATAACAATAGTACAGTACCTGCAGCCACATCCAACATTTCCCGTCTTCCCTGTACAAAAAAAACTGCAATCTGACACTGTATCCAAAGCGCACTGATGAAACAGTACTGCAGTAAATGCAATCTTAACCGCCATTTCACCTCTACCCTGTACAATCAACACTGCAGTCAGTCCCTGAATCCACAGCATACGGATTTAAAAGTAATGCAGTAACTGCAGTCATAATCGCCATTTCTTCTCTTCCCTGTACTAAAAACACTGCTGTCTGTCACTGTATCCATAGCACACTGATGTAACAGTACTGCAGTAACTGCAGCCATAACCGCCATTTAGCTTCTCCCCAGTACTAACAACACTTCAACCATTCCCTGAATCCATAGCACACGGATGAACAGTAATGCAGTAACTGCAGTCATAACCGCAACTTCCACTCTACCCTGTACTAACAACACAGCATTCAGTACCTGTAGCCAAAGCATACTGATATAACAGGACTGCAGTAACTGCAGTCATTACCGCCATTTTCCCTCTACCCTGTACTATCATCACTGTAGTCATTCCCTGTATCCATAGCACACTAATGTAAAAGTGTTGCAGTAACTGCAACCATAATCGCCATTTCTTCTCTTCCGTGTACTAACAAAACTTCAATCAGTCCCTTTATCCATTGAACACTTATGTAGCAGTACGGCAATAACTGTAATCATAACCGCCATTTCCCCTCTACACTGTACTAAAAACACTTCATTCTGACGCTGTAGCCATAGCTCACTGATGTAACAGGCCTGCAGTAACTGCAGTCATAAACGCCATTTCCCCTCTAACCTGTACTAAAAACACTGCAGTCAGTCCCTTTATCCAAAGCACACTGATGTAAAAGTACTTCTGTAACTTCAGCCATAACCATCATTTCATTTATTCCCCGTACTAACAACAAAGCATTCAGTCCCTGTATCCAAAGCACACTGATGTAACAGTAATCCTGTAACTGCAGTCATAACCGCCATATACCCACTACCCTGTACTAACATCAATGCATTCTGTCCCTGTAGCCATAGCAAACCGATGTAACAGTACTGCAGTAATTGTAGTCATAACCGCCATTTCCCCTATAACCTATAAAAACAACACTGCAGTCAGTCCCTGTATCCATAGGACACTCATGTAAAAGTACTTCAGTAACTGCAGTCTAAACGCCATTTTCTCTGTTCCCTGTAATAACAACGCAGAAATCAGTCCCTGTATCCAAAGCACACTGATGTAACAGTACTGCAGTAAATGCAGTTATAACCGGAAATCCCCGTCAACCCTGTACTAACAACACTGAAGATAGTCCCAATTTCCACAGCACTGTAATGAAACAGTACTGCAGTAACTGCGGATATATCAGCCATTTCCCCTCTACCCTGTACTAACAAAAATGCAGTCAGTCCTTGTATCCATAGAACATTGATATTACAGTACTGCCTTAACCGCAGTCACAACCGCCTTTTCTCTCTGGCCTGTACTAACAACACTGAAGTCAGTCCCTGTATCCATAGTACACTGATGTAATAGTACTGCAGTAAATGCAGTCATAACTGCAATTTCACTTCTACCCTATACTAACAACACTGCAGATATTCCCCGTATCCATAGAACTGTGCTGTAATAGTACTGCAATAACTGCAGATATAAACGACATTTCCTCTTTTCCCTGTACAATATCACTGCAGATAATTCATGTATCCATAGAACTGTGGTGTAACTGTACTACAATAACTGCAGCCATAACCGCCATTTCCTCTGTTCCCTGTATTAACAACAGTTCAATCAGTCCCTGTATCAATACAACACTGATGTAGCAGTACTGCGGTAACTGCAGTCATAACCGCTATTTCCCCTCTTCCCTGTACTAACAACACTGCAGAGAGTCCCACTTTCCACAGCACTGTAATGTAACAGTACTGCAGTAACTTCAGAACTAACGCCATTTCCCCTCTACCCTGTATAAACAAAATTGCATTCAGTCACTTTATCCATAGCAACCTGATGTAAAATTACTGCAGTAACTTAGTCATAACAGCAATTTAATTCCCTACCCTTTAATAACCACACTGCAGATAGATTCATTATCCGCAGCACTGTAATGAAACAGTACTGCAGTTACTGCAGAATAACCGCCAATTCCCCTCTACCCTGTACTAACAAAAGTACAGTTATTTCCTGTATCCATAGCACACTGATGCAGCAGTACTGCAGTAACTGCAGCCATATCCGCCATTTCCCCTCTACCCTCTACTAACAAAACTGCCGTCAGTCCCTATATCCATAGCACACTGATGTAAGAGTACTGCAGTAACTGCAGTCCTAACCGCAATTTACCCTCTACCCTGTACTAACAACACTGCAAATACTCCCTATATCCATAGAATTGTCGTCTAACAGTACTAGAGTAACTGCATCCATAACCGTCATTTCCTCTCTTCCCTGTACTAACAACACTGCAATCAGTCCCTTTATCATTAGCATACAGACGTAAGAGAACTGTAGTATCTGCAGTTATAACCGCCTTTTCCATTCTACCCTGTATAAACAACACTGCATTTAAACCCTGTATCCGTAGCACAATTATGTAACCGTACAGCAATAACTGCAATCATAACCGAAATTTACCCTCTACCCTGTACTACCTACACTGCAGATAGTCCCTGTATCCACAGACTGTAATGTAAGAGTACTGCAGTAACTGGAGGCATAACAGCCATTTCCCCTCTACCCTGTAATAACAACACTGCAGTCAGTTCCTGAATCCATAGCACACTGATGTAATTGTACTGCAGTAACTGCAGTCATAACCGCCATTTCCCCTCTACACTTTACTAACAACATTGCCCTCAGTCCCTGCAGCCAAAGCACACTGATGTAACAGTACTGCAGTAACTGCAGTTACAAACGCCAATTTCCCTTCTACCCTCTACTAACAACATTGCATTCAGTCCCTGTAGCCATAGCACACTGATGTATCAGTACTGCAGTAACTGCAATAATAACCGCCATTTCCCCTCTACACTATACTAACAAAACTGCAGTCAGTCCCTGTATCCAAAGCAAACTGATGTAAATGTACTGCAGTAACTGCAGAAATAACTGCCATTTCCTCTGTTCCCTGTACTAACAACACTTCAAACACTCCCTGTATCTATAGCACACTGATGTAAGAATACTGAAGTAACTGCAGTCAAAACCGCCATTTTCCCTCTTCCCTGTACTAACAACATTGCAATCAGTCCCTGTAGCCATAGCACACTGATGTAATAGTACTGCAGTAACTGCAGTCATAACCGCCATTTCCCCTCTACCCTTTACTAACAACACTGAATTTATTCCTTGAATGCATAACACACTGATTTATTTATACTGCAGTTATTGCAGACATAAACGCAATTTCCTCTCTTCCCTGTACTAACAACACTTCATTCAGTCCCTGTATGCATAGCACACTTATGTAACAGTACTGCAGTAACTGTAGTCATAACCGGCATTTCCCCTCTACACTGTAATAACTACACTGCACTCAGTCCCTGTAGCCATAGCACACCGTAGAAACAGTACTGCAGTATCTGCTGTCTTAACCGCCATTTCCCATCTACCCTGTACTATCAACACTTCAATCAGTCCCTATATCCATAGAAAACTGATGTAGCAGTACTGAAGTAACTGCAGTCATAACCGCCATTTCCCCACTACCCTGTACTATCAACACGGTTATTTCTTCCTGTAGCCATAGAACACTGATATAACAGTACTGCAATAACTGCAGTCATAACTGCCATTTCCCATTTAGCCTGTACTAACAACACTGCAGTCAGACCCTATATCCATAGCACACAGAATTAAAAGTACTAAAATAACTGCAGACAAAACCGCCATTTCTTCTGTTCCCTGTACAAACGACACAGCAATCAGTCCCTGTATCCATAGCACACTGATATAACAGTACTGCAGTAACTGCAGACATAACCGCCATTTCCCCTCTACCCTGTACAAAAACAATGCAGTCAGTCCCTGTATCCATAGTACACTGATGTATAAATACTGCAGTAACAGCAGCGATAAACGCCAAATCCTCTGTTCCCTGTACTAACAACACTGCAATCAGTCACTTTATCAATAGCACACTGATGTAACAGTACTGCAGTAACTGCAGTCATAACCGCAATTTCCCCTCTACCCTGTACTAACATCACTGCAGATATTCCCAGTATCCACAGCACTGTAATGTAACAGTACTGCAGTAACTGCAGACATAACCGCCACTTCCCCTCTACCCTGTACTAACAAAACTGCACTCAGTCCCTGTATCCATAGCACACTGATTTAAAAGTACTGCAGTAACTGCAGCCATAACCGCAATATCTTCTCTTCGCTGTACTAACAACACAGCAATCAGTCCCTGGATCCATAGCTTTCAGATGTAACAGGACTGCAGTAACAGCAGTCATAACCGCCATTTCTCCTCTACCCTGTACTAACAACACTGCAGTCTGTCACGTTATCCATAGCACACTGATATAAACGTATTTCTGTAACTGCAGACCTAACCGGCATTTCCTCTGTTCCCTGACTAAAAACACAACCATCCGTCACTATATCCATAGCGAACTGATTTAATAGTACTGCAATACCTATAGTCATAAACGCCATTTCCCCTCTACCCTGAACTAACAACACTGCCAATAATCCCTTTATCTACAGCACTGTAATTTAACATTACTGCATTAACTGCAGACAAACCCGCTATTTCCCCTCTACCCAGTACTAACAAAATTGTAGACAGTCCCTGAATCCATAGCACACTGATGTAACAGTACTACTCTAACTGCAGTCATAACCGCCATTTCCATCCTACACTGTACCTACAACACAGCAATCAGTCCCTGTATCCACAGCACACTTCTGTAACAGTACTGCAATAACTACAGTCATAAACGCCATTTCCATCTACACTGAACTAACAACCCTGCCGATAGTCCCTGTATCCATAGCACACTGTTGTAACAGTACTGCAGTAACTGCAGTAATAACCGAAATTTCCACTCTACCCAGTACAAACAACACTGCATTCAGACCCTGTATCCATAGCACACTGTTGTAACAGTACTGCAGTAACTGCATTAATAACCGAAATTTCCCCTCTACCCTGTACTAACACCACTGAAATCAGTCCCTGTATCCATAGCACACTGAGGTAACAGTAGGGTAAACCATACAGTTATTGGCCACTTAAGGGAAATTTTCACTTTTTTACATAACAGA
>Ga0123355_10019014_pt1 | contig 10926 bp, 4 predicted proteins | sample TergutEmb28metaG_3_FD_89872 | JGI IMG/M metagenome (GOLD analysis project Ga0123355, IMG submission 89872) | Embiratermes neotenicus P1 segment gut microbial communities from Petit-Saut dam, French Guiana - Emb289 P1 | ecosystem: Host-associated > Arthropoda: Insects > Digestive system > Gut ...
CCCTCCAAAGAAAAAAAGTTTTTTTCGCTGCGTGTTGCGCGTACTTTTCTATTAGAATGGGCCAAAAACAGGTGCGCGTTGCGTGCACCCCCTCCCCCAAAATTAAAAAAAAATTTTTTTTTTTTTTGGGGGGGGGGGGGGGGGGGGGGGATTTCTGTACGTTTTGTAACATCACATATTTGACCGCCGTTTTGTAACGTATTAGTCCAACATTTCGTCACGTCACAATAAATTTGCTTGTAGTATATATATGCAGTCAATTCTGTGGGCTCAAAGAAAGCCTACATGTCACTGAGTGGCAGATATTTTACGGCTTGCGGAACTTTTCGGAGGATGACGGTGCTGAAGAGGAGGGGTTATATTAATTTTATGTACTTTTTGGAAGACGTGATTTGGACATGTTTGAGCGCATTAAAATAGTTTAAAGTCGGGAAGAAAGAGAAAGAGGCGAATGAACGAGGATGAAGGTAATCAGGGAACAGAGTCCTTCTTGTGAAGCTTCTAGTCTTTCATTCGTTTGAGAATTTACTCGCCTTGCATGTAACATGAGTGTTTATTAACGACATGACAAAAATTCCCTGTTGGAGCGCAACCTGAGCCTGATTATGCGTGATTTCCAGCTTCGTCCGCGAAGTGGTACTGTGCTGTTGTGCGTTATTACGCAGCGAGTAGTGGTAATTTCTTACCGACGTTTCAGGACGGATTAATCCATTCTATATCATTCTATATCATTCTACCCCTGTGACTACTTCCACTACATGGCGTCCTCCCTACTAACGGTAGTTCAGATAGCCAATAATATCGTCTTCTCCTGTGGAAACCTCAGGGTTGTGCGGGATTTACGCGAGCCTTTTTCTCGCTAACGTCTTGGAGCGGAATCCTTCCTGGGAAACTAACAGTTACTCCGCTGGTCAACAAATTCCCCGCCTTCTGTAGAAGCCGGAAACTCATAACCATTTTATAACAGCACGCCACTTATCCGTAATTCAACATCAGCGACACATATATATATATATTTTCGCAGTTCTGCATTACAAGGAACTAAGAGAGACTGATGTAATGAAAGCCGGGTGATAAAGAAAACGCTTTAAAAACATGATCAGAGTTTGTACATTCCCGTGATATTAATTGTTATTTTTATCTTAATAATAATAGTATCTTCGTCTTTAGTATTTTATACTCAGTTATGAACATTGATTTGTTCATTTTTCTCATCGTTGTATGGGCTGTACCATACCCTGAAACATTTACTATATGCCCTTCTTTAAAGACAATAATGCAGAATAAAAGAAGTTCCAAACGGAAAGCGTTTTGAGGCTATGCGTATCGCCACTCTTGTCTCTGACCATCTCGTTGTCTCTCTATAATCCATTACGCTCTTCCATCTTTCTTTTCCTACCAACGCAAATTCGCCCAATAATTTACACACGTCGTTAGTACAGGATTTTAATTGGTTTTGCACGCTGCGCGATGAAGTCTCACATACACATTGCAGCTGCTTTATACATCAATGCCTTCGACCCCTTCGTAAACGGCCCCTGCATTCCGGTTGCTTCATACGACTCGCTCGGTTTGCATACTCAACTTCGTGTCGTGGTCAAGTGACAGACTTTGAAACATCAGAATTCTATATCTGCCCTTCCTTCATCGTCGTAAATAAAAATGAACGTGTCAGGTTGTTCGTGTCACGTGCTGTAGAGGCATGTCATAGATTATTTAACGGCTCTTTGTCAAGGGCTGCTTTCAATGTCGAATTAGACAGGTGAAGATAAAACAAGAAATGTAATATAATTCAGGTGGCGAAAGTTTCGAACATGACCGGGGGGTTTTTTTTGAGAGGGGTATTTTTTTTTTATTTTTGAGCCAGAATAATGCGCCTTATTCTTTCTGTAATTTTACCATAGTGTCCTCACAGATTTGTCAACCATATTTTGAGACTATATTTTATTAGTCAATAGAAGTATATCCTTATTCATATAACATTTTTATTTCAGATTGCCCGAAATTAGAAATGATAAGGTCACCTAACTGATAAATGACGTCGTAATCTGGTATATAGGCATCGACGTTTCGGCGAAAAATTCTGCATCCATCTTCAGTGTCAGGAAGATGAAGGCGGTAGGTTTCTCCGGAACGTCGGTATCATACTTATCTACCAGTTTAGACGTTATCGCGTCCCTGGAAGAAGCAGCAAGCAGTTTAGTGCAGAGCCCTACGGTGAGAAGGCACACAGTAACTCTATCGTTGTTTCGCAGTTTGGTTGATGTTCCACAAGCCAGCTGGAGCTGCATACTGTCTCATTCGGTCGTATGGAAGTTTGGCATCATTAGTGAAGTAATTTTGCAGCCAGTCACAAAAATTGAACCCGAAGCCTACCAAAATGTTAGGAAGAACTGTAAACACGAAGTGAAGCAGTAATTGCTTAGTGAATGGAGATTTTGTTCGCTAATCCGAGAACTTGACAAAAAACATTGTGACGGCAGTTCTGAGGTATTTGTTTAGATTATCTCAAAATGGCTTCTTTTTGGGCTAATAGACCCACAGATGCTGTTGGAACGGTGCGTGGAATGCGGAAAATCAATATTTAATTTAGATTTTCATACTGATAAACATAGGCTGCTGAATTTCTTGAAAATATATGAGCTTTGCCGAAATATTGCGGCGAAACAAAGAGACGGTAATAGCGACTGCATGCACTGGAATTTAATCCCTTTTAACGTAAAGTTCAGCTAAATAATAGGCTACTTTTAGTTACATTTAGTTTCTACTTCACAGCAAACACAGCATTTTTTTAATGTTTTAAAAAGAAATAATTACAGTTCGTCACGAGAGTTATGCTGCACATACAAATTGACTCTGTGTGCAAAATGCGGACTGAAGATGTTAAATCTCGTGCTGTGTATGTGCGTGTGTGCGTGCGTGATCTAGAAACCTAGAAAGCGGCGGCCTAGCCCTACACAATACACTCGAGACAGGAGTATGTAGTTGCACCGATGGATCTAGAAATTCTCAAAGAGCACCTGTAAGGTATGTAACAAAAACTTGGAGTTTTGTTCTATTGGAATAAGAAAATACATGTACTCCTATCTCAAGTGCATTGTGTATGACAAGTTGTTAAACCCCCGCCAATCACATTAAATAACCCTATATATATATATATATATATATATATATATTATATAAATGTATATATACAATTTCACAATCTATTTTTAATTCATAATATATATTAAAAACCTGTAAACGAGATCTCATATTCTATAAAGCATTGTTAATTGCATATAACACTTTTTTAGGGCTCAGCCTGAAGATGGCTCTATAAGAGGAGCCGAAACATGTTGCTGTTATAAATAATTGTAATTTCTTAATAAAAAGTTGTGCTAGATTGTGAAATTATATATATATATGTATATATATATATTATTGATTATTGAAAACAACGGTGATGTCTCACCTGCAAAACACTGGTGGCAGAGTATTGCCAAACTTCTGAGGCGTCTGTATTACGTGTATGCTGAACGCAGATGTGTCACTGTTTCTAGGCACCACGCTAAAGAAGACGTAATGGGTAAGTTCAATTATAGCTCCTTGCATTCATACCCTCGGCGCTAGAGGGGAAGTAGAGGTCAGCTTCATTACTCCACCAACTAAATCCTTCACCTACTGTTTTTATCTTTAGTGTAAAAGAGATTTGTGTCTTGAAGATTGAGGCAGCAGGGCTCTGAGTAACGTTCGTAACAACACACTGGTATTAACATCGTCTGGAACTGGATTCCGTTGCCGGGTTTTTGTTATTATATTAACTTCTGGAAGAAGTTGTTGTCTAAAAATAGTTATAATCGAGTTAATTCCTGTGGATAGGTTTTTTCAGAAGCTTTTTGGTATTCTCGTGGACTGTAAAGGGCACAGTGCATCTGTGAAGTCTTTTGTTTCTTCAGTCTCTTCGATTTCTCAGACAAGGATCTGAGACCAAGATATGTTAATGTATCCTTTATATTTCAAGGTTTTGGTATCATTTTTGGCACTTTCGCAAAATTGCGAAGGGCGACTACTAGCTTCTTCATGTCTGTCCGTCCGTCCGTCTGTCTATCCGTCCGCATGGTACAACTTGGCTCCCACTGGGCGGATTTTCATGAAATTTGGTATTTGAGGATTTTTCAAAACCTGTCGAGATAATCCAAGTTTCATTAAAATCAGAAAAGAATAACGGTGCTGTACATGAAGACCAATATACATTTTCGAACACAACTCGCTCATTTCTTCTTAGAATGAAAAATATTTCGGACAAATATGCAAAGAAATTCGAAACACACATTTTTTGTTTAGTAACTTGTTTTTTCCCGAAAATCGTGCCGTTTATGAAATAATGCGGAAAAATTTTGTAGAGTGGGGAGGCCGCGGATGATATGACGCATGCACATTGCATGATGGGTATCTAAGGCTACAAATGCACGCCCAGTTTGTGTAATACTTATTGCTTTTCCACTGCAACAATGGTTGGACGAACGCGTCTCACATTGCCTGTCTTGTTTGCTTCGATTATAGTGAGTTAAATCGTCATATCTAGCATGACGTGAGTGCCGCTGTCACACTTTACGACAGTGTAGTGAAAGGCGAAATTAAAGTCGTCCCTGTGCACGCCGTGATGGCATGACCGTAGCTGAGGTACAGCTCCGGTCATGCTTCACTTCGACACTGGATGGAGGTGAGAGGTGAGCCACGCAATCTTTGTTTTCTGACAGTCGCGACTAACCAATCAAATACTGTGAAGGTTACTCAAAAATAATAAATAAATTAATTAATTAATTAATGCTAGTACATTCGTCTGCGTCTTCTAATATCACGTTTTTAATGGAAACCTTAGCTGGATGTATGACGGGGATGCCTTTAAGCCACACCCAAAACCTTCTGTATGCACATGAAGAAACTGTGTTGTATTCACTTGTTTATACCGATGTAAGTGACCGGATGTAGGCAGATTGCTTCTACGGTAGTAGAATTCGTTGAATTTTAATGTTTAAAAATTCCTTAAGCTTCAGAAAATCATACTTAAAAAAAAAGTTTATGTTTTGCGAAGCATATGACTCGAGGAACAACCAGTATGCCATATTGCATTCATTGAACTTGTTTCTGCATGTATTTAATTTATCTTTGGCATATTAAAGGGTCGAATGTTGAATCCACACGTCAGCTATGCGCTTTGCTTTCCATCAGGCGTCATGTATCATCACATTCCAGTTCAATTCTTGGTCAGCAGCATGGCTCCACCCATTCACAGTTCCTGTACGGTCCAAGGCTTCTGTTGTCTTCTACAAATGTATCACTAGAGCCGGGAGTTCGAAATTCACTCGCGGCTTGGATGTATGTTTTCATGCGTGTTTGTTATATTGTGCACATGGAGGCATTACGAGCGGCCAGTGACTTGTCGAAAGAGCTATACCCTACCCAGCCTATACGAACAGTTATTTTAAATATTCGTAAAGACGACATTTCATTTCATACATCGGGGTTGCTGAAGATTCAGCTCTTGCTGTAAGAGAAGTTGTGTCGTTGGTTGAGTAGTCTGAGATTTTCAAAAGAATCCAGCGATAAGGCGTCGCATTTCAGGAGACCTGAATCCTAAAGGTTTGTAAAAAAGAGAGGCCTCGAATCGCAGTAGCAAATATCGTAATCCAAGAAGGCAGCAACAAAAATGAGTGGAAAATTTTGTACATAGACTGTCAGTTGTCATCTTTAAAGACTTTCTTTACCTCATTTCAAGGGATTCCTGGCATCATTTCATTGACATAATCCTTCCGACCACCCTATGGCCTGGGGTGGATTCAACCTCTAACAGAAATGAGTACTAGGAATATTTTTGGGGGTAAAGACGGCCGGTTCTTAGGGTTAACAACCTTACCACCTTTAAGTCCCGATTGTCTTGAAATGATATATATGATATATTTATTTAGTGCAGTTGGGTTTCCGCCCGATGGCAGTGGTCGCTAAACTTGTACAAATATAGGAATATATATAAATGTGAAAAAGTACTCAAAACAACACAAAAACACAGAATACATAAAATAGAAAAACAGACATGCAAAACAAGAAATAAGCATAAAAAGAATATTAAAAAACATAAGTCGAGTAATTAGAAAAGAACAGAGAGAAGTAAATAATAATGACATCACCTAATGCACAGAGCCTACATACAGCTACGTAACAATATATCAATGATAATACACACAGTTCACCAAGATAGACACACATATCACCAAACAGACATACATCTCACCAAGACAGACACACATTTCACCACGATAGACACACACATTTCACCAAGATAGACAAATATTTCACCAAGATAGGCACACATATCACCAAGATACACACATTTCACCAAGATAGACAAAGTTTTCACCAAGACAGACACACATTTCACCAAGATGGACACATTTCACCAAGATCCAGAACCTTCTTGAACCCTCAGGGCCTCTCTAGGCCTGTACAGGGACTGCTTTATCTTCAGCTTTCCAGGACATTTTTTCGAAGGTTTCTTAAAATACAGTTTGGTTCTTCTCTTGATCAAACACGAACAGCTGTCTTTATTCCACCTGTTTTCTCCTGTGTGCAGTTGTGTACCAACATAATTTCTGATTTCTAATTCGGCATCTGCGGCTTTTTATTTACAGCATTTCTGTTTCGACTCTAAGCAGAAACAAAAATTTATCTCAGTAATTAACCAACTTTTACTTTACTATTAAAACTTTTTGTTTTACAATAAGTTTATTTCATGCCTCTACATGTTTCGAGCACATGTGCTCATCATCAGGGGGTCAAAATTGCCTTATACAGCCTCTGATATCATCACACCTATAGGTTAGGTGTGATGATACCAGAGGCTGTGTAATGCAATTTTGACCTCCTGATGATGAGCACATGTGCTCAAAACATGTAGAGGCATGAAATAAAATTACTGTAAAACAAAAATTTTGTGCATCAAGTTGGTTAATTACTGAGATAAATATACTGAGATGCACGGTCAGCAAAACGTCAAAAAAAATAAATAAATAAAAGGTTCACAAAACTATGTTGTGGACGTGTCTTACCGCACCAACTTAGTTACGTTACACGATTATAGAGATTCAAACTTCATTAGTACACACACTCTTTTTTAGATTTTCATTTGTTATTTCCTCATTCTAAATTTACGGTACTCTAATACACCTTACATATTTTTCTTTTGAACGATTCTTACTAATGAAATCACGAGGAATAAAACTAGTGGGTAGTGCAGTACACGTGAAATAGACACGTACTGACTTTTAGTATCAAGGTCTTTTGAAAAAACGTGCTCGGATATCTGGGAGTGAATTGGAATCCAAACGAACCTTTGAAGGAATAAGGTGTGATGAATGGGACTTAATTCGTTGGAGTGACACCACAGACCAGTGGCTGTAAGAGTCCCTGAGTTAGCACGAAAACCGGGAAATACATTGCCTAGATGACCGACTCTTTTGCAAAAGAAGTCCCCTGTCCTAAGGCGTCGCGCGTGGAATATTATCGTTTCAAAACACAGCGGTAAGTAGGTGTGCCACCTGTTGTAACATTAAAAGTTTCGTATTTTCCTCCATGGTGTATTTTTGTTGTATGTTTAGATTCTCAGAATCAACACCAATCAGGCCCCTGATATCTTCAGGGAAACCATTCTGTTGTGTTGTCTAGTGACAGGCAGTATGTAACAGTCCAACACAACAGAAACTTTATACACTTCATCCAATGTCTTATAAGTACGCTACATGTTTCAGTCATTCCTGGTAATGGTCTCACTTAGACTGAAACATGTAATGTACATGTGACACATTGAATGAAATGTATACAATTTATGTTGTGGTAGACTGTTACAGACTGTTACATATAGCCACGTCGTTAACTTGTTGGTCTTTGTATAGGAAAAAAAAAATTCACTTGAGATAGGAGGTGGTCTGAGGCTTGGGGATGCGGCCGCATGCTTGCTGGAATTGAGGTTTCGAATCCTGCCGGGGGGCATGAATGTCTTTATAGGTCTGTGCGTCGGACAGATCCCTCGTCCAGATGAGTCCAACTAGTGTGGTGTGTCTGAGTGAGATAGTGAAGTCGACAGTGAGAGAGGCCTGCCCCACTAGGAGCTGTAGCGAAATTGAGAAAACATAAAATTGAAATGCAGTTTAGACGAATTTCAGTCGTTGTTAGGCCTTGCTATGGTCGAGGCGGCTTGTCGCCTGCGTCTCACTACGAAGACCTGGATTAAATCCCGGGCTAGTCCTTGTGAGTTTTGTTGTAGACGAATTGGTACTGGAGTAGGTTTCTGTCCGATTGCTTCGATTGCACCCTGTCAGCATTACTCCGCGATTTCTGTTATCAGAAAGACCAGCGTACGAAGCCTCTCACCCCTCAAACAAAGCAGTGCGACTTCAGTTCTCGGTAAACAAAGTTTTAGAATTCTGACAGATTTATAAGGACTTGAATGAGGGGATTTCATATAGGCCTCATTTATTTGAAAAGTTCATCACCGATAATACCTAGGTCGGGTTAATCTATTATTTTATGGAGTAAGTAAGAGTTACATTTTAATATTCATCACACACTGTGACATAATAGTTCTTTTGAATTTAACATTTTAATGCCTTCATTCTAAGCGTGGTGGTTATGAAAGTGCCAGAGGCACTTTAGAAATATTTACGTCTGCAATATACATATCTGGTCAGGTAGATAGTTATGTGCATGCGTCTAAATTAATGGTGTTGCAGTGTTCACTACTGTGGGTTCAACACCTCTCGAATCAACATTGATTTTATATAAGTGACTGGACTATTAAAACGCCATGAGCAATATGAAGTTTTGCTCTCTGTGCAAGAAAATAAATTCTGTGTAGCACATCGTACAGAAAGCCCGTAATTCAGGTTCTGTTCTCAACATTTCTTTTCTATAAACATACTTAAATTAATAAATATGAAAATAAGGCACATTATAATTGTGCTGACATCTAGAATGACTTCTTGTGATTCCAAATTGTAATTTTTTCGTACTTGTTAAACTTATAACTAACTAACTATCTAACTAATTAAATAACTTCATGGAGCAGCGTCCTTCCTGAGAATCTAAAAGGTCCACAACTAGCCAAAAAAATTCCTCACTGTATGGAATCCGAAGGTTCATGACCGCATTCAGCAAAACTTGCCACCTTCCCATCCTGAGGCAGATAAAACCAGTCCATGCCCTCATCCCACCTCTCGACGATTCATTTTAATATTATTCTCCCATCTATATCTAGGTCTTACAAGTAGTATCTCTTCCTCGATTTTCACCACCAAAACCGTACATGTACAGTACCTCTCTTCACCCACATAGTGCGACATGCCCGGCCCATCTCTTCTTGTCTTGATCATCCGCAAAATATTTGGTGAGGGGCACAGATCATACAGCTCTTCGCTACGAAGTCTTCCCCACTCTACCGTTACGTAGGCCCTCGAACTTCTATATATAATTGTTTATGTTTTCGGTTTTCTTGCTTGTTTTCTACCTCTGTGTTTAAATATCCGTTTTTTTTATCTTTCTCTTATTACTAATCTTCTTTTAGTCGTTTAGAGATTCCTGCAATTCAATGCAATGTGTCACTTTCATTTTCCCGCTGCTTTTTATGTTGAGTTTGTGTTTCAACTGATGTAGCTGTTACTGTAACTATTAAAAAGTACTTAATTCTTGTTTATTCAACCGATTGTATTTTCCTATCTGCTTTAGCAGACCTACCAACCGATAATACCCCTGTCTCCCATCCTTATGCACGCCTTCCTATTTTCCAACTTCAATTAATACCATTGTTTGCTTTTCGTTGTGTATCCAGCGTACACACTGAATTTGTAGGCCAAAATCTACTCCTGTCTTAAAGGATATTTGAACATATGAACATTTGTACCATTCTGCATGGAAGAATAAACAAACGTTTATACCAAATTCGTTAAATAAAATTAAATATGAAAGTACACTCTACTTTATGGAATCCATTTTAAGCGGCTCCGCTCTGTCTAGGTTGTGCAGGGTTTTGAGGTTTTACGTGTAGATGGACAGAATATCAGCAGGGGAGGCGATTGGCAAGTCTGGAGGTTGGACTAAACGAACAACACACTGTGAAACCTTGCATCTCAGGAAATATGACGTAGACTTTCAGAGCTAGACAGATTTGACACAGCCCGTAAGTAAGGGTTCTTCCTGCAAACATTAGTAAAAAAATCTTCAGTGTCTAACCTTGTAATATATCCTGTGTCCTAACAATTTGGCTTAAGCAGTAACGCTCCCGAATTGAATTCAGAATGTTCCCGGATCGAAACTCGTAACGAAAAAATCTCCTAACTGAACTGCCTGTGGTTTTATTCAGTACCTCCTGGCATTTAATAGATTAATGTCTTTAGTTAGACCGCAGCTGCTTCCTGCCATGTAATTTCCCGTTCGTTGTTCACTACCAGCGATTTGTCCATAACAGTTTAGGCCACGGTGATTTACTGACAGCGTCGCTAAATAAATTAGAAGCGTTCAGCGTCCATGTTCTGCACCACCAACGCCGAAGTCTGTCGCTCGATGTGAATATGATTTAATTCAAACAATTTTACCTTGCAATATTGCAGCGTGTAAATATTTTGTGTATCTGTATTTTTCTCTGGTCAACAGCCGAAGTCGGACCCAGGCCGCTCCGTTTTTGACGTTTCTAAATCACACACTGTTGGACATACTCACACACACACACTCACCACACACACACACTCACACACACAATCACACACACTCACACACACACTCACACACACACACTCACACACACACACTCTCACACACACGCTCTCTCTCACACACACACACTCATACACACACACACTCACACACACACACTCACATACACGCTCTCTCTCACAC
>Ga0123355_10019015_pt1 | contig 10926 bp, 8 predicted proteins | sample TergutEmb28metaG_3_FD_89872 | JGI IMG/M metagenome (GOLD analysis project Ga0123355, IMG submission 89872) | Embiratermes neotenicus P1 segment gut microbial communities from Petit-Saut dam, French Guiana - Emb289 P1 | ecosystem: Host-associated > Arthropoda: Insects > Digestive system > Gut ...
CCAACCCATAAACCCTACATTTTCAGTGTTCCAACCTGACAAATCAAGGCTCTCAAGGCTGCTTGCATAATAAAACATGCTGTTCATATGTGTTACATTGCTTGTATCCCAATCAGATATGCCCTCAATGCTCACCAAACTGCTCGCATTATAAAACATCTGGCTCATATGCGTAACATTTCCTGTATCCCATCCGGAGACATTCAGGCTTGTTAGGCTGCTTGCGCCGGCAAACATACTTGCCATACTTACTACATAACTCGTATCAAAATTGTATAAGCCTTCTATTGTTTCTACCCTCGTTAAATTGGCAAATAATCCTCTCAAATGTGTTCCCGCAGTAATCGGCTCAGTAAAGACAATATTCACAATCGGAGAATAACCGGTGCAAAGTCCTGCCCACGGACTATATTCAGCATTCCATTGTATTGTACCTCCGTATACAACAAGCGTACCGTCATCATACAAAGTCCAACCTGCACCACTTGCACTAACTGTACCAGACTCTCTAACCCCCGCGAATGGAGTTATAGCTACAGGTATCTCCATTAGAGAAATCACATTCACTGCATCCGAAAGTATAACTTCCTTTTCTTCACTCTCGAGCGCTTTTCCTTCTTCATATTCATCAGTTTCAGACTCTTTAATATCCTGCCCGATACCTTCATGTTCTGCGGCTTTTTCCGCCTCAGACATAATGCTTTCGTATTCATTAGCATGTACGTATGTTTGTACAGACATCTGAACAAACAACATGCCGCAAATCAACAACAAACTTATTAACTTTTTCATGCTCATCTCCATCTTCACTTATTTATCTCTATAAACCAATGCAACCAATGCAACGTAGAGAAATATCTTTATTAGCATTCTACAGTAATTTTCACACAACATTACTAAGTTTATCATGCCATAAACATTGTGACCTGTCAACTTTTTCAAACAAACAACTCCGAATCCATCGCCTAGCAAGACAGATTTGGAGTTATCAATTCCTGTTTTATGTTCAACATGAGCACCATTAAAAGTCTACCCAAAATAGTAATGCCATTTCCAAGAGGCTTTTAACAGAGCTATCACTCTAAACAACCTACTCCCCGCATAACGGAATGGGTTAGTGTTTGGTAGTGCCGGCTTGCGGTTGTTCAGATCCGATTCCAAACAATCACTTGGAGCTTTTCCAACTCAGAGCTTTTAGATCTTTGGAACCTCTGGCCTAGCCGGCGGTTTTCTTCCATAAAAAAACCGCCCCTTCAGTATTGTGAAGAGGAGCGATTTGGAGGTCTGTTAAATACTATTTCTTTGCGTTTGCTTGGATATACTCAACCACATCGCCAACTGTTTTTATCTTTTCGGACACTTCGGGTGGAAATTCCACGCCAAACTCATCCTCAAGGTTAGATATTATCTGGAAGATGTCCAACGCCCCGCCCCCGTTCTATAGCGTGATGGGTGAGATTATGGACAGAACAACCAAATAGCGAACCGAACCCCACAAGGCAAATTGCAAGCCTTGTGGGGTTTTGTGATGAAAAAGTCCTTGACAAAATGCCACAGGCATTGCAAAAAAGATATTGCCATATATTAATTAGAGTCGCTATTAATCATCAAGAAACCAACTGCCAACTATTGATGATATACATACATCTTGTGTTGACATAATATTACAAGAATTTTATAATTGCTGTATACATATACACCATAACAATTATACGCTCAGGCTAACTTCGTCTGTGGTATATAGTTCAGAGCAAAGCATGTATTTGGGACGAAGCAAGTTACATTATGGAACATAATTTTCCAAAAGATGGTGATTTTACATGAGGTAAATTCCCATATCTTTATACAAAGATAATTTAATGGGGGTACAAAAGATTAACCAGTCTAAGGAGGAACTTACATGAGAAAAAAATTGCTAGTAAGATTTATTGCTCTAACATTAGCTTTTATAATGCTTACAGGTGTTTTTCCTGCCTTTGCATTTGACCAAAACTTTATGATCAGTCCTATTCAAGAGCTCGCTTTAAATCACGACCAGCCTCACGAAAGTATGTTCGTAGACGAACTGATATTAAGCGAAGCTCGTCAAAAATATTATCAATTACTTGTAGGCAGCAGCTGGAGCGTAGAGATTGTGTATAGGTTCCACGATCTGTTTGGCTATATGTCTCCTGAGTATATCTTACATAACTACACTAATATATTTGACATCACGTCCGAAGAGATGGATCAAGCTGTTTTAAGAGCTTTAACTCGTGGTGCAAATAGGTATGACAGTTTTGAAAGAGTAATACATTCATTCGATGATGGAAGTTCAAACTGGCTCGAGGAATGGAAGGCCTTACATAGCATTCCGAAGTTTGAACATCCAAACCCTCTGCCCTCTCCATTCGAAGGTGAAAGTGTATCTGATGATTCGTATTTGCTTATCGATGAAGACGATATCGAATTAGAAATTGACACCTCTGACGCATCCGAGGTAAATTTGTATATATTCGACAGTTATGAAAGAATTATGCCGCTGAATGCAACCGAGGTTAATATTAGTATTGTGTCAGTTACCGACACATCTGTAACGCTTGATGTGTTCTTTAACCCAAGGCATTGGGATATCAATAATTATCTTGTTTATATTTATATCGATGCTCCATCGAATGACTGGACTATCCATTTCGGCTATGGTAGTGGGTCAATTGGACGTTCAGGCAGACTCACTATTCATGGTTTATCGCCTGGCTTAACTTATCTTTTCCAGGCTGGCGTTTGGGACGAGGAAAGAAATATGTGGATAGAAATCCAAGTAGCTGCAACAACATCTATGCCACCGGAGAGATTAATTCGATTCGAGCGTAGCAATGTAATTTTTAACTTGGATGAAACTCTAGTGAATACATGGGGAGGACAAAACTCTGTAAGGACACAAAGCTTTCTAAATGTGACAAACAGAGCTTATGCAACCATGCATGGCTTAGTGGGAGGTTCTCTGCCTTATAATGGTACCCCGATAGAACTCCGAAACACTAGGGTTCTTCCTTGGACTGCAGAAGCCATTGCGGGGCCGCCTATACTTTGGCAGACTAACTCCACCACAGAACCTCGTCTCTTCTATGCGCTCAACCATGGCCACGCCATGAATAGATTCAATGCCAATACAACAGAAACACCCATACATGAGATTGGTCATCATTTTGATAATTGGAGATGGTCATTTTGTGCAGAGGCATTTGCGCATTTCTTCACCTACTACTATTATGACAGAACAAATGAAAGAATGGCTGTAGCTGGTCAAACTCAAGTATGGGTAGGCGGGTCTGGATTCAGGACATATATAAGAAGCCACGCAAATAGAATAATGGGCGTCGTTAACTTTGATGCATCTGTCGCACAAGGAGTATATAGCTGCTACGGCATAGCATGGACTTTAGCTAATATCCAAACGCGTATAGGCTGGGAACCGTTTAGACAAACATTCCGTTATTTTCACGAGCTAGACAATTCGCATCCTTCCCAAATACCACCTTCTAACTTAGGAAAGCTTAATCTGTTCCTATCAGCGCTATCTGATTTTTCAGGTCAAAATGTATTTAATATGCTGAGTGCACAAGAAAGAACCGTGTATCAAGCACACTTTGGAGGAACTATACAGCGAGTAAACGTTCCAGAACCGCGCAGAGAAGTCACAGTGGGGCTTAATCCTAATGGAGGGACAGTAAATGGATCAAGCACTAGAATAGCTGAGACTCGAAACATAAATCAGTAACTTGGGAGCTTCAATATGCACAGGCCTGGTCATGAGTTTATTGGGTGGTGGGATACTCATAACTCAGCAGGAGGCACTCAATTTTTGGCAAATACACAAATTACTGCTAATGTTGAGCTATGGGCAAGGTGGAGACCAACACACTTTAATATTACATATGTGTGCCTTGCCTTTGATAGTATTGGTCCAGTCCCGACGCCTCACACCGGGCTTGAGGTAAATAGAACTCATAGTATCACTCTTGGCGATAACAGAGGTAATTTGCGAAGACCTGGCTATATATTAGCAGGATGGAGTAGATATGGTAATCTTGGAAATAGCGATCCGGACTTTACATTAGGGCAGAGAAATGTCTCATTTAATGAGTCTAGTAATTTACCTCTATATGCACATTGGGTTCCACAGGGATGGACTAATGTTCGTGATGTTGATGTATTTTTATATTTCGATAATTTGTTTGACGAGAGCGTTCATCATTCAGAGGCACTTTATCGAGCGCGACTACGTACGATTACCCGAAGTGCTGCTGTTCCATTTTATCATACATTTGGGCTAAGAATGATTCTTGCACCTGGTGAAATTCGGGTTTATTCAGACAAAGGTGATTGCTGCGATGACCACATGACAAGTCCGGATTTTTTGTGTACTCTACATGATGTAGATGTTCCTGCATTTTTCCCGTCAACATGGTTAGCAACTTTTAGCAGGCGGCACTCAAGCGGAGAACTCATGCTTCATAACATGCTGCCACAAGGTGCTCCTCCAACTGGGAGTGGTCTGCACACGATGTTCTTTGCTGGCCTAGTATGTACGCAACGCGCAAATCCTCGCGTTCTCGGAATGGCGACAATGCCAGGCAATAGGTCGGTTAATAGTAGTAGTCATTATGGATTCTCCAATGAGCAAAGCTTTGCCACGCGTATTGTAATATATGAATGGTCACATAACTATGGAGCCCTTGACTGGGGTTATTGTGGAGGCCATTGCATTATGGACAGCCACTGGACAACGGTTCCACAGGACTTGCATAATGTTTGGTGTAATAGATGCAGAAATGACATTTTAGGCAATAGAGAATTGCATTAGCTTTAATAATATTTAGGAGGGTGAGGGCTATGTTTAAGGTATGCTTAGGTATACTATGTTTGGTGATGACTGCTTTTACGCTTGCTTCTTGCAAAACAGCGTCTGGAATACCTGATTCTGCTTTTATTGAGCCACAAATTGCTAGTGGTGGTAGTGGCGTACCTTTTGTCATTTATGACAGTGTAGATACGCTTTTAACAGGGCTTGCTGCTGTTAGGTTTGATGAAGCAAGAAGATTTTCCAATGACAAGTTGTCCAAAATAGACGTAGTCTATATGCCTATGGACATACCTTGCAACTTTCTGTTGCAAGGCATACTCGTTAGGTATTTTGATTTTAGAAATGACTACATAGAGTTTGTTTACGATATGGAAAATGCGACCTTTAGAAGTATTACCAGTGCTTCTCTTAGACGGTATCGCAACCCAATTGATATCATGGACACCATTAATTCCTACTGGCATGATTATGAAATTGACCGTCTTACATGGCTTCGTTATCATTGGGTACAGGATGGACATGAGTTTGTAGCAAGAGCTCCTGTTGTGCTTCCAGAGGATGAGGTGTATGCTTTAAAAGAGGCTCTCATAAACCCTAAGCCATTAGACGCGTGGGAAATTCATGGTAATGCGACATCTGTTTCGATACAAGGCATGGAGAACGTTACTATCTTCGATAGGGATGGGCGGGAGGTTTCCGGAACTCAGATAACCGAACAAAACCCTTCAATAAGAACTTTTGGAGGGCCTCCCTACTCTGTACACAACATAGAGCTTTACAGGCTTCACATAACAGATGATGATATATTAACTAACATAGGCTATAGCTGGTTGGTGAACTTACGCACTCAAAGACGTCAATACGTTCTCCAGCCCGGCACATACACCTTCCGCGTAGATGGAATCACAAGGAGGTCTGAGCTACTAGTCAGACACTTCTATAATGGCGAGATTGTCTCAAGTGTGGATTTTAGTGACAAGCTAACAGGTCGAAATATTTCAAGCATCACTTTGACCGTAACGCCTGATGCCAGTGGCAGTGGCGATACTTTAACTCTAAACCCATAAGGTTTGCGAGTTGTGCAGCATGAATGGTCATATAATTATAATGCGCAGGATCGTGGCCTTGAAACCGATGACATATGCAGTATTCATTGCATCATGGATGGAGGCAGTTGGCTAACTGTTCCACAGGGTCTTGATAATGTGTGGTGTAATAGGTGCAGGGAGGATATCTTAGGCAATCGAACAATACATCAGTAATCAGTAATAATTAAAAGGAGCGAAGTATGTTAAAAATGTGTTTGCTATACTCACTATTAATAACAGCTGCCTTTACACTCGTTGGCTGTGGACCAGAATCTGACAGTTCTATCGAGCAGTCTACTCCTCTTGAAGCACCCGCTACAATTAGCAGGGTACCTTTTTTTAATTATAATAGCCTGTGTGTACTTTTAACTGGCTTCGCTGCTGTTAGATTTGATGAATCCGAAAGATTTTCTCATAATATTTTAGCAGAAGTTGAAGAGGTTTACATGCCGTTCAACGTACCAGAAAACTTTCCATTGATTAGTATCGGCGTTGGCGTTAATATGCCTAATGATTCGATCATTTTCAGATACAGTATGCAGAACTCAGATTTTCCATTTAGCAGTATTAGCAATGCAACTTTCAGGAGATATCATAACAGGCTGAATAATTCAAGTAGTGAAACTTACTTTTATAGTTATAGTGAAGAAACCGAGTTTAACTCAATTCCTTGGTTAAGATATCACTGGTCACAGCATGGATATGAATTTATGGCCCATATTCCTGCAAGGTTGCCGGCGGAAGATGCATACGACTTAATCAATGCTTTCCTTAACCCTCAGCCAGTGCTTGCTTGGGAAATTCAAGGCAATGCTATATCAGTTTCGGTTCAGGGCATGGAGAATGTTACTATCTTTGATGAAGGTGGGCGTGAAATAGCTGGTAATCTGATAACAGAACGCAACCCTTCTATTAATACTTTTCCATACACCATACACAACATAGAGCCGTATAGCCTATATAGAGGCAGTGGGGAAAGCCTAGACCAAGTTGGTTACAGCTGGCTAGTGAGTGCAAGTCCATCAAGGCGGCAGTATGTACTTGAACCCGGCATTTACACCTTCCACGTAGACGGAATCACAAGGAGGTCTGAGCTACTAGTCAGACACTTCTATAACAGCGAGGTCGTCTCCAGTGTGGATTTTAGTGACAAGCTAACAGATCGAAATATTTCAAGCATCACTTTGACCGTAACGTCTGATGCCAGTGGCAGTGGCGATACTGTAACTCTAAATCCATAGGATTTTAATTGAAGTACGCATTGTACAACATGAGTGGACACATAACTTTGGAGTTGATGATTTGTGGGATTGTGCAGTACATTGCATCATGGATGGTGGTAGTTGGACAACGGTTCCTCAGTCTATAGACAATCTTTGGTGCTATAGATGCAGGAGAGATATTATGAACCATCGAACAAATCATCAGTAATCGATATTAGTCAAGAGGTGATAAAACATGATTAGAGCAAGCTTGTTAAGCTTATTAATGGTCATCACACTTTTCATTTTGACGAGTTGCCAGACTGCTCAAGCTACACCAGAAGAACCAGAGGCATCGATTGAAGTGCCAGAAGTACCAACAACATTATCAGCGATGCCGGGTGTCTTTTCGGTATCCCTACTAGGGTATGCTAATCTGGATGAACTTCTAAGAGATGTTGCACTTGTGTATTTTGATGAATCAAGAAGGTTTTCTGAAGGACGACATAATCATAATTATTATGTTTTCAAGGAGATTAGAGAGCTTTATATGCCATATAATATGCCCGAAAATTTTCCTTTGTTCCGAATATCTATTGGTGCTATAGAATATGGTGATCCGATAACCTTTTCATATCGCTTACCTAACTTTCATATTTATACCGGCCACAGCCCTGAAACTGCTCGCTTTACTTGGCATCGCGACAGGCCAACTGATGAAGTTTTCTTTCGTGGAGGAAGACCGGTATCACCTACAGCAGATGATGTACGGTATCACTGGTCTCAGCATGGATATGAATTTGAAGCGCGTATTCATGCGAGATTCCCTGAAGAAGCGTATGAGTTAACCGCTTCCCTTCTTAATCCTCAGCCAATAAATGCATGGGAAATTCAAGGCAATGCTGTATCGGTATCAATTCAAGGTATAGATGGTATTACTATTTTTAATGAGGATGATTATGAATTGATTAGTAAAATTACTGATCCACCACATTTTTTTGGAGTGGGTCGGCCTGACCTGGATCATCACAGTCTATACGTAAACAATGACGAAGGTCTAATCCGAGTTGGCTACAGCTGGCGAGCAGGCGTAAATTCGTCAAGACAACAATTTGTACTCAAACCTGGCACATATACCTTCTATGTCGAGGGTGAAGTTAGTAGAGATTTAGTCGTCAGGCACTTTGCTGACCGAGAAATTATTTCGAGCACAAACTTTAGAAGAGAGTTATTGGGTCAGGACTTTTCAAGCTTTGTTCTTACTGTAACACCTGATAGCAGTGGCAGTGGCGATACTGTAACCCTAAACCCATAAGATTTTAATTAAAGCACTTTACGGCACGAGTGGTCGCATAACTATGGAGCTCGCGATTGGCGTTACTGTTTAACGCATTGTATCATGGACGGAGGCGTATTTTTAAATGTTCCCCAGAATATAGACAATGTTTGGTGTAATAATTGCAGAGGCAATATTCTTCATAATCGGACACTGCATAGTAATTAGTGACAACAATGGAGGTCGCTATGTTAAAAACAAGTTTGGTAAGTTTATTATTACTATCAGCTATGTTAATATTCTCTAGCTGCCAAATGAGGCAAAGAACTTCTGACCCGCATCCTCCACCCCATTTGGGGTATGTAAACCTAGAGGCTCTTTTAATAGAGATTGCTCTTATTCGATTTGACGAACGAAGTCGGTTCGATACTGGAAGAGTAGCAGTTGTTGTTAGAGAAGTTAGGGAGCTTTATCTACCGCTTAGTGTTCCTGAAGGTTTTTATTTGGGAATGATAGTTTTTGATGATTATGCAATTAGAACTAATGGGTCGATTCGCTTAGTGTACAACGTATCAGGCTCTCCCGCTACGGGGATGAACAATGCCCATTTTACATGGCATCGTGGTATGCGAGGCAGAGAAGCAAGGTCTTCCCGCACCCACATTAGATATGATTCAGGTGTTCATTACTGGACACAGCATACATACGATTTTGAGGCACGCATCCCGATAACTTTTCCCCAGGATGAAGTTGATGACTTTATCAATTCCCAGAAAATAACAACATGGGAAATGCAAGGGTATGCCATGTCAGTGTCTGTTCAGGGCATGGAGAGAATTGTTGTCTTTGATCAAGAGGGGCATGAAATAGTTAGTAGCGTTTCGGATGCACGCTTCGGATCTCACAGTGCTGTCCATTTGGCTTTCCATCGCTTGGAGCACCACAGCCTATACCAAAGAAACGACGAAACCTTAACCCGCATCGGCTACAGCTGGCTAGTAGATGCGGACTCATCCAGGCGGCAGTTTGTTCTCGAGCCAGGCACCTACACTTTCCATGTTGAGGGTGTCATCGGTGAGCCTGACTTACTTATCAGACACTTTGCTGATCGAGAAGTCGTGTCAAGCGTAGACTTTGGAGAAAAGTTAGCAGGTCAGGACTTTGCCAGTTTCACGATTACCGTAACGCCTGATACCAGCGGCAGTGGCGATACTTTAACTCTAAACCCATAAGATTTGCGATTTTACAGCATGAATGGTCACATAATTACGGTGCACGTGACCGTTCCCATGCAACCGGTGACGCTTGCTCAATCCATTGCATCATGGATGGAGGCAGTTGGCTAACTGTTCCACAGGGTCTTGATAATGTTTGGTGTTATAGATGCAGAGATATTATCTTGAACGAACTGGATGGCTTGTCATGGCTACGATAAAGGAGGCGAGTATGTCTAAATTAATAATTGCGTTTTTGCTTTTAGCCACCTTTTCTCTTATGTTTTCAGGCTGCAGTGTAGAGTTTGAATCGCTTCCTAACCTAGAAACCGAGGAGTTAGTATACAATATGAAGGTGGCGACACAGTGGCCAAAGCGAGGAAATACAAGCATTGACGTAGAGTACGCATTCCGCCTTGTGGCATAAGCAGGGCGGTTTTTTGTGCGGTGCAATGAGCCATGCGCGGGTGCGTGCACACGCATTTGGCGAATGCCGCATCAGCGTGTAGGCACGCCTACATGCTTGCGAAGAAAAGGAGCTTATTTTATGGCAATATTCAGAGTTAAAAAAGATATGGCAGAGCTATTCAAACAAGATGCATACTCCCATGTACCGCCAGTATTGCCCACGCCTATTATCGCTGATATATAGCTTTAGTTTGCGATATACCATGCAGGATTATAACTAACGTACTCTTAGCAAATAAAAACACCCTGTAAAAAAGCTAAAATTGAAACAATAAGTGCTATCAAAGAAATTACGTAAGTCCAGTTAATTTTCATAGAGATATAATCTAAACCTTCCAATGTTACCTTTGGATTGACTACGTCAAAAAGATAATCTCCATTTGCATTTCTTTTTGCACAATAACCAACAATATAGCCCCGTCTGATGCACGTTCCTAAACATTCAGCTGTAAAATCTGAATCTACATTCACAGTTTGATTATTCTTTACAGTGACAATAATTCTTTTCATTTCTTTTTTATAAGCTCTCTTTATTGTTATCACCCTCCTCCTGTATATCCTTAAAACGGCATATTATATCTATTAAATCTACTAACGAACTAAGTTTACCATAGAACAGCAGAACAAAAAACCTCTTCTTTCACAAATCCCCTCGACGGAAAAATCCAACGTAGGTTTTGCCTATACAGGTTTTTTGCAGGCTATTAAATATTAAGGTATTAAAGATTTAAGAATTAAAGCTTTATGAATTAAATACTCACTCTCCGCCCTTCGGTTGGTATGTGTTTATAAACAATGATGGCTTGGTCGTGATTAAAATTTTACAGACTGG
>Ga0123355_10019016_pt1 | contig 10925 bp, 9 predicted proteins | sample TergutEmb28metaG_3_FD_89872 | JGI IMG/M metagenome (GOLD analysis project Ga0123355, IMG submission 89872) | Embiratermes neotenicus P1 segment gut microbial communities from Petit-Saut dam, French Guiana - Emb289 P1 | ecosystem: Host-associated > Arthropoda: Insects > Digestive system > Gut ...
TCCCAGTCGCCCCTTTTATTACTGGTATCACCTTTGTTTTTACATTCCACATGCGCTGTATTTCTATTGTAAGATCTTTATATTTTAGAATCTTCTCGGCTTCCTTTTTAATCACATTTCTGTCTTCTGAGATTGTAACGTCTATTAACATACATGTTCCTCTTTCATTATCACGGATTATGTCTGGTTTATTATTATTATTAAACAAGATTTATTACTTAAACATTGATTTTGTCTACGTTTAATTGTAGCACACAAACTCAAAATTTCGTACCGTTTGTAATTGTTAACTTATAAACAATGTTACATTCATAATCTGTGGGTATGTTTAAGATCCACCTCTGTATAAAACTCGACACACCTGGCTGCAGTGGTTCCATAATTATCGCCATCAAACGAAAATACAGACTCTACCACACGTAGAACATTGGAGAGCAGTATGATATGTAGATTCCATCACAAATGAAGACCTGTGGAACTTAGTAGAATTGCTGTGTGGTAGAAGCCCGTGTAGATAGCTGCACTGCACGTGCTGCAAATTGTGTGACTGAATTTACACTTTCTAGGAGTAAAATGGAAACTGAACTGGCTCAGGATAAGGCCAAGTGGTATGACTTTCTGAACAGGGTAATGAAACATGCGTTTCGTACACACAGGAAATCTCTTGATCAACAGAGTAACAGAAAATTGCTGAAGCAATTCTTCGTTATGGAGTCAGTAAAAAGTTGCACGTGCTGAGCAATCATTTGGTGACGGCAAGTTACAGAGGTGATATTTTCAAATCCACAAGGTGCTGTCATCAGGGGCCGAGATATCTCAGTTGCTGCAACAACTACACTAGAGCCTGAGCGACCGAAGAACCAGAGCTCAAGTACCAGTAGGGCAAGAGATTTCTTCCTAACTGGCATTTTTAGTTGTCAAACACAAAGCGCCCAAGCGAGTTCATGTGAAAACAGAACACAGTGCCAAGATGTCAGATAAAAATTAGGATTTGGAAAACGCAAATAAAGAATGAAAATTTAGTACATTTTTGACATGCAAATCACTTAGCTTGCTGCAATCAAATCTACTTTTCTCTGCTTCTCAGAAAATATTGGACTGCTGAGGTATGAACTGGAAAAACGACCGCAGGACTTTTAATGAAGTTTGCCACGTTCACTGCGACAAATGTTTCACATAAATAAAAAGGATTTAGACAAACGAAGGGAACTTATTTAAAGATTTGCAGTGTGATTGAGTTGTAAAAGAAAATAAATTTTTTATGGGTAAAGTGCCAAGATCTTGCACAAACTTACAAGCTCATCGATTTACAAAACTCATCCAATTTGAAGAATAATTGAAGAATAAAAAGCCAACTAGATGTCACTTGTTATATTTACTTTACTTCTTAGATACTCAACATGTTTCCGGCATTAATATGTCCATCTTCAGGAGTTTGCGACTATGTTGTTGAACTACCACATTGGCTGTATTGTTCTTGGATTGCTGTGTGTTGGAGTTAGGGTGCGGTTCGGCTAGAGTGGTATCCAGGCTGCCGGCAGTGACATCTAGTTGGTTTTCTATTCTTCAACTATCACAATGATGCACGGTCCAATAAACATCAGATTCATCCAATTTACTCACCAAATAATTGTGAAGTTTGGTAGCATATCTTTGTGCGAGCAACTGAGTTCACTATTGGGATGAAAGAAGTGCTCCGAAGGTTACTATTAACAGACACACATTATCAATAATAACGGTGGTATCAACACTAAATTTTAATCACTACATTAGTAGCTAACTGCAAATAAGAAATATCAAGAGATTCAAACAATCTTCTGATTAGAAATGAGATAGCAGCATGGGACAGAATAATCTGCTTTCAGTTTCTAGATATAGATTTGGATCAACTAAGAGATTACTGTATTTACAGTATCATGGCACTTCTACAGTATAGCCCTTTATTTTTAAAATTCTGCAACCCAAACTCAAATTTCTTAGCTCAGTGCCGCCTGCCCGCAAGCATCATGTTCCACGTTGTACAGGATTAAGTTTCTCCTAACCCCAACATATGCCTCTACCTAGCAGTAATAACAATTTAATCACGTGACAGGTTATCTGGGGTCGGAGCAAGCGCCTACAATTTTAGGGGCGGCACTTTTCACGCCTTGATGTCCTGTTTACTAGTTAGGACCGACATTAACATATTATACAACAGCACAAATAGATGTGTTGAGAATTACGATACCAACGATGGTTTTCGTATCAGTGCTTGGGAACTTCGCATGATTACTATATCTGTTAAGAAAGTTTGAGAATGTTAGAATAACATTAACTGAGGTGGGGTGACACAAAATTCTGGTGCACAATCTGCTGCAGTCCCAGTGGAATACAATGCACAAGTACTTCAACAAATATACTACAAATTATTCCGACATATACGATGATAAGTGTAGCACTCCTGTCTACTTGGAGACACTGACTAAAAATATGATAGTTTAATATGCAACACGTTCCTGAATGCTCAACATCAAAGATAATTGCTCCTTTTGAATTAAAAGTTCTGCACTTTACAATGATGTTTCTGGAACCAATCTATCACAAATACTACATACAGTTCTACAAAACCACAAGAACACTACAGTTGGAACAAGAGATGTATTGAACTGGAGCATCAGGTAGAGATGGATTTACTTTAGGGAGAATGATCTTTTGAAATCAAACAGCATGGCTGCATTATACAAAACAGCAGTTGTAACTTCTAATTATTTGTACAGTACTTTTTCATATACATTCAGCTCTTAGCATAACTCACAATTTACACTTACATACAGAGAGCTCTCCTTTATGTGGTTTCATATATTCTGGGCAATAAATAGCTTGCACATCCTGTAATGAAATGTTAAAGTTTAAAAAAAAAATCTAATTTTCCTTAAGAAATCTACTGTATTTTGTAACAGAAATTTCAAAGTTAAGTAAATGTAAGAGTCAAGTTACCACATAAGGCCAAATATAAGGCAGATTAATATTTAAGGCAACTCCCTTATTCTTCTGGGGATATATACAGAAAAGAACTAAGAAAATTTAGAAAATACATCAGAAATATTAACAAATTCTCAGACAGGCAGATACAAAACAAAAATATACGAATGTAACTGTGTAGAAATAACAGCACTATAGCATGCCTTATTAGTCACTATTTGCTAGGAAATGACATGTCCCTGACACGTTACTGGGAAATGATGTAAGACCTTGCTTGTACGTTAACCCCTACTTTTCTGTGCAACTATTTTCAAAACCAAACCTTGCCTTATATTCAGGCTTACATGGTATTTCAGTACAGGCAATATATTTACAGGTTACAGCTTATGAGGATGAAAAAAGTTGCTTCAAAATACTAGAAGCATTTCATTTACAAACTGTTATTGTTTATGAAGATAATGTTTTCATATCAAAATACTTGGCTACTACAAACAACATGGTTTTGGGGAATGCATGGTGATATTTTGTTGTTTTGGGATATCTTCTTGGAGCTTGAAGCCCTTCTCTACAGGGCAGAACTTTGGAGGCAGTAAGTGCCTCTGAACTATCAAAATAATAGACTGCTGTAGTCACTTAATTATTTTTTCAGATACATTATTATCTACAGTCTATGCCATGTTGAATTTGTTAAACACTATTTACACTGTAAAACTACTTGGTATATTGAGTATCGAAAACAGACTCAATATCAGCACAGCTCTAGTAGCTGGTATGTCTCACTTTTATAACACTTATCTTAAGCTATTGGTATAAATAAACCAAATTTTAGTAAAATCAAATAAACAACAATCAAGAGTAAAGGCAGCAAGCACGAGAATCAGTAAGTTACAGAACATATCCACTTACTGTATATGTGGCTTGAATGAAGACTTCAACAAAGCATATGGTTAATTTAAGAGGCTAAAGGTAAAGCAGTCCCGTTACAGGCCTGGACAGACCCAGAGGGTTCCAGGAAGTTAAGGCTCCCAGATTTCGTGACAACGGCACAGGATGGTGGTAAGGTTGTCAGCCTTATGCACCGGCCGCCTTTACTCCCAGGAAATACCCCTGGTACTCATTTCTGTTGGAGGCTGAGTCAACCCCAGGACCATAGTGCGATCGGAAGGATTTTATGTCCGTGAAAAATCTGCTGACACCAGCTGGGATCGAACCAGCGACCTTCCAATTTGCAGCACAGCACCTTAACCACTGTGCCACTGCGGTCAATTTAAGAGGGAGGTCTTGTATAATATTCTGATGGAGTTTGGTATCCCCATGAAACTGGTAAGGCTAATGTGTCCGAATAAAACCTATGGCAGGGTCTGTGTAGACAAATATTTGTCTGACATGTTTCCTATTAAGAATGGTTTGAAACAAGGAGATGCTTTACCGCCATTGTTTTTCAACTTTGCTTTAGTGTATGCTATTAGAAGGGTTCAGGTAAACCAGGATGGTATGATATTAAATGGTAGACATCAGCGTTTGCTTTATGCTAATGATGTTAATGTATTGGGTGGAAGCATATGTACTAGAAAGAAAAACAAAGAAGCCTTAGTAGTTGCTAGTAAGGAGATTGGACTAGAAATAAATGCTGGTACAACTAAGAACATGGTCATATCTCGAGATCAGACTGCAGGACGAAGTCATAATATAAAGTGTGATAATAGTTCAAGTATTTGAGAACAATCATAATGAATCAAAATTCTACTCAGGGAGAAATTGATAGCACACTGGAGTCAGGGAGTGTTTGCTATTATTCAGTGCCGAATATTTTATATTCCAGCTTGCTATTCAAAAACATAAAGATAAGAAATAGAGAACTACAATTTTGCCTGTCATTTTGTATGGGTGTGAAACTTGGTAGCTCACATTGAGGGAGAAACATAGGCTTAGGGTGTTGGAGAATAGGGTGTTGAGGAGACCATTTGGGCCTAAGGGGGACAAGGTAACAGGAAAGTGGAGAAAACCACATAATAAAGAGCTTAATGATCTGAACTCCTCATCAAATATTACCTGGCTGATAAAATTGAAAAGAATGAGATAGGCAGGGCATGTAGCACTAGGGGGGAGATGAGAGGTGCATAGAGGGTTTTGGTGGGAAAATGTGAGGGAAGAAGACCCCTTGGAAGATCCAGGCATAGGTGGGAGGATAATATTAAGATGGATCTTCAGGGAGTGGAATGGGGGGGGGGGGGCATGGACCAGATTGATCTGGCTCAGGATAGGGACAGATGGTGGGCACTTGTAAACACAGTAATGAACCTTCAGGTTCCATAAAATATGGGGAATTTCTTGACTAGCTGAGAACCAGTTAGCTTATCAAGGACTATGCTCCATGGAGTGAGTGAGTGAGTGAGTAAGTAAGTTTAAGTAAGTAAGTAAAGTACATAAGTAAATAACTAAGTAAGCAATTAAGTAAGTAAATAACTAAGTAAGTAATTAAGTAAATAAGTAAGTAAGTAATAAGTAAGTGGCTTGAATGAAGACACTGTTAAAATGTATTGTTGTCTGGCCAGCAGAACAACAAGCACCAGGATTAATGTACGCCACAGATAGATTATCGGCAAAGACCTTGTTTATTCAACAAGAAAACCACACTAATGTCAAAGCAGCAGCAATCTGTACCACCTGGGCTACTGTGTGGGTGGAACAAGTCCCAGCCAGAAATCAAACCACATATACAAGCTTTGAAAAATTAAGTACAAATTGCATTAAATGAAATATATCAGTATATGAGTATTTTAATGAAGGAATTATTTTTAATTGTACTGTTAAATATGGTAGGTAACTACAGTCTTAAAGATGTGAGTGTTGGAATAATATAAATTAATGACGTTATCGTCTTTCTCGCAGTTGTGTAGAGTTTCAGACAACTGCCAACAGGCTAAAGTACAAGTCCAGGACCTGTTCAGCAGTGCAAAGCAACTAACTAACAAGAAAGTAGCTCACATATCAACAGCACCCAGAATATCTTACTTTGCCTTCTCTGCACACCAGACTTCACTGCATGTCACAGACAAATATCTTTAATCAAAGAGGCAAATGACTTCATGTATCGTATCTCTTCAGTATCAAATAATTTAAGTGAGTATTGACACACATTTTGCACAGATCTATTCAACAACAGGGACCCCGACATCTTGAAACAATGAAGGCCAAAGCTCTGCTGCACACCACAGACTCACAACTCACCACCTCAAATTAAATTATTGACTATACTTATATTTTCAATGCACATAGACATGGTGTTCAGACTCTGCACTCTTTACAGATCATACCAGGCCTCACTGGCTACAAAACATTTCTATTAATTAGTTTATTTCAATAGAAGCATGTACAAAATACTGATCAGAGATCCAAAATGACATGTTTTGTTTAACTTAAATATGTCTTACTAAATTCAATTGGCATAAAGATAAAAAACATGGATAATGTTCATTTTGACTCATAATTTGGTTCAGAACATGGTATCGAACTGTGAAAGAAAAGAGCATAGCAGTCCAGTGCTACATTTTCACATCTGTAGTCAGAAGTCTCCTCCAGATGGTTTAATGAAGATTCAAGTCTTCTGCAACTGTGCACCTCCAAAACATTGGTTAATTATTTACCAGCCAACATCCTACGTGCATCAGGTCCCTAAGGGCTCAAACCCATTATATATTCTATTCCAGTCAATGCTGTGTAACATCCTAGGAGACCTGAACCTTCATCAACACCACCGTGCAAACTTCAAATTTTGCAACTGGTATGGCTAGATGTAACTTAATAGCACTTTTTTTCCACACCCCAGATCATATTTTTAACCACCACCCCTCCCCCTCCCAAAAAAAAAGCTGGTTTACATATGTCAAGGAAAAGTTAAAATTTTTACATATTTGTATTTAATTAAAACACAGGCACTAAAAATTCAGCACCCAGACATCAGTATCTTATAATGAGACAGCAATTTACAGAAGTAAGGCATTTTTTCACACACTTCACTGCCAGTTATACCCAGTTTGCTTTTTAATACACCATTGAAACTTATTTAAGTTAATGGCAACCAGATTCATGTATATTGTATAGCAATGTGAAGTAGATGTTGAATGTATTAAATCCTATGAGACAAGAGGCGTGCTGACAAGACAACAGTAAACACCAGGAAGGCAGTAAAAACCATAACTGAGTTAAGTTGAAAGAAAAATTCAACCAACCAAGTGGAAATTTTGGGTGATGCCAGTAAAAAAAATACAGTCCATACCTGGTAGTACATGTCGATTACACCTGGCATTTCATTTTCATTTCCATTTTACTTGCATACATGTCAGGGAGGTAAGCTTTCTGTGTCACTAAACTAGGTTCGGGCAGCTGTTCACTGTTGTTACTGCAGTTATTTGTCTTTATATCCTATTATTTCCAAGAAAATGGCAAGTTGGGACAGACATGTAAATTTCAACTAGCACTCCACTTGTAACACCAGGTCACTTAAATGCCCCATTAAGGGGTGGAGAGGTGAAAATGGAGTAGACAAAGTAGAATTACTGTATAGTCTGGTAAGAAAAGAAGACAAACTGAAGAACGATCAAAAATAAAATAACTATTACGGATGAAACAAATGAAAAACAAAACATGAAGAAATAGGAATAGTTACAGAATGCTGTGTTTTTATTTGATTACTTGCTACACACAATTGACTTTAATGAATTGTATATTTAAAAATGATATAAGGCTTTCGGAGATACTATGTTCCTGTAAGAATCATGAGGCACAAAAGAGCCTTAATAACATCAAGGGCCCTTACAAATTTTAGATGAAAATGTTTTACATGCTCCTCTGGAATGTACACTAACATAACAAACTTCTGTTCCCACTGAACAGCAGTGTCAATACACTGTGCAAAACTGACTTCATTTCTAGTTATTGTCCATTACAGAAACACAATATGAGCAGAAAATTCAGAACAATTTCAATTGAAGAGAAAATTACATGTTATGGTAGTTATTTATATCTTCTAAAATGGTTGTTATAGTCTCATCATAGTTCCTACGGTATCTTCTACAGAAGATGAAGAAATCCTTTATGAGGTGTGAGCAACTGTATTGTGGATTGCACACAACCATGAGAATAATAGCTGTTAGATATGACTTAGTGAACAAAGTTACAAGAGCACTGTCTAACTGCAGTTTTCCTCAGAAATGTGAAACAAAATTCATCCACAAGATGCTAGGTACAAGTACGCAACACAAATCACCACAGCCATTGGTAAGATCAAGTTTAACAGGCTGCAAGTACAGGCCCCCTTTATATGCTGGTGTGTGAACAGATGAAGAAAAACGGGGGTAAAAACGTGCCCCTAATTTCAAGAAAGTCTATACCTAGTTCCTACATCTGTATGTACTTACACTGTATACTGAGCTTATGTGAGTGTTATATCATTCCAAAGCCTTCTGTGCCTTCACTGATTGCAAGTATTAATGCTCGTTCGAATTGTTCGTAGCTCTCATAGTCTGGCAGACACAGCTGGTTGAAACTGCAACATGAAGACAGTAGATCATATAATCATATAATATAAACCAACAAAATACCCTTTGTTTAAGTAATATTTTAATTTTTACGTCTTCTACATGTTTCAAACCCAAGGGTTCACCTTCGGGAAGACGGCTGTGCATATAGGTATGGTATAATTTGTTTACATGCCAACGGTCTAAGCAGTCTTTTAGGTCGAAGAGTAGATCTTCTGTACAGCATATTTCTTTGGACATTCATACTTACTGAGGAGTAAAATACACTACCAGAATCAATACAAAATGTGCTTTCTAATCATACAACAGATTAACTGCTTTCAACCATTAAGGAAAGTTATCATACTACAATTTTACATCAAGCAGGTTGGTCAAGACTTGTCTGAAGAAGCCGCCTGGTTTGACTCTTGGCTGTGACACTCACGACCCTGACAGCAGTTGTTTGTGGTTTCTCTTAATTCCGCCAGGCAAATACTACAACATTACCTTGATTAGGTCAGACATCTTCCTTCCACATCTTTCCCAATTAATTCTAACATTATCCTATCACAGATGCTACGTAGTCTGAGACACTGACATCATCACATAATAAACTACAGAAAACCACAGCTTTACATTTATGAATACATAATTGTACAAGTGGCTTATGTTATGACATTCAGCGTCATTAATGTAATCACCCTGCGTCTTTTGTTCAAAGCTCAGCCCTGGTAACCCCAATCAAATAAAGAGGAAGACACTTGTTGAGAAAGGATCAGTTAGGTTTCAAAGCAGACAGAGGTTAGAAACATGACTTTGCTGTGCTAATTGGCTCCACAAATAAATGAAACTATAGCAGACTCTTTGGCCCCTTACATACAGGAAGAAGTCTATCTACAGCATGAGGAACATAACGCAACCCATTCCTCATTACAATACTGTGACATCTTCTGATATGCAGACTGACATGTTGATAGTTTGCAGGCTAATAAAACTGTGACTTGAACCTGAATTATTTCAATATAATATCTGCACTCACAGACCACAAATGAGAACAAAATTCAGTCACAACAGCAGGCAACACTTTGTAACTGTATATGGCATTTATATCCACATTCACTAAATATCCAATATCAGTTCTCTGTTATAGTAAATTACTACCCATGTTTCTGACACGTCATTACATTAACACACACACACACACAAAACCCTGCAACCACAGATGGTGAATGCTGATGTTTTTTTCAATACAGGACTCCTGGATCACACTCATGTGATCCATTGGCAATTCACCAGCAACTCACCACAAAAACCTCAGTATGCATGTTAGACTTCACATGTTGACTTATTTCTTAGCCGATACTTGTACATGCTTCCTGTCTCCACGTGCTGCCCATATAAGGCACTTGTAGGCATACTTTCATCCGAATATATTTCAGTGCTGACAATTTTAAATACTGTGTTATATGTATTAACATATAATTCATCCATATGCTTGACTTGTCTGCTTGTATATGCAAAACCTCTTTAGTGTGAGCAGATATTTCCCTGAATTTGCCATTTAAAATATGTCCAGTCTCTAAAACCTCCATGAATTATTAATAATCCTGAATATGTTCTAATAGCTTGGATAGGTTTCTCAAAACTTTTAGTGAAATGATGACTTGTTTGTCCTACATTGCCTTCATAATGACACACAAATGAAAGCACTTGTGAACTTTACCAAGTGTGTGCGGTGGGCAGGTTGCCAAATGTGGGAGCAGCTGTGATTTGAAAGCGAGGACTCAGCTCTGCGAAACCACCTGGCGGTAACTGGGAGCAGCCTGTTGTAAACTGCAGCAGACGAGCCATCTCTTCCTGTGTGAAGTTGGCCACTGCCGTCCAGAACCAGTCCAGGATACGCCGAAATTCTGAGGATCCTCCATTAACCACATGATTGGCGCGGAAGTCAGCAATGCTATACTCACCTGTTCCACATAGCAACAGCTGTAAAAAGCAGAAGAAAAAAACTGCACCATGATTGTTAAACAATTAGTGACCAGCAACAGATTTAATTACACACATAGTAATCGTCATTTACTTTTATGTTCATACCATGCACATTGAATAATACATGTTTATTATACACCAACATATGCACAAATAAGTGGTGTAAACTTACATTAAAATTACTCCAACATGTTATGGTGTTAACACACCATCTTCAGGGAGTTTACAAGTTGTGTTAGCTAAAGTTATGAATTATTAAATGATTAAATACAATACAGTAGAGTGTTGTTATGATAAATTCTTGGTAAATGTGGCTGCATATGCAATTCCTGGTTAGGTGTGTGTGTGTGTGTGTGTGTGTGTGTGTGTGTGTGTGTGTGTGTGTGTGGTGTGGATTAAACAGTTTTCTTTTTACTTCACACCCATACAAGCAGTGGAAAACATACACTAAAAGAA
>Ga0123355_10019017_pt1 | contig 10925 bp, 7 predicted proteins | sample TergutEmb28metaG_3_FD_89872 | JGI IMG/M metagenome (GOLD analysis project Ga0123355, IMG submission 89872) | Embiratermes neotenicus P1 segment gut microbial communities from Petit-Saut dam, French Guiana - Emb289 P1 | ecosystem: Host-associated > Arthropoda: Insects > Digestive system > Gut ...
AGTTTTTTCACGGGACATTTAAATTTACGTACTAAACCAGAAACGCTTTAGAGCGTTTAGAGGGGGAGGGGACTTTTAAATCCCGAGCGCTTTGGAGCGTTAGGGAGGGGAAAGGGTTAAGCTTAAAACTATTTTGCCCTTTATGTGCAACACCTAACTGTTTTGTTGATACTATGTGACATTACACAATTGAGTGTAAGAGAGTTTGAGTATCTGGTAGTTAGTATATCTGTAAGGCCTTTGATTGGTCTGCAGATGGAGGGCTCGACACCACAAGGCAACTGACAATTAAGCTGCGTCGCTGCAGTGCCACTGCGGCTGTGGCAAAGATCTCCGTGTTTGCCAAACGTCTGCGGAGTAATTCCTGGGATGGTGTGTTTGTATTTTTTTGTATTCTGAGCATATTTAAATATTCTGCAAGTGCTATATTTCTCTGTTCAGTGTATTAACAAAGGCACCAAAAGCACTTGTTCCTGTACCCTGTTCGTTGTTCCAGCATGCATTTAGTCCTGCAGCTTCTAACATGCACAGATATTCATTTAACATGCTTGCTGTGTTCAGCTCGTCAGGATGAATAGGCGTACTACTGATGGCTTGCGATGACTTGAGAAAGTTTCCCCTTCCTTTATGTCTCATGTGATGATGCATAAGTTGGTACCTTGTGTGTGTATATAAAATTCATATACTTAATATAATAATTGAAGTTAGTAAAATACTTTAATTCATACTGACTATGTCTTTATGATCTGTATGTGCCGGCAAATTGTTATTTGTATATGAAATTGATTTATATATGTAATGATTGAAGTTAATACAGTACTTCGGTTCATACTGACTAGGTCTTTGTGGTCAGCTTTCTTCTGGAATATATGACTGTGGTCAGTGTCACAGCCCAGAAGAGTGCAGTCTTTATGGTCACCACTGTCAGAACCTCAGATTTCATGTGTGATATCCAGATATTATTTATGCATGGTATTAATTTATTATGTTTCCAAAAAAGAGAACATGTGACTCATTCATGTTGGTGTGCATGCTACATTGGCATTTTTTGATGGCCTTGTTTGAGATCCAGGGCTAGGCCTCTGAAGGCAGTGTAAAGTGTTGCTGTGCTCAGTTTTGTGTGCATACTTGTGGTGTGCATGCGTGAGCAATGCACACACATGCAATTTTATAAATTGCTTTCTTGTGCCATTTATCTTACTAAATTGTATGGGAAAGCATGGCAAAATTGTTGTGGGTAAGGGAAAACTGTACATATAAATGTTATGAGCAAGGTAATAAGTTTATTGAAATGGTTTCGCAGTAGCTGTGACAGCAGTGTGTTGTGTATGAATGCGTTACACCATAATGTACTATTCATCTCACTTGGTGCTGATCCTTTATATAGTCCATGTAGCTTTTTGGTTGGAATGCCAGTTGTGGTAATGAGTAGAATGGTTGGTGATGATGGACAAGACCTGCAATGGATGTCTGAATGTAACACGGGTGCGATCACGTAACTTTTGGTGCCATAGAAAATTACAATAAGTATTACAAATTATGAGTGTGTGTCTGTAGCCTTAGATATCCAGCATGCAAACTGCATGAGCCATATTACAGTGTCACCTGTGGTCTGTCTGGTTGTGCCATATTTTTCCACATTCTTATAAACTACAGGATTTTTGGAGAAAAGTTATTAAACATAAAATGTTTATTTTTTATACTGTGGTGCCTGAAACATTTCTTGTTCTAAGTAGAATTCAGGGAGATGTAAATGTGTATAGGTCTTCACATAAAGTACCCAGTATTCATGTCAGGTTTTAATCAGTGCCGATTTTTCATGTTAGAGTTTATTCAAACTTGAATTTTCTCAACGGATTTTCAAAAAAATACTTGTATCTAATTTTATGAAAATCCATCCAGTGGGAGCCAAGTTGTTTCTTGTGGTTGGAAGGACAGACAGACATGATAAAGCAAATAGTTGTTATTTGCAATTTTGTGAATGCACCTATAATGTGCAAAATTTGCACTTGTAACTGAATACCCTATGGTGGTCATAGAAATCTAAAAAAAAAAAAAATTAATTTGAGGAGTTTTGTCCTGTTAGTATCTTGAGCATGGCCATCCATATCAGTATGAAAGAACTGTGTGGAAGTGGAACAGAGTATACAGAATAGGTATTTCCTAAAACAAATGTTGAAAATTTTGTCACTAAAGAAGGTTTAGACTGTGCTTGCCTCTGATCTGAGTAGTTTACTCTGAGATCTCTGCCACCCCTGTTTTTAAATTTTCCAAAATGAAGGCATTCTGCTGGTCATAGGGCTAGATGTGACATTTTAAAGCCATTGAAATGTGTGATAAAGAATTACCATATAGTTTACCACACTTTACAGAACTATAAATTCAGAACTCACCTGAAATGTACTGGTATAGTAATATGTTCTACATTTTGTAGAAACTGTTTCTGTATTTTTGGTTTACATTTGATATTGATAGTTATTTGGGGCTCTGAGAACAGGGTCTTTTGTGTGCATATATGGGATTTCCAAAATCAGGTTGCACAATGTTTTATAAGCTGCTGTTGAGGCTGCATTCCACATCAATGCACAAACATGATATTTCAGGTAGAAAATATACATGCCCATGAAACACAAGCGTAATGGAGACCTTTCCCAGTTTTCAAATTGGTTTGGCCCCTTTGAGTACCTCATTTTACTGCAGCAGAATTTCCTGCCAGCTTTTGTCTAGGGGTGGTACATCAGAACCCCTACCTGTACTGTGGTTGTTGCCACAGTTAAGATTATACATTAGTTACAATACTTGAAGAAGCATCATAGAATAAGTATGAAAGTAAATAAAATGTACAATACAGTACATTTTGTTTCATATGTTTAGCTGCATCCATTTATGAGATGTGGTAGTTTAAAAGTGCAGCCAGATTAGGGACACCCTGTACTTTCCTTTTAATTTACCCACTACTTTGCTTGCATGAAAATGAAATCTAAAATTTGTTCTGAAAAAATATTCTGTTGTTGTATGAGGGAATGTTACTTAGAAGCTGTATTGTTGCCCCATATTTGCTGCTGTGTAATTTGTAAGAACTTAATATGGGTGATTTAATCTGTGTCATTCCCAGCTTTGTGGTGTTTCATATGTGTATGTGTGTGAATGATTTTAGTCTTCTGTTTGTGGCTGTTCTGTCCTTCGTGTGTAGCATGTATACTAGTTGCGCTGGTGTATGTGTTGTCCATATTGTATAAGAATTAGAAGATTTCATCATGCTTATTATAAGTAATAAAATTTTGGGCAGCCAGCCATGTCACTTCACCGTCTATTTTTTCCCTCCTCATCATTAGAGACTGATGTACTCAGAACACTTTATTGAGAACTTGTCTTCTGTATCCAGAAACTACAGATGTTTTGCCTAGAATGTAGAAACAGACTTGTCAGCTTCAGTGTTGGATTCGTAAGTATAAAGGTCCTGTTCAAAGACATTACAGCCACTGAACCATTACATTGATACAGAGATGATGGAGATGTTATGGCATTCCTAACATCACTTTGGGCATTTAAAAATACAGTAATCCCTTGGTTTGTAAGCAGTCAGTTTGTGAGTTGTGTATGTGAGATGGTCACAGAACAATATGATGTTAGGAAAGGAATACCATATGAAGATGCTTCCTTCAGACTAACATGTAGAGTATTCAAATCAGTTAACGAAAAGTGCATGTTGGAGGAATTTTCTGTGATTGGACAAAGGCTTTTGGTTGTGTGTATCATTCAGTTTTGTTAGCTAAATTATATTTCTGTGGAATTTGAGGAGTATCTGAAGATTGGTTCAGGTCCTTTTGAACTGATGGAAAAGAGAGAGTTGAAGTAAAGTCATGTAATACAGCTCAAAATTTTTCCTGTGGCTGAGGTAAATTGAAACATGGAGTTCCCCAAGGATCAATTCTAGAACCTCTGTTGTTCATAATATTCATAAGTGTCCTTCCCCAGAGAACAAATTCTGTATCAGAAACAGTATTATTTGCTGATGATACTAGTGTTGTAATCTCAAGCAGAAATTTTGAAGATTTTTGTACTGTGTCATATTTAGTTCTGTCTTTGATGATTAAATGGTTTGCTGCTAATTTAGTTCTAAATTTAGATAATATGAATAATGAAATTCATAACAAAGAATTCATCTTATTCTAAATTATATATTGGTTATAAAGAATAATGTATAGGAGAGGCAGTAAATACAAATATACAAATTGATAACCACCTAAATAGGAAGAACCATATTGAGGAAATGATTCCTAAGTAAATTGCAGCATGTTATGCCATTAGATCACTGGTCCATATGAGTAACATTAACACTCTCAAATCAATTTACTATGCATGCTTAAAATATTGGATAATTTTGGGGGGGAAATTCTTCCAACAGTGGGTAGATTTTCACTTTATGAAAGAAAACTGTCAGAATTATCACTGGTGCAAAACTCAGAATCTGTTGTAAAGTTTATTTAAACAATTTAGAGATTCTGCCTGTTCCATATCAATATATACTTTCAGTAATGAACTTTGTTATCAATAATCAGGAAATTTTTTGAGCAGAATCATCTGTTCACGGTATTAATACAAGGAATAAACAACATCTTCATAGACCAAATGCTGACCTGTCATGCTTTCAATATAGTGCATTCTGTGCTGGCATAAAAATTTTCAACAGTTTACCATCTAGTGTGACAATCCTCAATAATGACAAGGCAAAAGTGAAAGCAGCCTTAAGAAAATACCTACATACACACCCCTTTTACTCTGTAGATAAATATTTTGTGTGGAAGGATGATTTATAATATTTTTGTAAAATGTTTGTAGTATTTTACACTGTAAATTTGTATATTTGTGTATTTATGACTTGTTCCACATTCTGCTGTCTCTATAATACATTTAAGGATCCATGGAATGTATGTATGCATATGAATACTTTTTTTTTGGGGGGGGGGGCCAATGTGTAAGTCAGTTTTTGCTGATACAAGCTCATTTCTCTTTTAAACCATTTGTAGTTCCCAGCACCTCTTTTTGGCCATTTTCAGTTCTGAAATCGTCTTGGATGCATAGATCCTGATCTCAGTGATCCACCAGCCAAACCCTCTGGAACCAATTAAAATTTGTATCACAGGAAGTAGTGGGAAATTAACTTCTGCTATATCAGTTTTCACTTCATGAGCAGTGTTCAAGGTACACATGGAGCATGTAAACTGAGGGATTACTGCATTATGTTCAGACAGAGAGCTTTGCTGTGGGTTTTATCCCTTGCTCCAATAGTGGGCACCTTCTGTACAGAATATTTCGGATAGGAAACATTAAGCAGTGCTCTGCTGAGGCTGACCCATTGGTACAGAAACATGGATGACACATTTATGGTTTAGCTCCGTGCTAAATATACGCTACACAGATGACAGCTGCTACTGAAGAGTATCCATCAGAATAATAGACTTGAAGTGCCTATTGAAACAAACAGCGTATTGGTGTTTCTGGATGTGCTGGTGAGGAAGAAGAGTGATAGATTACTAGGCCACACAGTTTACAGCACTCACTAGTATGCATCTGCATCTGCATCCTAGTTTGGATCATCATCTATCAAAAAACAGGGGTGTTTGTGCACAAATGGACCAGAACACATTTATGGCTCAGTCTGGATGATAAATAAGAGCATTTGGGATAGATATTTTAGTGAAGTGTCTACAGCATATTTGGGATCCATGGTGTTTTTCACCCAAAGCAAACTGCGGACTGGGAGAAGCAAACCTGGCATAGTCATCATACCACACATGCATTCATCTTCTGGTAAGATCAGAAACTACCTGCCAAGAAGGATGATGGCTGTGGACAAAACTTACTGGTCATATACTGTATGATTCAGTGTGTTTTAAGGCATGTACAGTGTCTATCAGAAAAAGCTCACACCTTTATTCTGTCGATTACGTATGCACAGAAGCATCACAATTGTTTGCATTAGATAGACCTTTACTGCAAAGTAGGAACATTAGTTTAAGGGAGCATGGGAGCGTTCCATGTGAAGTTGCATGCATGAAGTGTTTTTCTCTCTCTTGCTCTCTCTCTGTCTCTGTCTGTCTAAACTAAGCCTGTTATTACAAACTGCATTATGATTGGTGACATTTTTGTTTTGTTTTGCTGAACACTATAAAGTTGTGTGTAATAAGTTGCAAAATACTGGTTTTCTTATAGACAGCAGACTTCCTAGAGCTCATGGACGGCACATATGCCTGATGTTTCAGAACAAGTTTGCTTGTCACTTGTGCAGAGTCCACGATATCCATTTTTCATGTGCCACTAGGGTAAATTTATTCGAGGCTGTTGTAAGGCATATTCTGCATGCACAGAGGTTTCATCCTTACAGATTAGTTGATGTAGAAGAACTCACTGATAATGACAAAATGGTCGAGTAATTTTTGCACATGTTTGACGGAATTAAAGCACACAATCTCAGACCTTGACCACAAACTGTTTATGTACTGAGGTGCATTTTCTTTTAAGTGGTGATGTGAACTGACAAAGTTACCAGTGCTTGGCTACCAAAAATCTTCACAAAATTTGTAATTGCCACTGTATTCACAGAAGTAATGGTATGGTGTGCTGTTAACAGTTTTAAAATTATTGGTCACTTTTTTAAAAGTAAGGGTGGTGAAACAGTTACAGTGACTGCAGAACATTACTGTGAGATGATACAGAAAATTAAACCATAGTTTCAGTAAATAGGTAGGATAAGTGAAATGTGGTTTCAACAAGATGGTGCTGTATTTCATGTGTCAGGAATGGAGCAGAATCTCTGTTAAATTTCTGCTGGCTGGCATATTTCACACTTTGGAGATGTAGAATGGCCACCTTGTTCATATAATGACTTTTTGGCACTTGGCTATCTTTTGTGGATTACCTGAAAAAAAAAAAATCTGTGTTTGTGTTTAAACAGCAGACTACTGAACTTTTGAAGATGTGTTTGTGTTTAAATTGCTAGAATAGACGAAGTCCTACACAGTGAAATGAAAAATTTCACTGAATGCCTTAAAAAATGCAGAGTTTCTTGGGGGTGGCACATCATTTACATCCCATATTCCATGCATAAAACTCAAAAAGTGTACAGAACATGTGTATGTATGTATACAAATTTATTTACTTTTTCTTCATGAAGAAATAATTTACTACAAAGAGGTGTAAGTTATGTCTGATGGACACTGTACATAGGATAGACAGGAGCACAACAGAAGCCACATACACACCACTACTGATGAGTTCATTATGTGGTAGCCTAATGCAGTATAGAAACATGCCCCAGAAGAAATTTTGGAGAAAACAACTACTGGCTGGAGTCACATGTACTGTATAGTAAAGTAGGTGATGCAGGTGACACCAGTTTCAATAGATATACTGGTTTCATGCTGAGCCAGATGTGGCACCCGTGTCCTTTGAAGCCATGTTAGGCCCACAGTAGAAGTTAAAATCAGAAAGGATAGGATTGGATAGGTTAAGAGCTAAATTAAAAAACACATGTAGGCATAAGAAGAACTGGAGAGCAGGCTGTGGTGCAGATGGCAGAATGTAACAGGAGTGTTGCAGCATGCAGACATGACAGCATCAGAGGGGTCGCTGTCTCAGCAGCAACGAGCTGGCTGGTGCTGAGATGGGCCCCATGATCCTTCACGTGGCATTAGTGGCATTGGTTGTCCTTGGAGGTGGAACCTAAATACGTGAGCAACTGTTTACCCAGTGCACTGGACCATGATGATACAAAATGTTGCATTTTGACTCTAAATTGACTGGCTGGCTATCCTAGAAAATTTTCATCACAATTAATTGCATGAGGGATGTAACAAACATTTTAAGTTATTGGCAAAGCATAATTTGAATATTGTGTGTTGATTGTGGTTCGCTCAGAGCATGCAAAGCACATTGTGTAGTTTGATACTGTGCACATACTCTACCTCTATACGTTGCTCATTGAATTGTCAAATTTGTGAGTTAATATTGTCTGCCCCTTAGGAAGAAGGCTAAGCAGTAATTTTATGTTGATACAGATACAAGTAGTGTCCAAAGTGATGTTGATCTACAACCAACTAGGCGAAGTGGGCGTCGCTCTCTCGAAGTGGACTTGGATCTGCCATTGAATAATGCCGTATTGCAAGATCTGCTGACTGATATCATGCACCATAAGGATTCGTGGCCCTTCCTCCGCCCAGTTCCTCGTGCACAGGTGATCAACTCCTATCAGGCTGTATTTTTTTTACTCTGAAGAAGAGTTTTATTGATGAATTTTGTCGGCGATGGTGACAGAGATAACTTTCGAAATGGGTTTTTAATAATACCAAACTATTTGTTAAGTAATTGCATAATACTCTTGTAATCATGTAACATACCTTCCTTTCTGTGTACATATACAGTCAGTATTAAGTATGTTTTATTTTGTCTACATAACTATTTTTAAAGGGTTGGGCTCTCTTGGTTGATATTATGATTGGTTTGGGTTCAGTTTCTGCAACAGTCAGAGATTTCTTTCTCCACTACTACTTCCAGACCAGTTTTTGGTGCCATCCCAGCCTCCTTTGCAGTGAGCATGGTAGGTAAAGCTACTGAAGCTAAAGCCAACCTCTCATCCTCGTGTAGTGCTTAGGATAAGAATTTGTGAAGCTACACCTCTGCTCCTCCATCACGGATGTAGTCTGAATTAAGCACTGTGGTAACTTTATCTACACCTTTAGCCATTTTGGCTTTAAAGTGTTTAATTGTGAATTATGTAGTGTTTTTATTATTTCAGCCAGTGGTTGCACACGTGCTGTTACAGAATTGTCACGTATGACTTCAATATTCATATTTAAAACTATGAAATGAGCTTTTTGTTTGGTTTTTGTTACTGCTAAAAGTATTTTAAATTCTTCCTCAGCCATTTAGAGGCATAAGTAAGATAATATTGGTAGTATCTAAGTGAATTTTAATTATCAGATTCTTCATTCTTGCAGTTTTGTTAAGATTAGTATGTTCCTAATCTGGTTATGCTGTGAATGAAGGATGTTGTAAATATGTTACCTCAATTAGACCTGATGGTGGGGGGCTTTCGTATTTCTAAGCCTTCATTTTCTTCTTAGTAAATGTCATGATGTTAAAAGTAGTGCTGTTCCACCATTCTTTCAGTTTCAGAGAAATGTATGGCCTCTATCTCCAGGATGGAAACCAAATTTAAATCTTCACTGCTGTAAAAACTTCAGGTCTTATGTAGGCAATCTTTGTGGTGAGACAACACTGCATGGAATATGCAGATCACTTCTATCCTGAAGATGGAGGCAGTATGTTCCTCTGAATTGCTTGTCAGCATTTAACCAGACTATGCTGAAGACTACAGTCAAAATACGTATAATTTAAGGTCATATTAATAAGTTTCATTGATGATGCACAAAGTTTGACTGCTTATTGGCAGTTCTGTGTAGTTTGTATTACTGCAGATGCATGTTTTCTGAAGGCTGTGGCTCTTCTTGCCTTCCCATTGGAAGTGCATAGCTTCACACTTACATGTCTACCATCGTACATTTTTTCTGTACAGGTTCCTGATTATCATCTCATTATAAAAAGACCAATGGACTTTGGGAAAATGAGGTACAAACTGAACATGCTGGAATACAGAAACAACAGTGAGTTCATTGCTGATGCTCTCCTCGTGTTTGAGAACTGTCAGATGTACAATCAAGTGGATGCTCAAGAATATAAGTAAGTAGCATTCTTCATGACTTTGTATGTTTGCATGCCTGTATTTCTAATCGCAGGCCTGTGGTATTGTTGTATACTAATACCATTTGTACAGTGATTTCATAACGCCTAAGCACCATGCCATGGCACAAGGTAAGAGGTCTGCAAACTATGGTCCACAGGTTATGCTGTGGGTCTGGCCTATAGATTTATTTATATATGCAACTATTTATGTGTTTTAAAATAAAATGCTCTCAAGACTGAATTGTGCTGTGTTTACCAGAATGCAAGACAAAGTTTTTCTTTAAATTTGGGATTTATGTGTCAGGGGGGGGGATTGTCTTGAATTTGCATATAGAATGCCATATGGGAACATGCCAAGCCAAAACAGGGTGTGAGTTGCTGAATTGTCACAGGTGTAGCTGAGAGAGAAAGTATATTGTCTGTGGTGGTTGTAGTCCATTATGCTGGTGAAAAATTGCAAGTCTGATCAGGCAAAGATGTGATGTCAGCTTGACCCGACTTATCATGATTAACCACATTGAGAAAATGAAGAACTGCAGTGTGGCAGGAAAGTGCAGTAGTAACTATACAAATGTGGAAGGAACACGCAGAGAAGTTCATAAATCAAAACAGCAGTAAACACTATGTCAGTAGGTTCAAGCATGGTCATATCCAGGAACTAGAACAAGAAACTGTTGAGTGTGTGTGTGCTAATGAACAAAAACAGGAGTGTCAGCTGCATGTGAGGCATTCAAGTATACGGGACAGAAACTTGCCAAATCACACATCATATGTTATCATGTTGGTATGTACGTACAGCATAGAGGAATGGTTTCTGTCTTTGTTCAAAACCTTAATGGAGGTAAACAGACCAAGTTCCGTCCTTTGAAAGGTACATGTGTAATTGTATGATATCTACTTTTACCTCCACCCCAAATCCAACATTTCACCTTTTGTGCCCTCTTACCCAGTTCAAGTGGCATGACAAAAAAAAATTGTTACCATGCTCTCAACACATGATTCAGGTTCTGATGTGCGTCATCCCCGTTGTGTTAGTACAACAGTAAGGAGCTTAGTGTAGTAATACATACAGTCAAACACAACTATATTACCTCTGTTATTACAATGAGGGTTCTAACAACGACATGTTTCGGCCCTACATGTGGGCCATCTTCAGGTTGTAATTAGACAAGATCAGTTAT
>Ga0123355_10019018_pt1 | contig 10925 bp, 8 predicted proteins | sample TergutEmb28metaG_3_FD_89872 | JGI IMG/M metagenome (GOLD analysis project Ga0123355, IMG submission 89872) | Embiratermes neotenicus P1 segment gut microbial communities from Petit-Saut dam, French Guiana - Emb289 P1 | ecosystem: Host-associated > Arthropoda: Insects > Digestive system > Gut ...
CACCACTACCACTACTACCACCACCACCACCTCCACCACCACCACCACCATCGCCGCCACCACCACCACGGCGGGTTCGAATCCCACCTGTGGCATGGATGTCTCTTGTGATTGTTGTGTGTTGTCAGGTAGAGGTCTTTTCGACACGCCGATCTCTCGTCCAGAGGAGTCCTATCGACTGTGTTGCGTCGTTGTGTGTAGCATTGTGTTCAGCTGCAACAGTAACCCTCTAAACATAAAATGAGTAGGTAGCAGAAGTCAGACTAAGAAAGAAAGGAATAAATAAGTAAGTAAATATATAAATAAATGAAGATTATATGTACGTCAAGAGTTTATGTGTAGAGGAGTGTAAGGTAGGTTACTTAGAGATGTTGTATAAGCTGTCTAAGATAGTCTGTAATAATATTAAATATTGCGATAGTGCACAATGGATTTGAAATACGAACATGAGAGTAGAATGCTTTTAGCAATGCAAGGTTAAAAGGAACGCTGGCCAAATATAATAGTAAGGACAGCTACGCACGTTCCAGTGCTCTAACTAGGTTCTGTGTCTTCAGACCCTTTGCTGCTGTGCCAACCGATGTAGATATAATCAGCGATTGTTGTTGCTTTGGCAGTAATTACTAAATTTGTTATTTTATATGAAAATGGTGAAGTAATTAATGAATATTGTGTTTGACAGGAGACCAGAAAAATTAAGTCAGGAATTAACTGAAAATCTGAATCAGCCATTTCTTAGTTCTGGACGCATTCCAATTACATTCACATGCTTTAGGATAATTCTGAGTTAATTCCAGCGTAAAAAATGTAAGGTAAAATGGTCAATTATATTCGGACAGCACAATTGTCTTCGCTTCGGTTAGTGTCTGTTCACCATTGTTAGCAGCACAATATCCCCGACAGATATTCAGGCCAGCAACTTTTCGTTTTTTATCGGAACACACAGATGAATCCGTATAAGGAAACACAAGTAATCTCAGAGCTGGTAAATTTCGCTGAAACTTTTTGGATTAAAAAAAGGGAATTTAGTACGATTATATTTTTTTTGGCAGGAATCGGTGCAGTTCTGTCTGAAGGAACGCCATTGCCTGCACTGGTAATGCATCAGATGTCTGATTTGTAACGTGGAAGTCGTTCTGTCTGATTTTGGAGAGAAATGGGTATGGGAGTGAAGAGGCGATGAGGGAGGGAACATGGCCATGGAATTGGAGGGTTGGGTTACACAGTGCAGATCTCTAGATATCCCCATTCCACCGACTGCTCATCTCGCTTGAAGGCGCAGCCTGCCCATGAAAGGAAGTGTGTGTTCGGGTCCACATATCATAACGAGCTGTCTCCAAGATTCCATTTAAGAAATGTCCCTGATATAGAGTCTAAAATACTCAATGATATCTAGGAATTGGTATTCCAGAAAAGGGTTTTGATGACGTGCCTCTAATATTAATCTTACGATAAAGAAACTTGTAATATTTATTCTACATTTATAGTTTTGTAAGGAAACACTAGCTTATGTTATCACGGACATTCATTTTTCTTTTGTACGTGTAAAGTACTTGACAGATTTTCTTGGAAATTAGAACGAACATGATGTCAGGCAATAGCTGTGAAACTCCTCTCTCTTGATGGCGGTGATGGTGATGATGATGATAATGATGATAATAATGATGATAATGATGTCAATGACGACGACGACGCCGAAGACGAAGACAACGACGGTGATATGATGGTGTTGGTCGTGGTGGTATTTTTCCCCTTGTGCAACATTTTTTCCATTCTCAAGGATGATGCAGTGATCATCCACGTTCAGCCTGATGTAAACAAATTCTTGCTTTTGCTGAATATGATATTACGTAAGATGCACTGCAGATTTCTGTACATGAACTGGAGACATTTACCTCCAAATATAAACTAAAAATTTCAGTGCGCAGAACGAAAACAATGGCTTTTAGAGGAAGAGATTTGTGAGAAGTAAAATTGTAATAAATAATAATGTTATAGAACAAATAAACACTTCCGGTTACGTCGGTTGTTCTATTTCATATGAGAATGAAAAAAATTAGCCGTTAAAATATCAAGATTTATCAAGATAACGGGAATTATTAACAGAAATTTAGAAGCTTCTGAAGTCCAAAAACACACTAGACTGTAAATGTACACCATTTTGGCATTACCTACTCTATTCCCCGGATGCGAAACTTGGGCAATTAGAGAACAGGATAAATCCGTGATGACGTCAGCGTAAATACAATTTATGAGGAGAGTGGCAAATACACATAGGAAGATTACAAAACCAATTTTGTCAGAACTTAAAATTAACCCAGCTGCAATGAAAATCCAAAATGCAGAAATAAATGGATACAACATGTTCGGCTAATGGACAGAGACAGACTGGCACATTTAATTATGAAATTTTAATGAGGAAAACGAAGCCAAGGACGACCCCTCAAAAGACTTATAGGCTTAATGGGACCGGAACAGGTCACGCGGCGTAAACTCCTGCAAGCTATATGATTATGTTGTTGTTGTTGATGATGATGATGATGACGAAAATACTTTAGTTTTTGTGATATTAAGAACACATATCTGCAAGACTGGATGTCTGTTGAGAATAGCCTGTAGGAGTTCTACCCAGAATTCAAAGTTATCCTCTATATTTAATACTGTATTTTACAACAATACACACTGTGTTGATTGTAATTGTGAGGTTACGCAGGCGGTAGTGAAATTGACGGTACCAACAAAATACTGCCATGACATCGCTTATGTAAGCTGTTACACACGTAGAGAAACTGAACTTCCTTATTTGCAATTCTTAACTTTCCGAATGTGGAACTATCGCGAGGTCTGATGTCTGCTATTGATTAATTTTGTACACCAGGATATTTGAACCGGGGTTAATGATTTATAATATAATCTTTACCTTCGTAAGTTCCTATCATTAAAAGTATAAACATATATGTAGTGTGACTTGTGGGAGGTAGGAAATTTATTTCTTCTTACGTAATGTGGGCCTGCCTTTTTGAAAACTAGTATCGTGATTTAACTGTAGGAATGTAAATCCTCAGCTGTGTTGAAAAAATAAAGTTCACCAACAGTACAAACATTTATAATTTGAAACAAGTAAGTGATAAAGTACTGCAAAATATCGTTTAAAGTGTGAATGTGTTAAAACACGGTGGGAAATGTTAAGGCGAACCTTCAGAAATCTAAGGTACACGATGACAGAAGCTCTTTAACATATTTAAATGTGGAGAGGTTCTTATATTGAAGCGCCTCATAATTTGTTATCCACACGAGTTATTTTTGAGAAGAACAATTCAAGGATAATGACGGCGGAATCTGTAGCACGCATGAGAAGAAAGAGAAATTGTGCATAAATTTAATAGCAAATAATAAAGCGAAGAGATAATTCGGATAAAATTATATGACCTGGACTCTTATAGCTTAGGACAAAGGCCACACAGGGGTTGCCGTGAAAGTAGCAATGAAATTTCGTCTTGTATAAAGGAGGGACTCTTGATATCTTCTTATGTCAGAACTTTTTATGGAACTAATTGAATTATTATATTTCACACGCTTCTGTTTTCACTAAATTGTCTTTCAGTGTCCCTGTTCGTTTTCAGGAGTTGGTATTCAACATTATTATTCTGAATATTGTGTTGTTTTTGCAGCGTTTCTTTCTGTCTTTCCGGTATTTGTTGTTCATGTTATGAACACAAGATGCAGGCTTTCTGATTCCAGAACTTACTTCCTTTGAAGAATGATTGAAACGTAGATGTTTGTACACAACAATTACATGAACAGCGAATTTAAATAATTTTCTACCCTACTTTAACTGTATTTTAACCACTATACTGATTTTAAGGATTGTAACTTTTATTCTTTATAACAATAATTTTAATCGTGTGCAGAATTCGTACAATGTAAGTTGAAGCACAATTTGCAAATGCTAAAAAAAGTAAGAGCTTCGTGAATATTGCCAACAGTTAAGGCCGAAACATGTCGGAGCATTAATTAACAAATTAAAAAAAGCGTTGTGCAAGAAGTTTGTTTTAAATTTTACATACACAATAGAGTTGCACGGAGAATGTAGAGCATTAAAGTAGTTTAGTTACATCGGCATCAAGAAGACGAATTCTAGGAGGTATATATTAACTTATTTAGGACAAAACACTTCTGACATTTCCTTCCGTGACTGAAACGTATTTTGGCATGCACCTCCCATCTCAAAGGTTTTACTGTGTTGGCAGTTTCTCGTAGTTGCACTGCATAGTTGTTATCTAAGAAGACACGAGTTTCAGTGCATTGGATATGCCGCTGCTGCAAGCAAAACAGTTCCTTGTACAGAAATATTGTCGATGTCACTTTAATGAGCGGGTATTCACAAGGTCGCCTCGAAATGACGGTATTTACCGCTGCAAATTTTACCCCGCCTTACGAATTAATACTGCATTTATTGAATATTTTGAAATCACGATATTTCGCCTTGTTTCAATTGTGATTACGTGATAATTCTGCTTACCTACTGTCACTATAGTTTTAATTTTATTGTGACATATGATATAAACTTGGGCTGCACAGTGTAAGCTACATTGCATTTTTTGTAAAAATTTCTGTGGAAAGGGAAAAAGTATTTACACAAAGGGCAATAAATTGGCGCCGCACGCGTTTATCTTTCCTTCTGACAAATAATCAATGTGGGACCAGCAATGATTCATATCCTGTTTTACCTTGTCCTTTCTTCGTTCGTACCTACAAATGCACACAAATAGCATACACAGTTTCAAGCAGGATTTGTTCATCCTCTTGTGCGACGTTATTTATATTCCCTTCGACTGTTGGGTATTGCTTATCAAAGAGACGTGATTTCATATTGGTTTCCATAAATTTGAAAGGATTGGAGTGCATTGTACACTGTGAACACTTTCCTATTTTGAAAGCAAACCTAGATTTAACAAAATGTTTATCTGGGTTTTTGTTGTGTGGTAAAATAACACCAGAGCAGCACGATGTGACGATATTGCATTGATAGGAAGTAATAACTTTTCTTGTTTGTGTGGGTGGTTCTATATCACTGACAAAGCGTAACGTGCTGCGCATTGTTTGCACAGATAAAGGTGTAACACTCCTTGGTGGAATAACTCTTTCATCGATAGCAAAGAAAACACGTCTACCAGTTTTCTTCTTGTATGGCACTCCGGCCCATTTTCGGTCCATGGCCTACCTGATCACCTTCCTCAAACTTCCTATCTTCCTTGCTGGTGCCTTCCATTTCCGTATCTGGGGCAAATCTACAGCATTCTTGGTGAAAACGTCCTCTCACCTGTCTCTGTGCTCTCCCACAGGCCTTCTTCCCACGAAACATCCTTCCATTACTTTTCAGGGGACACCAGGACTATCCATCCTTGCTAGTGGCATCCAGCATGTGTATATTAGTTACTTTCTAGGTTATGTTTTGGGTATTGTTTTCGAATGCCTTTGCATATAACAACAGCAGTAGGAATCTGTACTAAAGTCACCACTGAATGAAGACATAGACCTTTCTGAAGCACGAGGACATTTATTGACCACATCAATAGTACTAAATTGCTTTATGAATTTATAACCGTGAAGCTGAAATTAAAAACCCCCGAGCTGTGAATAAGATAATCTAAAGTACCGAAAGTGACTTCAACGAACATGCTTGTTTTGTTTTAAAAGTGTCTTTAATATACATTCTTCGTGATAAGCATTGTTATTATTATACGCACTCAATGCTTTTTCTGCTGGGTCGGGACCAAAATGTGTTTTGCTAGAATGAAGAAGGCCAGACGGAATTAGATGCATCGTCCTTGCGCTTAGGTGGAAATAAACTCTTGTCAATAATTATCTTAAGACTGTGCGATGGGAAATGTTGTTGCTAGTCTTTTAAACAGTGGAGATTTTTAAACCCTCCATAAAATTTTATAAACCTAAAATGCGAATAAGCTTTTCTGTTACCCACTTTAGACCGGATGTCAAAAGATTTGTATTATGTTCTCAGTGCGCTTTGTCAGACAGGGAAGATTCATAAAATATTAAGCCGTTATCGTGTAGCATCGCATATTTAAGGTAATTTACGAAAATCAAAAGCGACAATTATTTTGCCTGACCAAGCAAGCAATAAAAGGATATCAACGTAATCCTTGTACCAGAATAAATCAGCCACTAGAGGCGGCTTAGCCTTTGTTCCCGAGAACTGGAGAGGACACTCGATTAGTCGACGCTTACTCGCTCCCTGTTCCCCGTCCAGGCACCGAACGGGACACACTTTGACGTGTGAGCAGCTACACATGTCTTCCTGGAGGCAATGCTTCTGCTGCGGCTAATTGAAACGCAGACCTAATCTTTAATGGTGCGTCGGATGCAAGTTGTTCGATCACAAAGAATACGTGGACTAATAAATGACGTATTATAAGAGTTGTAAGAATTACGAGGCGTTAAGTTAGCTACCGACGTTTCGGGACAGACTGTCAGTGCTATCTTCAAGGTTCAAGCATTCTTAGTTTACGTCTCGAAACATCGATAAGTAACAATCAGCCCTGCATAACACCCAAGGAGAGCAAAGACATACTTTAAACGCGACCGGAAAAAATCACACAACATGTATCTTTATTTGTGTGTTCATGTAAGGTCGCCGTTCGACCTGAGACTGAGTTCAGTCCCATCCTTATCGCGTGACATCTACAAGATACATTTTGATATACTACTTCTACACGTAGCTCTTTTAATCGAAGATTATAGCATAAATCCTTACATGCGCATATTTTTTAACTTCTAGTATGAAAGTTACCGTTCCTGGTGTCTTAATTTTGATGTCCTGCTGCCACATTTCTTTATTGTTTCTTTTTTAGTCTGTAAGAAAACAGCGTTGCTTTCTTAACCCTCCCGAACTGAGTGCTCTTTATGTTTGATATTAGGCTTTTATTTGATACCTTTAAAGGCGTAAAAATATGAACGTTACCTACCATAATTTGCATACTTATGTGTTTCGAAATAAAACCAGCAGTTTTGTTTTGGTGCTACTTAGGTTGAGAGCCCAGCGGCCTTTCATAGTCAGCAGCATTAAATCTGCAGTATCACCTTTAGGATCTCGTCAGCCTTACTGAAGTCTGTCTGAAAGTTTGCAATGAGGCAGTAAGTTGAGTGAAGCTACCTTCGCAAAGCTTAATTTTATCCTTGTTTAGACCGTACAAAAATGCGTAAAGTTTCACCGCATCGCAGAATGATCTGTACTACCCTACCAGATGTACTGCTTAGGGCAAGAGTGAGCAACATTTTGGGCACAAGATCCAGATCAAGAGAAAAGTGTTTGCGGACCACATTATGCTGTAAATGATACTTGCGTTTCATTAGTGATAAAACCGTGTCATTTATAATGTCAGCAGTGGGGCGGTAAATTTTTGTTTGAAATCGATCTTAAAATACTTGAATTAATCTTAAAGCAGTTGAAATTAATCTTGCTATTTTTTCGTGTCTCTAAAATTAGATCGCCGGCCGCACTGCAAAAGTAAAATGGCCGCAGTTCGCTCATCGCTACCTAGGGTTATAAAAGTAAGAGGAAAATGGAGTTGTCGGTGCTTTAAAAATCGTAAGTCATCTGTACGTTTCGTACCGTAGTCTTGTGGAATTTGATAACTTGTAGTCTGGAAAGTAGTTTTCTTTTCGGAGGAAAGTATTGCATCGTTCTTCACGGTAAAAACTGATCCAGTTGAGAAGGGATCAGGCTGTTAAGACACATGTAGTGTAGGAGTCATGGACGAAAATAGTAGCCAACCTATTAAAGCAGCGTTCTCTGAAAAGAAGCATTAAAAAGGGACCTTTCGGCTTCACAAAGAGTAAGACCAAATTAATATATGTTCTTGTTTATTATTATTTAGCACTAAGGCCCTTTTAATCTGGCCTTGGTTTCCTTTTGGGTTTCTTGTCACTATTATTTCTTCCAGGGTCAGTTTGCCAGCCTTGTGTCCAATCCCCAACCTGGAGGGCCAGGTTCGATTTTTAGTGTGCTCCAGTAGGGAGGTTGCAAACTCGTAAGGAACCCTCCATGCACCCTCAAAGTGGGACACGTCTACTTGGGTGACCATCCCAATAGCTACGCTACCGCCAGCACAGCACCTTCGTTGGAGTACTCAATCCTCCCCGCCCGGTTTGGCGTATACCTTCGAAAAGACGTTACTCCGTCCTTAGCGCTTTTTAAGTTTCTTTATGGGCGTGAACGGGAGGCTTCACTGAACTGCTAAGCGAGAAACGAAACCGCTGTCCACGATCACGCTGGGATAGTGCCAAATTTACGGCTTCCCTGACGTCTGAAGAATCAAGTGTGTTACAAGATCAGCAAGAAACGTAACGGATTCAAGAATATGAAGGCTGCAAAAATAACATTTGCTAAATGTTGAGTAATTTTTGTTATTTTAATAAAGTTGTACCTTAATCAGGTAAGATCTCTATCTTATGTAATTATTTACTTCTGACGATTACGTCAAAATACCTGTAGTGAAATTCACACATCGACACTCTTCTTGAATGACAATAGTTATTCCTACCGCCATGTTTTTGTTACTGAAGGATAATCTTGGTCAAACCCGGCAGTTGGTTTCTACAATATTCACCTTCACAACTGAATGAAGAGATGGATGGACGGACAGACCAACGCGGTTGGCTAATAGGCTTCCAAAGAACAGTGTCTGTTAATTAACGCATTTATTCACGAAATGTTTATAATAATAATAATAACATTGTAACGTACATAACCTGCAACCGTGTGTGTTCCATACTCGATAATCTGTAAAACTATTCACTACCAGGTCTACTGTTATTGACCATGATTTAATTTGGATTTTAGAGTGCTGCTTGCTAGCTCCAAAGTAAACCCTATGGTTACTACTCGTATATTGTACGAGATATTCTCCGATCGGCTGGCACGGATTTCCTGTATTCTTGTTAGCTGTAAGACTCAACGTTTCGGCTAACAACGTTCTCTCAAAATAATGGCGGGGATGAATCTGCAATATTTGTGAGGGGGAAAAAATCTTGAAGAGTGTTGAAACAAGGATTTGAGGCAACATTTTGAAATTCGGGTAGAGATATTCTTGGATGTTAAAATTAAGTTATGAAACGATTTCATGACATTTGCTTCAAGATGCTTGTGTTAATTTGTCTTGTTCGAACGTTGAAGTTCCGAACCTGTTAAACTTAAAAGTCTGGTTGTGAGTTTCATTCTTTTCAGAGAGCCTGTATAAAATTTATGATGATGGCGAATGTATGAAGTGATCCGAAGTAAGCTTGTGTTCTGTGTTCCATAGATTCGTTTTCCACGTTCTGTGCTGCATTGTTTAATTAGTGGAGCTGTCAGGTAGGTAGAAGTGCGCTCACCCGTCTCAACAAGTGGATACAGCCTGACACGGAATGGAGTTCTGCTGCTCTCGGAAGTTGGTGTTCCACAGGTTGGAGGTGAACTTGTCTTTGCTTGCTTGAGTTCACCTTAAGAATAGGCGTGGTTGGATGTTTTCGCGGCTGTGTCTGTGAGGTATACCTGCTGTCTTCTGCAATGTGCCACCACCTAGTGTGAAACAAATTTGAAGCTCTTTCAAGGAAACCCGCTTTTTGAATCTATAGAATGGATGTTATGAAGCTGGAGGCTGCAAGTTCCTCTGCAGCTACCGGAAATTTCTACCAGATGACACGGATTAATTTTGAAGATAACAGCATTACTTAACTAACGGAATTCTTGCAGTGTTTTGGCCTTTAATTTTGTGATCCTATCAAAGTCAGTGCTGACATGCTAATACTACCTCAGGGCACAGATTTAGAACAAGTTATTAGGTTACATAAATATATTTAAAAGCATCTCTCTTCGGCCGTCTGTGTGCAAGTTCGCCGCTCCAAATCGTACTGAGGATACCGAATATTGCCAACAATTTTGTTTTATTTTCACCAAATTAATTAAATGAACACATAATGAGGAAGCCATATGTTTCTGATATTTAGTGTCGAAAATGTGTGAATGGCTGTTCTAATAATATAAGCATGATGCAAGTTTACTGCATGTTAAAGACAGCTAGAGATGCCGTCCCCCTTACATTTTTTTTTTCGTAGGACATTACGGAATGTTGTGGTGCTGGTAAAAACTACTTCCATTAGACAGGTTCCTCAGCACACAGGAAGCTCCAGTGTTCACAGAGTCACCACGGTGGTCTTAACACAATTATGTTTGCGCAGGAGATTATGGAGAATGCGATATGAAGAGCATGCGGCAAGTAAGGGAGAGAAAGGAAGTGCATGCTCGGTTTTGGTGGGGAAAACGAAGGATGAAGACTACTTGGAAGACCTAGGGTTAGATGGGAGAATGCTATTAAAATGTGCCTTAAAGAAGTAGAAGGTAGAATGTGGTATGCATTGATTTGGCTCAGAATAAGGGAAAGTGGCATGGTATTATGAACGCGGTAGCGACATATAATTTTCCATAAAATTCGGGGTATTTCGTGGCTGATGGAGGAAAAAGAGGGTTTTGCTCAGTGATTAGATCACAAGCAACACATTCCCAACGATCATGACAAGAACGATTTTGAAAGAGTGATTTACCAATTTGAATAACGTAATAACTAGATAAAATCGTTATCCTACAGCCTTATGTGTATGTGCACACATGTACGTGGTGCGTCAGGAAGGTAATGACACTGAATGCGTGGCTCGACAACTTGCAAAGCTGTAGCCACACCTCAGACACCAGCCGAGACACACATTCTTACTTGATGATCAGTGCAAGTTTCAACTCGATAGCTTTAACACGTCTGATTTGACAGCGAGTTGTGTAAGTGTGTGTAGTAGTGACGCGTTACGAAAATGGAGAAACGAAATCTCGAGCAGCGTTGCGCGATCAAATTTTGTGTCAAACTTAATGAAAA
>Ga0123355_10019019_pt1 | contig 10925 bp, 2 predicted proteins | sample TergutEmb28metaG_3_FD_89872 | JGI IMG/M metagenome (GOLD analysis project Ga0123355, IMG submission 89872) | Embiratermes neotenicus P1 segment gut microbial communities from Petit-Saut dam, French Guiana - Emb289 P1 | ecosystem: Host-associated > Arthropoda: Insects > Digestive system > Gut ...
ATAAGTCTGTCCCTCGTCCTACAGCAATGAAGGTCTATCCCTCATCCTACAGCAGTGAAGGTCTGTCCCTCATCCTACAGCAGTGAAAGTCTGTCCCTCATCCTACAGCAATATAAGTCTGTCTCTCGTCCTACAGCAGTGAAAGTCTGTCCCTCATCCTACAGCAATATAAGTCTGTCCCTCATCCTACAGCAATATAAGTCTGTCCCTCGTCCTACAGCAGTGAAAGTCTGTCCCTCATCCTACAGCAATATAAGTCTGTCCCTCATCCTACAGCAGTGAAAGTCAGTCGATCATCCTACAGGAATGCAAGCCTGTCCCTCATCTCACACTAATGCAAGCCTGTGTCGCTCTCCCACAGTAGCGGTACCCTAAGCCTGAAGTAGTGCGGTTCATTGTCACACGAACTTCTCAGAAGCTGAGAACTACGTTCTTCTGGATTATTGCGCAGTGAGTAGAAGTAAATACTTATTGGCGTTTCGGGACAACCTATGGATCCCATCTCCAAGATGCATTCATTCCATACTGTTACTCCCTCTTTGGTAAAAATCCATTTCAATATTATCCTCCCATCCGCGCCTAGGTTATTCTTGTGATATCTTCGGTTCAGGCCTCTTTACTAACTTTTTTATGCACAATCTACCCTGCAAGTTCCGCCCGTCTCACCTTCATCTATCCATCTTATCCGCCACCCTGTCTGTCCAACACTCCACACATCACTTGTCTGTAGCCCAACCACAGCCCGCCCAGCTTCAGGCTGGGAGTAATACGATAGATGGCGAAGCTCAGTAACGAACTTGTCTACTCCGAGATTACATTGCGAGACATGTGGTTTATATATGTCTTCACGCCACGGAGAGGGACAGGCGCCGATTAAAATTCAAACACACACTGAACAAAGAAAATAGATATCTTTAAGCAGAAGAATCATAATAAAGCTTCTTCCCACAAAAAAAATAAAATAAAATAAAAAATGAGGCGTGACGTGCAAAGAACGTAGAAGTTATTAAGTTTTTTATTCACCAACTGATGCACTAGTGAGTTGTATTAAAAATATTAAAATTTACATTAAAATTAACATTAAAACAGCTCCGACAAGTTTCGGTGTTACAGTTACACCATCATCAGGGAGCACAATTAATTCGTGCTTGCTAAAGTTACTAAAATAGTCCATTAAATACATCGGTGTGTGGTAGATACGATGGTAGTGTGGCTGCATATATTAGGTCCTGGTATAGGGTGTCCATAATATCATCTAATCGTGAATTGATTGAATTTTGGATTCGCTGCCATATACAATTAGAGTAGCGTGCACATTTTAGATGTATACAATATAATTGTTGAGTGAGGTTGCCCTAATATAAGCAGCCACACTATCATCGTATCTACCACACACCGATGTATTTGAATGGAATATTTTAGTAACTTTAGCAAGCACGAATTAATTGCGCTTCCTGATGATGGTGTAACCGTAACACCGAAACATGTCGGAGCTGTTTCAATGTAAATTTTAATATAAATTTTAATACTGTTTTTAAGACAACTCACTATTGCATTAATTGGTGGATAAAAAACTTGATAATATCAAGATGCACGGTACGAACATGAAAATGTGGAAGTATTTCTGGTATCTCATTGGGCGAGACAATAACCACACGACAGAAAATCAGGAATAAATGTCACATATCCAAATACGTTGGTCGTCCCTTTGAGTCCACTCTTCAAACAACTGACGAAACCCCAAACGTAACACGCTGTACGTACTTCGGTAACGGAGTTGCTGACCGCGTTTGAAAAATCGGTGCTTATAGCTGACTCTCACAGAAAGTAATAAGATAGGGCTGCTTGCCGTTGCAAAGCAATAGGAAATGCTCGGAGTTTAAAAGACGGATGGGACTCAAAAAACACTTGCTTTCGGCGCAACAAAAATGTAACACGAAGCTTTAAGAAGTGAGCTTTCCGTTCGTTTCGCTGGACTAATGGGGAGACATTTAACACTGCGCTCTAGGCGAAGAGAATAGAAGAGAACTCAGAAGCCGCAATTCAAAAGAGACCAATTTTAATTTCAAATACCAGACGAGTTTAATCATGGATGTCAGGAACAATGCAAAGGGAACTGCTAGCCGCTAATTGCTGAGCATGAAACACACGGATATCAACCATAATAACGAACCAGACAATAAAAGGCTGAATCTACATTCAAATTTTAATTTTACGCCATTTTGTTTTAAGCCAATAAAAACAGTCAGCACTAGTGTAAACTAATTCCAGGGAATTTGTAATTGAACACGCGTTTTTGAAGCACGCAGTCGAACGTTTGTTATTGGCCACCCCCAACGAAGGATCACATGCAGTAATGCGGTCTTGCGACCGTCCGACAGAACAAAAACGGAACACTGATGGCAGAACAACGACATCGTGGTCTAACAATCAGGGGCATTTTGTTCCATTGACCTGCGGCGGCTGTTTTGCGCCGCTAACAAAGTTAATAGAAAAAAAAAACCGAGGGTAGAAAGAAGTACAAGGAGCAATACGGCCGGAAGTAGCACGTATGTCGGCCTACTAACACAATAAAGGCCTTCTTGTACCATGTTAAACAATCCACGGAACTCTGTGCTCCTAACGGAGCCAACAGTAGCACAGATGGTCAATCTTCCATCGCACTTAAAGATTCACTCCAGTCTTCATAACAGTCATACACAGCAACCCATCCTGAGCCACCTGGAACTAGTCTGCATCCTCAGACACAGTTTCATATCATCCTATAATGTAAGCCCACGAGTGACAGGCGGTTGGTTACTTTTCGTACAGAGCTTCCAGGTCCATACTGCAACACTCGTTGTGTCGACCACTTTAATTAAAAACTTTCCCACAAAAACACCGTCAGACTAACCAAAGTAATTGAACTGAAAAAAAAGACGACAAAAAGACACACTTTTATACACACGTCCAACAAAAATCAAAACTGATAGCCTACAAGATAAAAAGACAGCCTAAAAACGTCGCTCTCGCTGTGTTATTGCCGCTAGGGTTCCAATTCGTAAACGTTAACTTCAACATCCCTCCCCCCGTCAAAAAAATCAGAAAAGGGGGGGAGGGGGAGAGCAGGGCAGGGAAGAGGAACGACAGGGCCTTCATAAATGTATATTATGTACCGACATATGCGCAAATACGTAGTGTAAATTCATATTAAATTATTCCGACATGTTTCTATGTTAATACACCATCTTCAGGGAGTTTACAAGTTGTGTTAGCTAAACTTATGAATTATTAAATTGATAAAATAAATATAGTAATATGTTATTATGATAAAATCTTGGTAAATGTGGCCACATATGTAATTGTTAGTGTGGTGTATGTGTGTGTGTGTGTGTGTGTGTGTGTGTGTGTGTGTGTGGTGCGGAGTAAATAGGAACCGTGTGTATATGTAGGTACATAATAAACATTTATTATTCAATATGCACGGTATGAACATAAAAGAGAGAACCTTCAGTTTAAAAATCGACCACAATTAGTCACAAATGGTTGAGTTACAAGATCATAATACAGAAATACCTTTTCCTTAATTACCTAAAAGATGGAAAAGTGTAATGGGAACGAAATGTAGCCTGCATTCAATTTGTCTGCACAAATTTTATTCCAACAAACATTTAGCGAACTGCGTTCGAGACAGGCACAAAAACGCCTGCAGCTCCCCTTGCGAGGCGTTCCTTATTTTTGCTTACTTCTAACAAACTGGGCATATGATGAAGAATTTTAAGAAAATTCTTCAACAAAGATTTATGAAACTCACTTTTTTAGAGTCAACAAACCCGCTTACAAACATGAAGAAGATCATAAGCGTATTCTATCAGCATTCGTTACGACAGCGCCGTAAGACAGATTTAATTCACTCGCAGCTTAATCCTCCGACATTCAACTTCAATTGAGTGCTTTCAGACAGCCAGAGGATGTCTGTTTCCCCGTTAATGGATTGCTTCCACCGGCGTAGAGACGTTTATCGAAGCCCGAGTGGAGCGTAAGAATTGTGGAACGTTCTATACGAACTCCCTCACATTCCATCATCAAACGCACCACCAACCCTGAACAAGGCAGAAGCGCTTTGCCATGTGGCCGGACCTTAGGCCTACTGTTATACAAACTTGATACCTGAAGTGCTAGATATGCTGTGTTACGTGGCGTAAAGCGGCAATTAGTACATTAAACTACATTTCTATTGTATTTCATTACTTAGATAAAAAAGGATAAAGCAGTCCCATTACAGGCCTGGAGTGACCCAGAGGGTTCCAAGAAGTTAAGGTTCCCAGATTTCATGACAACGGCACAGGATGGTGGTAAGGTTGCCAGCCTTACACACCGGCCGCCTTTACTCCCAGGGAATGCTCCTGATACTCATTTCTATTAGAGGCCAAGTCGACCCCAGGTCCATAGTGCGATCGGAAGGATTATGTCAATGAAAAATTCCAATGACACCATCTGGTATCGAACCAGCAACCTTCCGACTTGTAGCACAGCACCTTAACCATTGTGCCACCGCAGTCCCCCTTTCATTACTTAGATTTCATCTTCATATTTGTGACTACGGTAACCAGTCTCACAAAATCCATTGCACTTACAGTTGCATCTACGCAGCCTGGCGTCAGAGGATTCCCTTCTAACACGTTTCCTTTTACAATTGCTTCCTACAGAATTGTTAAATATTCACACAATAGCACATCACAGTTTCGGAGCGAGTAACACAAACAGCATCCTAACGAACAGACGTCCTTTTGGTGCGCTCCTTGGGATCAGACCGCCAGGCGCTTTCGTTGTGAACAGAAAAATGGACATTCGGTTCCAGATAAGTCAGGAAAATTAAGTAAGAGCTCCAGAAGGACTCGACCCATTAAGTTAGTGCTGGTATTAAGCTCTCTTCTTGGGAACACGATATAGAGGGTAGTGTCTTGCCTAGGTGAGCAGCAATCAGCTTCTTAGTTCTTGTTTGTGCAGTTAGGCTCGATTGTGTGGACAAGTGGTAGTGCTAGTAACATGAACAGAGTCATCAGCGCATGACACCCCAACACAGCACAGAATTTCTAGGTACTCACATGTCGAACACTGATACCGATACGAGAGTCTTATTAGCGATATTCGTCACGTGGCATCCAGTGCAAATTATCGAAGCGCGCTTGTAAAGAAATTCCCGGTACTGCGGACACATATTTATCATTGAGAAACGAAAATATGATACAAGCAAAATTCGCAACCCCAGCCTTGTAGCATGTAAGCACAAGGGTTGCTGAATTTACCTCCACCCCCTAACCACACTCCTTCATGACATGCACAAGGGCAACTTTGATTCACGCCTTCGAATTTACAGCGCAATTACTTCAACACGTGCTGTCTGCGATTTCTTCCATTCTGCGGAAGGCACCTGACCTCTTTCAATGAACAAGGGATTGTTGTGCTAACGCAACGGAGAAATCTTTAAGATTTAAGTCAGTCCGTCCGTCCGTCCAAATCGTATTCCAAAGAGCAAAATAGTGTTCCCGCACCACACGATCACGCAGTACGAATTTAAATTTCGTAACAAAATAATTCTGTACCACAATGAACGGCAAGTAATAGGTACATTATATCTCCGTGATAAGAAACAACACGGTGTGGTAGGTAGTGGCGATAAAATGTTCGTTGATCTAAAAAATTTAAAGACGCTGACCAACTGCAGAAGTTACTTATCGTATAATGGGATATAAGGATGATTTGGAAATCCGGGAGGAAAGGGTTCAGTGCACAATTTCATAGCTGTTTAGAATTACGCCTGAAATACACGGTGTAAACCGTAACTAACAACCCGACTGGGCAGTCAGTTGATCTTCCTGAATTTTAACTGGCAATATCCGAAGCAGAAGACACACGGAGGCGACACGATACGAAATTGGAGTTTTAACGAAAGTGAGAATTTAGATTACAGAACTTGGCACTGCGGCATTCTGTAGTTCCGGTGTCCGTTACTGACAGTTTAAAATAACCTGCTGCCTCCATCTTCAGGACAGATGAGTGTTCTGGATCGCTGAATTTTGAATTCAACGTCCTGTGAAGTATGGGCTTCACGTAACTGATACAAGCCCATTGTAAATTCACCCAATCAATTTCAGGTCATTCCTCGTACCAAATTTCATAAAAATGTGCCGAGTTCTGACGACGAAATATGGACACACACAAAATCCTCACGGTGTGTGTTCGCTTCGTGCAAACAGTGCCTAGAAACACAAAGATATCGAGACAGACTAACAGGCAGTTTTTCAAACAATTTGTGAATCAAGCAAGAATAATGAGCGAAGGACTGTCACCTGTACGTGTTGTATGTGCTTTGCCTGTAACACCCCAGAAACGAGTGAATTATGAATTTAGGTTCCGAGCAACTGAATGTAACTCTTATGTCTTCCAGCGGCACAAATGTTTCACAGTGTTGTGAAAACGACATTACAGGCTTCAGTCATACTGCCTGGTAGCCATCGATTCCCAGGAATCTTAGCTTAAAGATCTAGCATAACGACTGAGTTTGCAGGTGAAAAACGGCGAACCTGTTGAAGGACGTATGTAAAAATAATTCGTTGTAGAAACCACTAACATTAGAGCAACTCAGACTGGCGTAAACTGTTTAGTAAAAGGTAAAGGTAAATTGATCCCGTTACAGGCCCGGTGTGGCCCAAAGGGTGGGTAGAGGTATAGCTCTACTCTTCCATGACCGCGGCACTAGAAGGGGGTGTGTTGTCAGCAGCATGCCCCGGCCGCACTTTAACCCCGGGAAATATCCAGTACCCATTGTACAGGAGACTGCGTGGGCCCCAGGGACTGTCTGGACGGGCGGAAAATCTCGTCCCCACCGGGATCCGATACCGGACTTTCCAGCATGTAGTCAGTCGCTATACCGACTGATCTACCCGGCCCACAAACTGTTTAGTATTCACAATAATTCGTAAGTCAAATGGAGGGATTGTATGTCAAAATAGTTCGCTGTAGAAACTCTAACATTAGAGCTTATCTGATTTATATAAAATGTTTAGTAATCATAATAATTTACATACGGATTGGAAGGGTCTTACGTCAAAATAATTCGCTGCAGTACCACTAACATTAAACCTACTCAGATTTGCATAAACTGTTTAGTAATCAAAATAATTCATATAATGACTGGATGGATAGTTCTGTCCTTGAAGAAGGCCATTATTCTTTAATAAGCCTCTCTGTCACACATCAGTTGCAGACTGCACGAAAAGGGGCCAAAGGCAGCGTGTTTCATATCAGGAATTACAAAAGAGACGTAAAAGAGATTTTGGGTTGGAATTCTATATCGAAAACTCTCAGATAAATTGCATTTTCGCTTAAATTTCTTGACGAATGACTGTTACACAATTCCTCCTTACACAGCGATGACTGACTTTATTCCTAGGCTTTTCTAACGGCCACCAGACGACTGCTGTGTTTTGTGCTCACATTACACGCACTACGTCCACACAATATCGTAGAAGTATACGGAAAACCCACGAAGTCCAACGAACAAAGTTTCGAGAAAAATGAATTTAAACGTTTGCTCAAGGAATTAATAATAACTATTGTAATTAAAAATACTGTTTTGAAAAATGTAACTTTTATGAATGCAATAAATATGAACTTTCGATTTAGCGGTGTTTCCTTGTACGCGCACGCTAAGTCCACGTACCTCCCTACACGTCGTCTTTCAGGGCCACAATCGTTCGCGGTTGCATACAGGTCTAACTACAAAACGCACTGTAACTCTAAAGAAAGAATCAGTATGACCTCAGTGTGTTTAAAATACCTATTTTGGCAGGGTAAAATCATTCAAGACAAAAATACCCTGTGTCAGGAAAAAAATCTTCCTAACTTCAGAGTAGATTGAGTTGACGCGCGGCGAAATTACGGAGCGCTAAGTGTTGAACAGGCTCTTCGCAACAGCTCGTAACGAGTTTACTGCAAGTTGTTGAGGACAAATTAAATTTCAAGACTAGAAAGTGACACTGCACAGAATAAAGCACCAGATCGCAAGTGACACTTCAAACAAAGTCTGTCTCTTCGGACAGAGAGCCAAGGCTCTGGGGATAAAATGCCATTAGCAGTCGGTGTTACAAATTCGTTTCCCGCTGTAGCTGTTTCAGAGTAGGCCTAATATCGGAATGCCAGTAAAGCCACCGCTTCAAACACGATTCCTATACTCTAGTACGTCATACTTAAATATTAACTGAATGCGAGAAGAGAATAAAAATTGGACTTACAGAACAAAATTGTGAACATTTCGTTTCCAGATGTCGGAAGTTGTAAACAATAACTGCTCTTGAATTCATGAGTTACGACAATAAAAAACACCGATTCAATTAAAAATTTCACTAACATAACAGAGTTCTGCATCCCAGCATAAAGTGTGAAAGGTAAAGCAATCCCTGTACAGGCCTGGACAGACCCTGAGGGTTCCAGGAGGTTCAGGCTGGCAGATTTCATGACAATCGGCACAAGAAGGTGGTAAGGTTGTCAGCCTTACGAACCGGCCGCCTCAATCCCCGGGAAATATTCCTGGTACTCATTGCTGTTAGAAGCTGAGTCGACACCAGGGCCACAGTGCGGCCGGAAGGATTGTCAATGAAAAATTCCAATGCCATCATCGGGAATCGAACCCGCGACCTTCCGGCTTGTAGCGCAGTGCATCAACCAAAACAAACAAATCAACTTGCAAATAATGCACATAAATTATTATATAACCGCAAACAGTCGTACTATTAACTTCATCAATCAGCTTCTTCTAGAAATTCGATATACAATTTTTACGATAAAATATGAGTTATAGCAAAACACGCTGATACTTAACGAACTGTTCTGCAATATTTTTATGTTTGGCGCATCATTTTCGAAAAGAACCATATTAGTATCCCACCGCGAAGTGATTCCTTTGCAACGTTTGTCACTAACCACGCAACTACAGAAGTAAAAACCCACAAAATCAGAATCTAAACTCCAGAGTTGCGATACCCCCGAATTTACAGTGAAAACCTATGTATGTCCAAACTGTACACTTACGATGACAAATCTGTGATACACTGTAATTATCCGAAGTAGATCTAGACAGATACGGGGTACCAGCGCTTGTGTGTGTGTGTGTGCTGTATGTGTGTGTGTTGTGTGTGTGTTGTGTGTGTGTGTGTGTGTGTTGTATAAACAGCAACTCCAAAGCTTTCAGCAGTGTGCACTGTACTACTTATTCTCATTGAATTTTCTTTTCCACAGAGGATGAGAGCTTCTCCATCGTTCTGTTTTACTGATTTTTCCCATAGAAGGCATAAGATATTTTATTCCTTTTTTACCCCAGAACAATGTTATCGGAATCCAGCACTCAGAACCTCAGTGCAGCCCCAGGAGTGCCTCAATAACATCGCGATTTCGTTTTGGCACCACAAGGAAGGCCTGTATCATTTGTAAGTTCGATAAAGGGAGCATTATTTAATGAAACTGAATCCAGAGGAACCACAAGCATCTCCTTATTCAGCCACCAGCAAATATTCGTATGGTGACGACGTGCACCGCCACTCCGTGACCGTGCTCGTAACACATCGCCAGGCGACTGCAAGTTCCAATAATAATGTACCACACAGTGTAGGTTTAAGAGTCGAATGCGAAGAGATTTGGCGAAAAAGCGAAAACAAAAGACTGAAAATAAAGAAGCCAACGGGGGGGATTTCGTCCATTTTCTCACATAAAACGAGAACTATGCTGAACAATCAGAATGATGATGATAACAACAATGCTGTTGCAACCACGAATAATGGATGTACAAACATAAAATTCCAACTGTATGCCTTAAAGCTTCTCATTCCGCGCATGATAATAATTATATCTATAGCACATCAACAAACTTCACATACACAATAAAATATACGTATTATAATCAACACTCTCATACATGTTTCGGCGATTATTGCGCCATCCTCAGGGACAAGTTTATCGTATGTTCAAAATTAATGTTATATTGTTTGATTACAGACCTTAAGTTGTATTATATTTGGATTTACAAGCTGTGCAGTGTCATGCATCAACTTCGCAATAGGAAGGTTAATTAGCAAATGTTTAGATTTAAAAGATCAATTTTTAATAAATAAAACATTCGTACTTTCATGTGTTTGATGTTATTATGCTGATTTACATTTCGTTTCCTGGCTGACCTCATATTTATAAACCGTTACGCAATGTGGTGGATTGCGGAAGATTTTCTGTCTTTTTGTAGACCCCTGAGTCCAAAAGGCTGGCCACCTACGACATACCGGCATGACACAGTGCATTTTATCCAGCCACTTAAGCCGCTTTACTTCAGTACATTTGCTTTCGATTTACAGTTTGTAGCAAAAATGAGCTTTCTACATATACGCGCTTAGTCCTGGCGGTAGGCATACAACTGGTACTCTACTGGTACTCTACTGGTACTCTACCCATCAGTTGGCCGAGCAACCCTCTAATACAGAACAAAAGACACTCCATTACATAACGGCTTTTTAAACTATACAAGAAAGTGGGATTTTTCTCAGTTTCAACCTACACTTCTTCGGCTTTGAAACACAAAACAGCAAGGGAAGCGACCTTCATGTAAGCGCTGTTCGTTTTCACAGAGGGATGTCTGCTGCAACGCAGAATTGAGTTCCCACAGACAAATCGCCTAGAGCAGTCATACCTGGTGGCAGCAGAAATTGCGGGACTGAAGCTTAACGGCAGGTTTACGTTAACAATTACGTCCAGGCAGAATACAGCCAATGCTGCAAGATGGGGGGGGGGGGGGGGGTTAACCACTTAAAAAACCTGTTAAAAGAAAAAAAACAGTTTAAAAATATTTAACAAAAACAAAAAAAAAAAAAAATGGAAAAAAAACAAAAAAAAAAAAAAAA
>Ga0123355_10019020_pt1 | contig 10924 bp, 7 predicted proteins | sample TergutEmb28metaG_3_FD_89872 | JGI IMG/M metagenome (GOLD analysis project Ga0123355, IMG submission 89872) | Embiratermes neotenicus P1 segment gut microbial communities from Petit-Saut dam, French Guiana - Emb289 P1 | ecosystem: Host-associated > Arthropoda: Insects > Digestive system > Gut ...
AATATTGTAGTTTTTGTGTTATAATGTTTTTGTGAGAGACGGGAGATGTGGGTTAAAAATAAAATTAGGAAATAGAAGTTTTTCTTTTTTTTTTTTTTTTTGTATATGTTGTGTCGTCCCAAGCAGAGGCCTTGCGACGAGCTGGTCGCTTATGCTAGGAGTCCTACAATGTGTATGTGTGTGTGTGTGTGTGTGTGTGTCATAAATAATGTGGAATAGAGAAGGCCTGGGCCTTAGCAACAACGGTATATCACTGTCAAACTGTCCAAAAATTTGTTGTTTATTCCAGCAAGGTTTCATTTTCCAAACTGAAATATTTGAATAATCGATTTGGATAATTTCTAAACTTCCCAAGGTTTCATTTTCCAACCTGAAATATTTGAATAATCGATTTGGATAATTTCTAAACTTCCCAAGGTTTCATTTTCCAAACTGAAATATTTGAATAATCGATTTGGATAATTTCTAAACTTTAGATTGCGGTACCCGCCGACATTATTTCTGCCAACACCGACAAGTTACACCGGACACCCTCGCAAGTTAGTTCCGGTACCCAGTGAAGATCTACCCAGTAATTCCTCATCGTTGCCACTGCCACTTGAATACACAGTTTTCGCAGCGACGTCTAATTGTCAACTAGCTGTCTCGAAAATGACAGTTGGAGCGATACGTCTCCAGCGAGCACCATTGTGTGTCCCCTCGGGTTTTCCTACGCTACCTTCCCGGCTTCCAGCTACTTGCTAGACTGTATGCTCCGTCTTGAGTAAACCCTTAGTTCATAGAGCTGGAATGTTCGCCCGAGTTAATCCCAGCACTTCCCCTAACACTAAACAGAAATGGTGCCATGTGGACTGCGTATCTTTCGGTGGGTTTTGTTTGCTTTTGGCGCGACAGACCCCCTTGGTCCAGGGCCTCCTCATTCACGAGGTTTTCTAGAGCACACATAATGACACGCCACAGTCGGTGGGACTCCTCTGGATGAGTGATCAGTTCGTCTCAGAGACGTCTACCTGACAACACACAACACTCACAACACACTAACGTCCATGCCCCCGGTGGGATTCGAATCCACAATATCAGCAGGCGAGCGGCCGCAGACCTATGCCCTAGACCGCGCGGCCACTAGGACCGGCGTCGTTCGGTGGGTAGTAACGTGGATTCAGCTGTGGTAACAGAAGGTACATTTTTGAACACCCGGTGGAAACTTTCATTGTCCTCTGTTGGTGAGTCAGAGTCGAGTTGCGTGCCTGAGGATGTGACGTCACGAGCTTAGCTCATCAGTATATGCCGTTCTTCGTGTATTGGTCACTTTAAATGAGTATCTGTTTAGGAAGAAGAATCGTTACGTGCAATCTGCTTTTAGATATAAAAGCTCCGTATTTTACGTAAACATTTTATTTGTGCATTTCGTAACGATTTCCTGAAGAAGTAGCACTTACTTTCCAAAAGAGCGATAGCAGTTTATCCTGAAAATACGGACTCTGGGCGTTTATGTGTGAGGCAGGAACAGAAGTGTGCAAATGAGGACTCTGTATTTCTCCGTACTTAGTTCAAATTGAGTTATGTGCGTCACTGAATTCGGCGCAGGCATTTGTACATTTGATTGTTAGTGTCAACAAATATCGCAGTTTCTAGGGATGAAAAACCAGTTGTTGTGAACAAAGTCAACTCACTTCAGGTATGCGCCAGAAGCAAACCTGCCAGTCTGCATATCAGCCAGGAAGGCACAGTACCATCACGTGATTGCATCAGCCGCAAACAAGCCTCTTGAGGTTATTCATTACGATCATTACGACTCTGCAGTGGGCTTCAGTCTTAGTGAGGTTTTAACTCTGTAATTGTTCTGAGGTGTATTTTACATGCCAGTTAAGATGCATTTTTTGGGGTTTGTTTCAAACCAATAAACACTCCCTATGCTTGATGTCACTTGCTATTTTATTTAACTTCTTATGTGCTCAACATGTTTCGGACATTAATATATCCATCATCAGGATACCGCTCCAACCCAACCACACCGGAACTCCAACACACATCAAACCAAGAACAATACGACCAATGTGGTAATTCAACAGAATAGTCGCAAGCTCCTGATGATGGATATATTAATGTCCGAAACATGCCGAGCACATAAGAAGTGAAATAAAATAGCAAGTGACATCAAGTTGGTCTTTTATTCTTCAACTGTCACAATGATGCACGGTCCAATAAACATAAGACTCCCCATACGTTAGTTTCAAAAGAGGTAATCTCCAGCTTTTCTTTAGTTGCTGTGTAAATAAGTGGAATTTAGGCGCGAACTTTAAAATCGTTTCTACTTTAAAGGCACTGAGGTGGCTATCAGCGTATATTCAAGGAATGTGCTGCATACCAGTGCAGCATGTATGTGATGTTTTTTGGTGGCAGTCGTTCAAAGTGGCGGTAGCTAGATTTGATTTGTGGGGGGGGGCTTCAGATATTATTCTTGATTTGAAACTTTCGCCGTGTTATAAATGCTGTATGCCTTCTTTTTGATAATTCCTCGGCGTCTGAATTTTATATGCCTGTGTTTGGGAATACGCTGTTCCATCTTCATAGGCGGGTAGGTATTCTTCATGTGTTCGAAACGGCGTATAAAATTCAGGCGCCTGGGAATTGCCCAGATGAAAGCATGCAACGCCTAAAATATATTTGCCTTGAAATCTTTACCGTACAGATTTGCATAACGTGGATTCAGTGATGAAACCTTCGTGTGCTAATGTGTGATAATCCGATGTCGTCTTTATTTTAAACGAGTGGGTAATTCACTCATCCGGTTTAACGCGACGTGCAGTTATCTTCAACGCCCGAATAGCAAGCAGTATGTGCGTTCTAAATCTGACATCATTACTGTTTTTTTTAGTTAAGATAAATATGTAATTACATTCCGATACCATTGGCCGCGCGATGTAAGGCGTGGGATTGCGGCCGCTCGCTTGCTGGAATTGGTTCAAATCCTGCCGGGTGCATGGATGCCTGTCTCTTGTTAGTGTTGTGTGTTGTCAGGCACGGGTCTCTGCTTCGGGCTCGTCTAGAAGAGTCCTACCGAGTGTGGTGCGTCTGAGTGTGATCGTGAAGCCGCGATAATGAGGGGGCCCTGACCTGCTAGGGCCTGTAGAGCCATTGGGGGGGGGGGGGGGTTTAATTAAGTTTTGGTTACGCGAATCCTTATTTAAATATAATTGAGTTGACCGGTTTTGTTTGTATGTTCCAGTCTGGTATTTGTGTGTCATTGAAATACCGACATTAGTTTTGACCGGGCATGATTTATTATGATGTAATTCCAGCGGCCTTACAGCACTGTATTGTCTATCAGCCGTATGGACAGCCCCATTGTTTATGCTAAATACACGTGTGAGGCGAATTCAGTAGAAGCGTTTTCCGTGCCACAATTTGTCCCCATTTATAATTAATTTAGTATTGTATCCTGCTGGCATGAAGTATCATGAGTTGTTCACGTGAAAATGTTTGCTTCCTTTCGACTGGAGATGCTATCATGTTGACACAGACGCTGGTCTGCACTAACAACTCGTGTTCAGGACATAGCGTTGTGGCGTGAATTAGTAGCTGGTTATACAGGGTGTCACACGTTACGGGCTTTTATGGTGGTCTGGATTAGTAGCTGGTTATGCAGGTCGTCACACGTTAGGGCTTTTATGGTGGCTTGAATTAGTAGATGGTTATACAGGGTGTCACACGTTACGGGCTTTTATGGTGGCGTGAATTAGTAGCTGGTTATACAGGGTGTCACACGTTACGGGCTTTTATGTTCGAAACCGCACCACGTGGTGGTGTATTTTCAGGCTCTCAAGACGAACGAAAACTGTCTTTATGAAGGTGCGTGTGTATATGTTTGCATGTATTCTGTGTTCATATTGGGTGTGTTTACAGCTCCTAACACCGTTTAATCACCTATTAGAATGCGTTATGTCATCATCCAAAGGATTTGTACTATATCTTATTAATTTTTGTGGATCATTTCGCGGCGGTAACAGTCTCACATAGAGTGTCGCGGAAATCACTTGACAGTAGAGGCAGCATGTTATGTATCGGGTCCCAAAGTGCCTTTTGCGCCACACTGTATATGGCTTGTGTAGTAGGATTATGGGTGAATTGCAGAAGGTTTTAACGTGTTAAGGAGGTCTGATAGAGTTACTGGTACGGTTTTCGTGTGTTGGGACTGAGGTGAAACACAAAGGTTTTAGACAACATTCGCCCAGACGAGGGTTGAACCGGTTATCTTCTGAATGATATTTCAGAGCCTTGACGTAACGCCAGTTCGGTGGACTAAACAGTGAGGTTATGTTTTGCAAGTTACTGAATATTTTAAATCCGTCACGTTGTTGTTGTTGTTGTTGTTGTTGTTGTTGTGTTTCGCTTGTTCCTTTTGTCCTTGTTTTATTAATGTCACTTGGTACTGCGGTTGAAGTCCGTAGGCGTTGTGGGTGGCGCATTTGGTTGCGGCACTGCGCTACAAGCCGGAACGTCGCGATTTCGATCCCCGGTGGTGTAATTGCATTTTTTGTAGACGTTTTTCCGGCCGCACTATGGCTCAGGGGTTGGCCTAGCCTCTAACAGAAATGAATACCAGGAATATTTCCTGGGGGTAAAGGTCGTGGATGCTTGGGGCTGACACCTCACCACCACCTTCATGTGGCGATTGTCTTGAAATTTTGAAGCCTCATCCTCCTGGAACCCTCAGGGCCTTTCCAGGCTTGTAATGGGATTGCTTGTTCTTTTAAACCGCCTGTATTTAGTTTTGTATAAATATCTGCCTAGAATTCTTAACTGATCTTTATTAGTGGATCTTAATATTTTCCTGCAAGCTGCCTCTTTATTCATACCTAATCACTTATCATCTAAATTAATACCGAATTAACGCGCAAAAAGCTGCAAAGCGGTAGTTGGCGCAGCGTGGGCAGATGTAAGGGCATGACATGTATCGAAAACGTCGACCCATAAGACGCATTTCCCACCCCTCCGAATTTTTTTTCCAAAATTGCTCCACTTCGTAAAGGCGAAAGGTCAAATTGGATGATGACCGGAAATACCATACATTCTTGTCTCATCACTTGTAGGTTCCAAAGAGGCGAGAAATGCGCTCAAATCCTTATTGAAACAGCAGTGGTGTGTCGAATGGACAGTATCATAGACGAACTCTATGGGACGCCGGGCTGGCCGGAACCCGAGTTTCGGTTCAAAATTGTGTGCAGAAGCACGGTTGAAGCAAGTGGTCGTACAAGATAAAGGTAAAGTTGTCCCAGTTGGTAAATGGAACAATTTCATTTACAGAGTGTGGGATGGTGGTGGTACAGATCCACGAGTTATTCCACACATCAGATAGGGAAAGCGATCAGCTTCGCACCTCGACAACCGACAAAGGAGCGCCAGGTATCATTTGGATAGGGAGCTGTGTGAGGTCGTTAGCCGTCATGAACGCAATGTGGAGGAGAGTGTCGCCTGATGCCCACTGTACAACAGTCGCGATACAGTTATTATTCACTGTGTATGTTTGTGTGATCATGAGTGTGCACACTGGCCCTCATGTTCAAGGCAAGATACGGTCGCGGACAAGCGGATTAAATACGGGGAATGAATACTTATCCGTGTTCGGTTCGTAGATCGTGAGTGTCTGCCCATTCTGGCTGGCAGCCGGGCCCATAATCTTGCTCTGGTTCCCCATTCATCGGGCCCAGGGATTGGCAAATGACGGACATGTCCTGGCTTCCTGGGAAGATTGTAGCGTCAACAGATGAAACCATCTCGATGTCACCACACACTCTGCATGTCACCGATTGCATTGTTGCATATTTCATAGCTTGCTCTTGATACGGGAACAGTACTTTTATCCTGGCCAGTGCGCCCCTGGCCTTAAATTGCCATTTTTTTTTAAATGGCTAGTCAACTAGTTTTGATTCATACCGTTGCTTTATGTATCCAAACGGATCCAGTTACTATCCGCTAAACGTAACACCATATATATATATATGTATATATATATGATATATTTATTTACTACAATTGGGTTTCCACCCGGTGCCAGTGGGCGGTAGACTTGTACAAAACAGGAAAGATAAATCAATCAGTCCCATTACAGGCCCGAGGTGTCCAGAGGGTTCCAGGAAGTTAAGGTTCCCAGATTACGTGACGATGGCCCAGGATGGTGGTAAGGTTATCAGCCTTACGCGCCGGTCGCTTTTACCCCCAGGAAATACTCCTGGTACTCATTTCTGTTTTGGGCTGAGCCGACCTCAGGGCCATAGTGCAACCGGAAGGATTATGTCAATGAAAACAATAACACCATTTGGAATCGAGCCAGCGACCATCCGATTTGTAGCACAGCACCTTCAACAAAATAGGAAAGAGGCAGCACAAAAGGAGAAACGGTACACCAGACAACACAGAAACGCGGAATATACAAAAAAAAAAATAGAAAGAATATCAACCCTTTGGCCCTGGAGCTGGACATTTACAGTTTAGCACACCATTTATGTAAAATGTGAATATTTTATGAACCAAGAAGGGTAACATTAGGAAATACACGACATTTTGTGGCGGAATAAACGAAGATGGTGACAGGAAGTCTAAAAAAAATAATTAAATATATTTATTGACGAAATATATAAAATGCGTACTCTGGGGAGTAGCGGTACATGTCACATATATATATATATATATATATATATAGGATGCATGGTGCCTAAAGGTTAAGAAACATAAGTTGAGTAATTAGAAAATAACAAATATCAGCAAATAATAATGAGGTAATGAACTACACAGAACCTACATCAGGCTGCATAACTATGAATCATCAGTTATGTAACTGTAAATCTAAATCTTGTTTATTAAAACCATAAGTAGCCACATCGTCAGTATGGCTTAATGCGAGCCGAAACATGTAGTTGCAGCCGTTTTTTAAACAAACTCCCATTGTTGAATAATAAAAGACCAACTTGTTGTCGCAACCTCCAGATGATGGATATATTAATGTCCGAAACATGTTGAGCACATAAGAAGTGAAATATAATAGCAAGTGACATCAAGTTGGTCTTTTATTCTTCATCTATCACAATGATGCACGGTCCAATAAACATAAACCCACATTGTGTTTGGCGGACTGTATTTGTTTCTTGGCAGTGCGTGGGCATTGGCTATGCGTCGTGGCATTTTCGGCAAGCAACAGACAGTTCTAGGCAGAACTCATGATGTCTGCTTTACTACTGTATATATTTCTATCCCTGTAGATCTGTTAATGTATTCTGTTTTTGTTTGTGATGGATATGTTACAGATTCTGTGAAGTCTGCGTCAAGTTTGTCAGCTGTGACCTCAAAATCTTGCATCGTTGCCATATTTGTGACTGTTGGCTTATAAACAATATTTTATGCATCCTGTATTTATGATCGATCCTCACACCAAATCTCACCTGCCTATCGCACACCAAAAGCCATAGAGAATGTTCGCACGGTCGCCATGTTGGCATTCTGCAATCTTGCCATAGCAAAAGCTGCGGTGAGATAGCAGAAAGCGTGTGTCTCAGATATGGTTTGCCTTGACGACAGAAACAAGGTTGACTTAGAGGGGATATCAGGGGAAAGTACGGGACCTGTGTGCTTGCTGCTGGGAGTAGCAGCGGTTCGGTTATCCGAATCTATTATCAGTTTGGTTAAAGCCACGCCCTGTGTGTGTGTGTGTGTGTGTGTGTGTGTGTGTGTGTGTGTACAGTTTTCAAATAAAAATTCGATGATTCCGCGTTTGGAATCTCGTGATCGTATCGTTTCGTCCAGTCTTTTTTTTTTTTTTTTAATTTATCTGAAGCCCTTCAAGCACAGTGCCTATAGGTCACTTATGTCGGCTGTAACATTCAGAATGTATTCGTGAACTTAGTACCATATTTGCATGGAGCAGAATGCATTTATGAACTTAATGTCATTTTTGCTTGAAACATAATGTATTTTTGAACGTCATATTATTTTTTGTATGAAGCAGAATGTATTTATGAACTAAATAACATTTTTTTCGCGTGCAACAGAATATATTTTTGAACTTCATATTCTTGCTGCATGTAATAGAATGTATTTGTGAACTTCGTATCATATTGTACATGAAGCAGAATGTACTTATTGAACTTCGTATCATTTTGTGCATGAAGCAAAATGTATTTATGAACTTCGTATCACTTTGTGCATGAAGCAGAATGTATTTATGAACTTCGTATCATTTTGTGCATGAAGCAGAATGTATTTATGAACTTCGTATCATTTTGTGCATGAAGCAGAATGTATTTATGAACTTCGTATCATTTTGTGCATGAAGCAAAATGTATTTATGAACTTCGTATCATTTTGTGCGTGAAGCAAAATGTATTTATGAACTTCGTATCATTTTGTGCATGAAGCAAAATGTATTTATGAACTTCGTATCATTTTGTGCATGAAGCAAAATGTATTTATGAACTTCATGCCATTTTTGCATCTAACAGATATTATTTCCCCATACAATATTAATTGGCTCCTCTTTGTCATGGAGATCGGTGTATTTTCTAAGACGCCACCCGCATTTTTAAATATCATTAAACCGATTTCGACTTTTCAAAAGATCCGCCCAATTTGCATCCTTCATTGTATTTCTCTAATGATATTCCACGAGCAGCACGAATTATAAAACTTATTATGCTGTTTTGCCTAGTCGCTTTGTTATTTTATGCCTAGACCTGAAAATTTTTCCTTAGAAGTTTCTTAATTAGAGGTTCTGTGGCTGCCTGAAAGTGTGTTATTAAATGATGCCCGTGGCGGAACTGATTGCGGCGTTCGTAATTGCCCGAAGTTTCAGGAGTTTTGTCATTGGTCTGCCAGGGGTTCTGCGACAGTAACGATCCGCGTAGTCAGCACTAATGATGTTTAGTAGGTTGAAATGTTGTGTCTATCACATGTTGTTTGTGTAGAAATACAGTTCTTGTAGTCTTACATCACCGGTTTTTTTTTTTTTTTTTAGTAACATAAAATAAAGCTTAACATTGAGTAATGTCCCTTCTGCGTTGTCAGCAGTTTGTCTATGTTATGTGTCGCCGGTGTTGTTTTAAAGTGTCACGTTTGATCTTGATCCACTTCTTTAAATTGTTTACTGGAGTTGCAGATTCACGAAAGCACTTATGCTGCTACTCATTATACCTTGAGCGATCAAGGTTAAGCTCTTGTGTGGCAATAAATTTTTGAGTTTGGAAGAAGCGTGCACGTGGCTGTCACAGTGAGACGGCGGTTTTTACCTTTACCTTGTATAGTCATAAAAGGAGAAGTGGCCCATTACAGCCTTCTTTGCACAGCCCTTGGAAACCTTACATTTTACTCAGCTTCTCTAGAAATTATTCTCGCGTTATGCAACTAGCAGTGTCAGTGCCGTGTTAATAGCTCCTGTCCTGTGCCGAATTTAAGCCTGCTCACAGCCCACCACCTGTCTCTTTTAACATCCGTTTTAATATTATCATATTTACTGTTTGGTCTCGAAAGTAGTTTGTTGTGCGCAGTTTAGAGTAAAATACTGGAACTCGCTTCTTACCACCATGCATTCTCTTTGACCCGCCTGCCTCATCCAACGTGATATAACCACGCTGTCAATAATTGGCCACCTATTGCCACTTTGTTTTCCGTGGCTTGAAATACAAGGTGGTTCAAATATGACCGGGACTGATGTCGCCAGATTTACACACAAACAGTCCCGGTCATATTTGAACCACCTTGTATTTTTCATAGCCCCGCTACTCCAAGCGCGCTGTGACGAGGTATACACGGGAGGGACTGTTTAGTCATCATGTGAAGGTCTGAAACTCTTATAAACGCGGTGGCAAAAGTTTTGGTTTCAAACAGATGTGCACCTTTATGAATTTGATTATCCACTGCGTGTTTCCTACTGTCGTGCCCATAGACGTCGTGGTTGTTGGGGAGAAAAGGATGGATACAGGCGGGGTTTTGGTGGGAAGATATGGAGGAAATAGGTCTTTTGAATCCGTAGGTTTAAATGGGAGGATACTATTAAAATGAATCTTTAAAAACTCTGGCGGATGAGGACAGGATGTATCTTCCGTGGGGTAAGGACCAGTTGCGGACTTTTTGTCAGCAGGGTGTGGTATCTTCTGATTCTTTAATGTGTATGGGGGGAGGGTGGTTTATTGACCAGCTGAGGACTGTTAGCTATTCAAGAACGACACTGTTCCATGAAGTTAGTTAATTGTGGAGGAAGTGCCTGTCCGTCTCTTCTCCTATCTGGAAGAAATGTTTCCTGTTTGAACAGAGACCTGCGATAAGCCCGTTGACAGATGCTGAGTATTGTTTGTAAGATGCTCGTTATGAGTAGAGTGCTCGCTCTTGTGTTTAACTCTCGGGGTGGCGTAATGCTTTTGCCAGAAGGCCGGATGGGTATCTAACCTGGTGTTCACAGCATTAGTGTAGACGTGATGTGTTTCAAGTGGATCGGGGTAGCTCAATCGGTATAGCGACTCGCTACAGCCTCCTGAACGGTCCGGGGGTTCAAATCCCAGTGGAAGGCGTGTCTTTCCGCACGCGTCCAGACCGGTGCTGGGGCCCCATCCATCCTCCTGTACAGTGGGTACCGGGAGATAGAGCGGACGGGGCGTGGCGTTCACCACCCATCCCATCCGACGCCGAGATTAAAAACAAAAAGTTGAACTACACAGTGGCGCAAAAAGAACGTTTTTTTTCAAATAATTGTAACTTTTTTATTTTCAATATAAAAAAATTATGTTAACACCAAAACAACCTGTAATAAATGCACTTTTGATTACTTGCATTGATTACTCAATTACGGAAAATTATATCGGAAAGATGGCGTCCTTCTTGCCGTACACACGTCCGGAGCCTCTCCTCGAAGTTCTGCATCACATTTAGTAACATTTCT
>Ga0123355_10019021_pt1 | contig 10924 bp, 8 predicted proteins | sample TergutEmb28metaG_3_FD_89872 | JGI IMG/M metagenome (GOLD analysis project Ga0123355, IMG submission 89872) | Embiratermes neotenicus P1 segment gut microbial communities from Petit-Saut dam, French Guiana - Emb289 P1 | ecosystem: Host-associated > Arthropoda: Insects > Digestive system > Gut ...
AGAAGAGTTCCCCCCGGAAAAGAGAACAGAACACCGCGGGGGGGGAGGGGGAGAAACCTCGGGGGGGGCACAGGGTGGGTGCGGGGGGGGGGGAAAAAACCCCCCCCCCCCCCCCCCCCCCCCCCCCCTCACCGGAACTCGATCCATGGCGAAACAGCTTAGAACGGAGTATTTTCTCTCAAAAAGAGTTATTTAAAATACCCGAGGTACGTTACTCAACGTTCCTACCTTACACTTTCCGTCACTATTATAGGGCTGTATGAGGTTATTACCAATATCACATTTCTTATTGATGTATATATGACACAAATACAATAACGAAAGCAGTATAAACAATAAACTTGTAAACTACTATCTTCCAGAGATTTGCGCTCTTCTGGGTTATTACGCAGCGTACAGAGGTAATTCCTGACCGACTTCTCGGAAGAACCCAATCGGTCCTATTTTCCAGGGTCAAGAAAACAAAAAAAGAAAGCCGGTCACGCTTGGTACTAGGTTCACATAGGAAAAGGTGTGGGCGGTGAATGGTTCTCCGTCACCGCGTACCAAGTGTGACCGGCTCTCTTCTTGGATTTCTTGACCCGTAAAGACGGGACCGACAGGTTGTCTCGAAACGTCGGTACGGAATTACAACTACACGCTGCGTAATAACCCAGAAGAGCGCAGATTTCTCTACTTCGCGGCGGAAGCCTGAAATCATGCATACTGTATCCAAAAATCATCACAGCCGAAGGGTCTAGTTAGCCACGTCCAATATTTCCTTGTTAACAATAACGACATGTTTAAGTCCTTCCAAATTAAGAACGCATTAATCATACCTCATCGTTACTCAAGGAAGTGAGATGAGCTGCTTCTTGAGCCCATGACGTAAAGGTACAGCAAAAGAAACATCCCGTAAACAGCACTAAAATACAGTACGCAAGCAGCTACAGACAGACAACTAGGCCGTCGAGTCTCGTCAATGAAGATCCCTCTATCTACCAGCGTAACGTCAATCACAGTCTGGGTGACGTTCATCGAATCTTCAGTCACAAAAATGTGCCAACATTAAAGCAAAAGAACGTCCTACGGGGTAACACTACGTTAAAACGGGTCTGCATATAAAACGGACAATTCTTGTTACGAGGAACAAGACAGGTCATGTAAACATAACGTAACTCCGAAGCGCGTTTGTGCAACCATTGCTGCAGTAGAAAAGCAAGAAGTATTGTACATTCCGCAAGCGTGTGTTTGTAGCCTTAGGTACTCAGTGCGAAATGCGCATGCACCGTATTGTCGTCTGCGGCCAGCCTCGCTACTGCATTTTCCCACGTTATCTCATAAACGGCACAATTAAAAAAAAGTTATTAAACATAAAACGTGTGTTTCGATTTTCTCTAAAACTTTTTTTCCCCCGAACCTTTACTCAATCTAAGAAGAACTGAGAACAATGTTATCAAAAATGTACGTAAATTTTCATGTAAAGTACCCGTTATTCTTGTCCGATTTTAATGAAACTTGAATTTTCTCGACAGATTTTCCAAAAAACTGAAATATCAAATTTCATGAAAATCCATTCAGTGAGACCCGAGATGTTCATGCGGACAAACGGACGGACTTGAAGCTAATAGTCGCTTTTCGCAATTTTGCGAACGTGCCTAAAAACGAGTCTAACCTATTACAAGTCCAAGATCTTAAAAACAAAATTAGGTCCTTAAACATCGTCAATTAAAGTAAGACTACCGAACGAACTGGCTACAGTATGTATACCTATATGTAATGAAGACAAGACAGTACGAAAGTAAGCGCATGACTGTAGACCACTGGAGTGTAGAAACCCTGGAAGCCCGAAACCGTACTTTGAACTGTTGACCCTGAAGTCCACGGCACTACGATCCTTCGAAAAGTGGAAACCACTTACGAGTCGACAAGGCATAACATCTCAGAAGACTTTAATCTTCATACGACACCAATGTCAAGGAAGACACATGAAGGCGGTCCCGCTCCACTGGTTATCTCTGGTGCATAACGACAATGACAGCTTCCGATATGCCAGTAATACCGTAGCTGTGAACTGCCATACGAAGTACATACGTAGTCAGGGTAAGGCTTTGTAATAGTTTTTCAAGTGCTTTCGGTACAAATAATTAATTTCTAAGTGCCATAAAAGCCAATATCATGTGTGTCAAACAGTGTGCCATTATACAAATCGATACCAGAACATATTATATTTCGGTTTTAAGTTCAAGGTGCAAGCGGGGAGTCTGCTGCCCCATGTCCGTGACAACAGAACTAAAATCGCGTGCAAGCACGCAAAGAGCAGCAAAATCGTTCTGCAGCCACCACTGTTACAACACGGCGTCCTGTAAGAATGAGCCAGTAAAGAGAACTGGTACAGACGTAGAAGCGTTCATTGCTGCTTTAAAATAATATGTCGAAATTGGCATGGAAGGACGAAGCAAACCCCCGAGCATCGAACCGGTAACCTCCTGAGTAAGAGTCAGAAGTGCACCCTTATTGTTTTTCGTTGACAGCACGCAGGGGTGCTATAGTGATTCTTGCCACGTGTGGCTTGGAGTTAGTTTTAAAAGTGTTGGTTCACAGATCTTAACAAATTGTTGTCGACACATTTATTACACACGCACCGAAGCTTCCATTTCTAAGGTACTCGACAACAAATCCATAAATGTAAAGTAAAGTTCACCCTACAACAGAACGCGAAGGCCCAGAGTGGGAGTATAGGTATCGCAGTACTCTTTCTTTAACCCCAGCCCTAGATAGGGGTGAGTGGTCAACGCCACGCCTCGGCCGCTTAACACCCGGGAAAGACCCCATACTCATTGCATAGGAGGCTCGGTGGGCCCCCTGGGCGGCTGCGGATTATCTCGCCCCCATCGGGATTCGATCCCCGGACCGTTGAGCCCATAGCGATTCGCTATACCGACTGAGCTATCCACGGAGATTCAAAAATGGAGTTTTCTTTTAAGCGCGGTGTCAGACAGAAAGAAGTAAAGGGCGCTGGAGCTAAATCTTGCAAACATTCTTAACTCTGCAGTATATGGAGGTAAGTGATCGCCTTCACGTTCCGACCGCTTTCCCTCGAAAAAGACTGTCCCTGAAAATCGTTATATGAAAGGTAGGATGGACACTAGAGCAGGTCTGGGCGTGGTGGCATAGACAAAAATCCCTGCCCCTGGCAGAAATCGAACCGGTCGTCCAGCCCGCTGTCAGTCACTTTACTGTCCGAGTTACCTGGCTCTTCGAACCTTATCACAACATTTGAAATACACAAGCCGATCGTTCAAGACGTCCACTGAAAAAGCACTTGGGGGGAATGGTGTTTTGGAATCACTTCTCCCTTCAGCGACCTGGTGACGAATTTTGTATGGCGTTAATTCTTAATTCGTTCAATAACCATTATGGTGCAACGCAAGTAAATATTATTAGTAAAAAATTAAAAACATAAACGTAAAATCTGGCACATTACAAACGCAAATAGGCCCTGTATCTACAATGTTTTGTCGTTTCAACTTCATAAAGAGTCTCGTGTGTGTGTGTGTGTGTGTGTGTGTGTGTGTGTGTGTGTGTGATGACAACCAATAACGGGGCTGGACGTACTAGTACACTGTTGTTCCAAGAACAGCGTACGTTTCAAACACAAAACTTCAACTTGTCGTGTCTGGACATATTTTAGTTATTTCAGAGTAGTGACCAGGTTACAAGCTATACTACCAGAGAATCGGGATTAGATTTCAGCAGGGAGCAAAAAGTCTTCTCTTCCTCGCCGCAACGAGATCGGTTTTGGTCCCTACCTAGCCTTCTGCCCAATTAACAATAGAAGACTTTTCCTGGATGCACAGAGGTCGGTGCGTGCAGATGGCCTCATTTCCATCTAGTTCCGATGCTGAAAAATGACTGGAGCTATTTTGAACTTTGAGAAACCAAGACAATTCTTGCAAATATATTGAAACACAGTCTGACAGGCTCCAAGACGCAGCACGAACTCCTAAAATTGTATGATGTCATTACTAGGCAAAACTACTTTACCAGCAACCAGGACATAGTAATCCAACACGATGGCCTCGCAATGGGCACCCCTTTAACCGGCATCATTGCCGAGATTTTCCTACAGCACACAGAACATGCACACCTGACTTATCTCACCCACAAGCACAGCATTACAAACTACTTTCGCTACGTAGACGACAGTCTCCTTATTTTTGACCCAAACCACACTGACATACAGGCGTTCCTAAAGGATTTCAACGCCTTACACCCGAATCTACAGTCTACAACAGAAGTAGAGACATCACTCTAAACTATCTGGACATTCCCATCCAAAAAAAAACTCCTAACAACATAAAAACTTCCATTCACAGAAAACCTACATTCACGCACACCACCATCCCCTACACGTCTAACCACCCCACAAAGAACAAATACGCAGCAGTTAGGTTTCATTTTAACGGACTAAACTCCTATGACCTTCAAGAAAAAGAGTACCAAGAGGAGCTGAATGTCATCCACAATATCCTATACAATAACTCATTCCTCATCAAACCTCAAAAACAGACCGTCCACACTAAAACACGGCAACAAATGACAAAACCTACAAAGTGCAAGTGGGCCACATTCACCTACGTGTGAAAAGAGACGTCCTTCATCACCAACGTGTTCAGACGAGCAGACCTAAAGATAGCGTTCCGGACCAACAACACCACAGGGAACCTGTTCGGACATAGGAACCTGGCTCCTGAAAAGTTCACACTATTGGGAGCGTACAAGTTAACCTGCCCAGACTGCAACAAAGCGTATGTCGGACAGACCGGAAGACGCTTTTATATACGTTACAATGAACACAAGATAGCGTTCTATAATAATAGCCATACATCCAGTTTCGCACAACACCTTCACGAACACGCACATTCCTTCGGCCCCATCGACGTCATGCAGTCATTACACCATCACACGAAAGGAGCCCATCTAAACATGGTCGAAAAGTTTTACATCCATGCCGAATACGTAGCCAACAACCATCTCAATGACAACTACTCCATATTTCCCAATATAATCTCTGACACCTTCCTGAAAACCCACCGCCCATTAAAAAAAAAACCCCACCCCCTGCCCTCCACACCATGAAAGCGGTCAAAAACCCAAACACTCCAGTACACGACACTGCCTACACACAATAAGCAAACCACCTCAAAAGGGATAGCAAACACGCATACCCCACACACATCCGCATAGGAACGGGACTGTTTAAATTGAACAGTGTAATCCACAGTGATATATCTCAAGAGTGAACAGACACGATACCCGCAGTGTGAGGTACCCCTCAGTAATTATCGCCTCGTACCTCTACCACGTTGTAAGGGCCACAGTGATTCTGATATTGTGATACATGACGATAGTTCAGTTGTGATAAGGAATCTGGCTCGAGATGCACTCAAGGACAACAGCACCAACCATGTAAGTTATAATCCACTCCAGGTACCCGTCTCAATATAGTACTAGGCCCCCTAATTCCCAATACCGGCACACAGACATCATCTTATTCCACAGACAGCTGGCCCACATTGACATCTACTGCAGTTGTATGTGCAGCCGTACCGTAGACAGCGAAGGGCCCTCGACGCGTTAGCATGGCGTATTATCTACAACACCATGGCCATGACAATGCAGCCACGGCAGAAGACTACGGCACCACCCATTCATTAGAGTGTAAACATATCAGCGACAGATTAGAATATAGTGCATAATATATCGATAGCAAATATTGGTACCATCCTATTAATTGAGTTCATGTATCTGACCATTGTAAACGAGATCTCGTCTTCCATTAGGTACACTGGTGTGTAATACAGTTACTCTGTAAGCTAAGCACAACCTGATGATGGCCAAGTAAAGTGGCCGAAACATGTAGTTGATACGTAGTATAACACCTGATAATATAACATAGTTGTGTTCTGACTGTGTATCTATACATATTTGACAATTTGTGACTGGAGCTATACCTCCACTCCCCATACATTTTCTTGCATTCGTGTTTCATTAAGCATAGTAACAATTTGACCTGTGCGTTACTATGCCTGTTCAAACCACAGTATGTGTTTAAATTACGATATACAAACTTCTAACGGTCCATCATCCTACTAAAATTTGTAGACCATGAACTGTTCTCGCATTTCTTTGGAATTGTTTGTGCGAGTATATTCATGAAGTGAGGAAATAAAGGAACCAAGAAGAAAAGGAAAGATGAAACTAGAAAATGTCAAACAGAGGGTTTCGTTTCCCTTTAACCTCGTGAATGGTGAGCCAAACGTGGTGGCCGACTGCAGGAATAAGAAACGCCTGGGCCGTTGGTTCCTTTCTCTTATCCCTGGCTCGTTGATTCTATGCTGCCAGTAGCCTGCTCATCACTCATCCTGCGTGACATCGGTTATGCACGCCTTCCCGTTAAAGAGAAACATGGGAACGAACGGAGAATACGTATTCGTAAATAACATACGCGTTCATGGCGGAACAACGTAGGTGGCTGCTGCGTTTGATGGGGAAATGTATTATAACAATTAAGTTACAAGTATTGTTTTAAATAATCGACGGTAAGTTGGTCTTTATGGGTAGGGTGCCCAAATCCTTTCCGTAAAAACATACATTGCAATCCGAACTGTACCTATAAACCATATGACAACTTATTGTGAAAGCAAACACATTTAATTACACTTATACACTAATTTCAATTTCACAGAGCATCAAGTTATCTTACTATACCAAAACGGGCAAGTTTTGTTACTGGGCGATTCCAGTTTATTTTAATTCATATCTTCCAAGCGCGTTCTCAAATCGAACAGCGACTACTAGCCTGGTCATTCCATCCGTCCGCGTAGAACAATGCGACTTCCACCAGACAGCAGCTACGTGAAATTTCAATCTGACATTTAGGCGTTGTATTAAAATATGTAGCCCCACTCCCATTGCGGTTGAAATCGTAAAATAATAACACACACCTTACGTGAATACCTACGTATAGTACCTTCACTGGTCTTTATAATGGCGGATGTGTCCTCTTTAAGGTATAAAATCAGGACTAAGAAAAAAATGACAATCTATTACCTCGCCCTTTACAGGAAAAAAGATATCTTGGCCTTTACAGCAAATGTACAATCAACACATCTCCCTGGTAATGGAAGAAGTATAAGAAATACGAGACTTCGACGTTTACAAGAAAAAGTAGAAGAAATACGGCACCAATAGAGAGAGGCAGAAGAAATATCTGACGATCTAAACACACCATCCATCGCTAAAAACAAAAGACATCATAACTTTACTTTTACACCTATGTGGTTCGCTGCTCCTTTCATGCATGTCTGAAAGAGACAGTCGCAATGTGTTCCAGTGACATTCTACAATCAGGGCACCTACACTACCAATTTAAGAGTCTGAACTAAAAACGTAACGCTTCTCCTGTGTCTAAGCACCATGTCATGATGGTGTTACAGGACAAAGGCAACAAACTGAAAGCATTCTTCAATTCGAAACTCAGTAAATGCGACTTGCTAACATCAAGATTCGGCCTTGGTACGCAATGGATAGCAAGTATCAAGCTACGGCCACTTTGCTCCCGGGGAAAAATCCCTGGTACCCAAAGGATTCGGGGTTTTAAACAACGACCGTTTCACCCAAAGACAGAAATTCCCTGGTACCCAGATGGATTTAAACCTGCACGCTACGGCTGTTTTACCTCTGCGGTAAAGAGGCGCCCACTATGATAGAACTTAAGGGTGTTCCTCAGAGCCACCTGATATGCAGTGGCAGAGAAGAAACTCCTGCTCCTACTGGGAATCAAACAACTGTCGTCCGTCTCGTTACCAGTTTCTTTACTTAGCCAATATGGCTCTCTTTTTAATAGTATGCTTTTACAGCACTAAAAATACAAGCGCGCGCGCGCGCGCGCACACACACACACACACACACATATATATATACATATACATATATATATATATATATATATAAACAGAGAGAGACAAAATGTAATCGAGACATAATTCTGTTCCTGCTATGCTAGGGGTATAGAAAATGCGGCTAGCTATGCTTACGGTTATATTTTCTTCATTGTTAATTGTTACGGCTCAATACGCAACAAAATAATCAACTGGAAACAATATAACGTTAAAAGAGGATTCCATCCGGTCATGAGACATTGGAATAAAATCTGCTTACGAGCCAGAGTGCACGGATCATCCGTGCCAAGTGCCGGGATGGGTTGCGACCAGCCGGGTCATGAAGCTCACAGACCGGTTCCCATACCTGGGAGCACTTCTCAAAAAATGAATATACAAAACAGAGTACACTTCTCTTTTTTCTTCTTCCATTCTGGTCTTCTAAATCGGAATGTTGTCTACTACAGGCACGGGACGGAACGAAGACTGTTGGGGTTAGTGACAAAAAGCAATTTCTTACATATGCGACATTCTAAACATCTGAGAACATCAATGAACCAAGCTGTGAACAAAATCTCAAGCCGTTCTTCAAACAGTATTCCAGATGGAGTGCGTAAAAACTTTAACATCATGAAGGCCATATCACTCATCTATAAGTGATCCTTGTAAACTCATTTATCGCAATATACCAACCAACATACACGCATTTAACGGAAAGGCCGCATGTACAGAAGTATTTATACTGAACGCCCTGTTAGAGCTATTCATGTCCTGACAGGTGTGTTGTGTCCTGTCAAATGCCGAGTATCTGTTACTCCCAACAATACCAACAACCATGGAACCCAAGTAACTTACCAGGGAGGAGACAGTACATGCTCAACCTAGCAAGGCGGTCTCAGGTCTAAACTGGATGCTGTTCTGAGAAAGATATAAAAATCCAATTGATTTTACACGCGCTTGACCTCTACAACTTAGCCAAACATTATGGGGCACTCAATTGGAACTGCATGTATGGTGTTATGCATGCCGAATCAATACACAGCATTACGACGCACGAATCTCGTTACCTTTACTCACAGCGCATGCTCATGGATTGTCTGTATCCACTACATAGGCCTTCGCATCATGAACATCAAGCGATCCATTGCCATACTTCAGCATATTTTCTGTGCGACTATACGGAATTCGTACTTGCAACACTACGAACGATATAGATTGCGTTTCTTTTACCTCTGTCCTAAGCACCGCAGCTGTTACGGGAAGTCCCGGTAGATATGACTTCTTATGCAATAAAGCTGCTGTGCTTGGTATGGCGATACCAAGAAACCCCGTAAATATTTAGACTAAAAGATGTGTGAAACCACACGACTGATGCATGGCCACGATCTATAATGATTCCTAAATCACACGAATAAAATGTTTGACAACTTCTGAGACGACAGGACATGGGCGCCATCCTAAAAACGACATTGATGGTTTGCCTTTCGTTTAGTTACGCAGTCAAAATTTCAGATTATATGGCGCCGAATGATATGAAAGTTAGCGACAGACTGGAAACGATGTGGTAAGAAGCGTTCTTGGGCTACGTTGAGTTAATGTTCCGTGATTTGTACGGACGGAAAGAGGAAAATCGCAACAATCTGACAGGATCCTACTGGTAATGACTATAAATTACGCATCTATTAATAAAGTTAATCTGAAACTAAGAACAATATGACAATTTCGTGAAATAAAGCTTACACAGTTAATAACTACAGATGAACCCCCGTAGTTAGAAATGTAGATACGAATTATTAGCCTACAAATTATATAGTAACACTCAAATACTTAAAAAACTTTAACAACACTTTACAATTTTAGTCCCACGCCTCATATAAGAAAGAACAACGTACATTATCACGTAACATTCTGTTCAGTAAAAAATAAACTACGAACAGTTGTCACTTGTGTATCACGTGAAATTCTGTTCAGTATTCACCAGAAAGAAACCCAAAAATGTCGTTTAAAATTATTAATATGGCACACCGCCAACCTCTCATGTTTTGGACTGTCAAATGCAGCTATGAATTGTACCAGGAAAGCAGTACACTTCAGAACTGCTTGTTCATTTAATATGGCCGCTTACAGTACTTAACGGAACTCTAAAATGGCGAACATTCACAAAGTGAATAAAATGCAATAGAGTGAAAATTTCATACGGCAATAAAACTTTTATCAGGCACGTCAGCCTCTCCCATGACGTCTGGCAAGTAATCTAAGACGAAAAATATACACCTACGATTCTGAAATTTATAATTCTGTACCTCATGCTTCCCTCACCAACACCACGCAGGGCAGACAATAACAAAACCAAAAGTTCTTGAAAGTTTAGCATATATATATACGATCGTAACATTTTCAGGGTGCCATCTTCCACATAAACAGATTCCAGATGGAAATCCTACTTTATGGATGTTTCTGTTTAAAAAATGGATTCATATAAAGTTGCAGGGGCAACAGTAGTAAAATTACAGCCTGGAAGGCAAAGCAAATAGGAGGATAAAGAACAGACCTTTAGGAGCACTGGTAACTTTTGATCAACAGTCAATCTGAGCCAGAAACACGCTTGATTAATTCCCGTCATTTGGAATAAACGACTGGCTTCGAATAAATTAACTCATTTAAAATATTTATAACACCTCTGGTGACAACTTCAGCGAGGGGACTGTAAATTAACTGACAATATGAGAAATTATATGTTCAACGACAAAGAGTGCAGGATACTCTAGAAGAGAAATTCTGTGCAATTGAATGTGACAGGGGAAATGTCAAAGTGCAGTGGAAAAATATAAAGGAATGTGTGTTAGATGCTCTTAGTGATCTGGTTGGAAAAGTAAAGAAGAGAGCAAGAAAGCCATAGATTACACAGGAAATGATCAGTAAAACAGATGAAAGAAGGAAATGGAAGAATGTCAACACTGAAGAAGGCAAGAAGAACTACAGGAGACTGAGGAACGAAT
>Ga0123355_10019022_pt1 | contig 10923 bp, 12 predicted proteins | sample TergutEmb28metaG_3_FD_89872 | JGI IMG/M metagenome (GOLD analysis project Ga0123355, IMG submission 89872) | Embiratermes neotenicus P1 segment gut microbial communities from Petit-Saut dam, French Guiana - Emb289 P1 | ecosystem: Host-associated > Arthropoda: Insects > Digestive system > Gut ...
CGGCCCAGGACTGTCATGTAAGTTATCATGTTGAACCATTATAACACTGTACGTACCTCAGTGTAAGTGTTTCTGTGCCTCAGAACTTAACTGACTAACATTAGTCCATGGTGCAGGGTGTTCCTGCAAAAGTTGACAGTTATTCAGCTGGGTAATAAATTCTCTATTTATGGAACCGATAGGTTTATGAGCATGCTGTCAGACTCTGCTACTGGAACCGATCGGTGAAACAGTTGAATTCAGTGTACGTCTTCACATCCATTTCATCTGAGACCCATTTTAATATTCTTCTCTCTTTGCATGCCTAGGAATTCCATGTGGTCCCTTCCCATTAGGTTCCATAACTTAAATTTTATAAAGGGTTTTTTTTTGGGGGGGGGTCAGTGCTCTCAGCCTCATGCTGTGATGTATATGATTCTTCCATCTAATGTGTGTGTGTGTGTGTGTGTGTATTTGTGTGTGAGTGAGACAGAGAATGATATGGAGTAAGTAATAAGAGACTGTAAAAAATTGAATAATGAGGAGCTTCGTGATTTGTACTCCTCACCAAATAGTATTTGGGTTACAGAATGTACAAGGACAATATGAGCAGCATGTATGGTGACAAAGACAAATGTGTACAGGGTTTTGATGTGGAAACCTAAAAGAGAGAGGCCTAATGGAAGACCTAGGCTTAGATGGGAGGATAATATTTATATGCATATTACAAGAATGTTTACTGGATTCATGTAGCTCCGGGCAGGGACAATTGTTCGGCTCTTAAACATAATAATGAACTCTAAGGTTCCATAAAATTCAGGTAATTTTTTGACTAACTGAGGTACTGTTAGCTTCTCATGATGGACTCTGCTGCTTGGCATAGAAATAATTATATCAGCTTTCTATGGAGATATCAGCTATTGACATCTTGTTAAGGAATAATGGAAATACTTTACAAGCCTTCATATCTGGAATGGTGCAAACATCAGTTTCCTGCATTTATGCTGTCTTGTACTAGAGCCACACAAATATATAACTGCTTTCTCATCATGTTCATACTTAGAAGTGTGTATATATGGATTACTTTCATAAAGTCCTTGGTGTTAGGCCCATGGAATGTCAGGAGCCCTATGCTGACATCATGGGAGTCAAGGGCTGGGGAAGTTTTGTGCATGTAGATCAGAGTATTTCTGCAATCAGAAAGGTGGGGTTGTCAGCATAGAATGTTGCTTCTGAGATATAAACACTAGTCTCTTGACTGAGGTAGGATGACCATTATGTCAAGTTACACTACTATAAATATGAAAGACTCTTTTGCTTGGACCTCTACTGAAATGAGAAAAACCATTGTTCATTTGGCACATGCAATTTGCCCTGTTGAGACTAGTTATGAAGGTTGTCATGCAAACTAACAGGGACTTTATTGAAGTAAGCTATCTGTGTCTTGCAATTCAATAAAAGGTTTTGTAAAGACTTCAGAAACTTGAAAACATTTGAAGATCACCTTGTTCTGGGATGTGACACCATATGGATTGGTAAAAATTTACTGACATTTTGGAGGAACTTTTGTATCTACTTTCTCTTCTTTCTACTTTGAAGATGAAGGCAGTGTGTTCTTCTGAATGATTACTAGATTTCTATCAGGCAGCATGATGTTGCATTTGAAAGAAATGGTATTTGTCATGGTAACTGCCTTGAGATTCACAGGTCTTAGAGAGGTTTGATGTTATGCATGTGTAGCAGTGTCAGTCCTGAGCCACGTCCATTTCCCCGCAAATCGTTGATGACAAACAGCAGTGACAAGTTTGGATCAGCTTCATCACTTTCAAGCCTCAGTTCAGCTGGTGGATCATCAGGCCGCAAGAAAAAGAAGCCTGCACCAGCTCCACCAAGGGCCCAGGACCTGTTTCCAGAAACACTCACTGCCCCATCTGATAACTCATCTGAAGCTTCATCTCCATGCCCCAGCTTGGTGGGTTGGCAGCGTTTTTATATGCACAGGTGGACCCCTGTATTCACAGATTCAGTTTCAGTTATCCGTGGTTTACTGCGGCCCAAAAAAATTTGGAAAATTAAAGAAATAAATGGTTCATAGGTTTCAAAACGTGTGCCAAGTGAGAACAGGCCATAATATGGTGAAATCCAGTGGCCCAAACACCCCCAGTACTTGACTCATCTTCCTTTGTCCCAGTACCCACGCTTCCCTGCAAACTTGCCACCATTCTGCTTCAGCATTCTTGCTGTTCGAATTAGTTGCTGCACTATCGCAGTGTTTGTGTTCGGAAAGCAACCAGAAGAATAGAGAAGTCAGTGAATGCCCACAATAGGCTAAGATATTTTTTTTTTTAACCAATAACATTTTCTTATTACAGGTTGTGTAAAGGGACGTACATATGATTTTCATTGTAAAATGTGTAACAATAACACGTTTTATCATTGCTTATACAGTACTTTGATGGAAAAGTATGATTTTTATTGTTCTGTCATCCCTTGAAACTGTACATGATACTGTACAGTACATGTACTGTATTTTTTTCATTGCTCTATCGTCTCTTGAGGATTAGGCTAAAAGTCAGAATCCCTCACTTTCATATGTTGAGCGAGAGAGAGAGAATACACCGTAAATGCACAATGTAGTGTACAGCACACTTTATTATTACATTATTTAATGCTGATAATGTCTTACTGTGCGTAATTTATCAATTAAACTTTACCATATTTATGTATGTTTTATGAATATCACGTTATATCACATTACATATAGCGTTTGGTATTATCTCCGGTTTCACGTAACCGCGGAAGGTCTTAGAACGTATTACCCACAGATACAGGGGTCCGCCTGTACATTCATTTACCTACTTACTGCGGTCTTGATTTTGACTATATTTAAGCCTCTTCTGGCTCCATTTATATGGTGAAATATTTTCTGTTTGGCGCTTATTGCTACGACGTAGTGCATAACATTCCCCTTTCCTATATGGGAGGTGTCAGGTATGTCCTGTCCTAAAGATGGGGTAAACAACCTCTCCCAACATTGACATTATTTTATTGTCCAGATATGCAGCTTAAGAGTATTAAGATAATAGTGAGTTCATGAATTTAATTTCAGTAAAATAAAATGAATATTCATAAATTATAAAATTACTTATATTTGCATTGGTGTTGTCCATTACATTTTGATGAAAATTCATGTACCTTATAATTTATTAAAACATTATGTTGCAGGGATATTCACTTTCTCCACTTGCTACTTCTCGGCATCGCAAGTCTCGACCAGCGCCTCCTCCACCCACAGCAATGCAAGGAACTGCTGCATTGTCATTTTCTGAAGCTAAGCTGGTGGTTGAAAAGTATGAAGATTCACATTTTCATATATCAGAGGGGGAAGATGAAAAAAATAAAAAAGACGTGACAAATCGCAACCGACAGAGTCAGACTTCAAACGACGTCAATTTTGGTAAGTTTAAAGGTCAATACATAGTTTAACATTATACATCTTCTGTGCAACTATATTACATTCACAAATTTCAATACCAACTTGTTGCACTATACTTTTTATCGTTGGTTTGTTCTCCAACATGTTTTGGCCTGACTTAATAGACCATCCTCAGGGAGTCCTCTATGACATATGCAGTGTTCACTTCAACTTACGTATTAGAGTTCTCACATATGACTGAAATTGATGTTGTAGTAAATTATGGGTAAACACAATTAAGTTACATTTAGTACAGTATATAATACATATAAAATTATAAAACTATAAAATTATGTGTTGTGTCCAAAAATCTACATTTCACTCTTCCATCATATGTAGCAAGTTTTGAAATAAGATATTTTGTGTGTAGTGTATATGCTACGAGCTCATAGCATAAGATGTTTGGTGTGTAGTGTATATACTGTAAGTTCATAGCATATCTGCTACACACCAAATATCTGATTTCAGAACTTTGCTACATACAAAGGAAGACTGAAATGTAGATGTTTGGACACAATATATAATTTTATAATTTCGTACTGTATCATATACTGTGGTAACTGGTAACTTGACTGTATTTAAATGTTATTTACTACAACTTCCGTTTCAATCGCATATGAGAGCTAATATATAAGTTGAAGTGAACACTGCATATGTCATAGAGGACTCCCTGAGGATGGCCTATTAAGTTAGGCTGAAACATATCGGAGAACTGACCAACAGTTTATAGTATAGGGCAACAAGTTGATATAGAATTTTGTGAATGTTAATGCAAAGTGTTTGTGTGAAAACACCTTGCAGTGCATATGACTGAATATTACTTAGTCTGTTAGAATGCACCTTTTGAGGTACCAAGAATTTTAATTCCCCTGATCTCTCACTCTTGCATCCTGTGTAAACTACCATTCCTAGTAGTACATAATTTGTACATTATGCAGTGTACCTTTGTGTGTGTTTGTATTCTGCATATTGAATTATTATTCATACTACTTACTAGTCATATAAATTTATTTACCCTTCATCATCACACTTCGTTACTATTCTGTCATGTTTCTGTTTGTGTTAATCATGTACATTCATATATGCTACCACTGTTCTTTATTCCTGAATCCTTTACCTATTTCTTTATTTGTGGTCCATAGGAGGAATGAAGGTACAGCTACATGGTTTATAGACCATTACTGTAGATAGATGTGAATGGTCAGTCAGATGCTTGGATCTTTTACCTTTACTGAAAGAATCCCTAGTATTCAATGGATTCAGCCAGGCTGGACCCTGAACCCGCTGTTTATAGAAGGGATCTAGGTAGCTGTGAATGGTGAGCTTTACCCTCTGGCTGTTTTACCCGTAATGTCCCATGAATAGGGTGTTGGTAGGGCCCCAGAGCCATTCTGGACATTGTACATTTCATTCCTGAGTGTTCCATGATATGCAAGACAATGAGCTGTGCTACAGAATTTTCTTTTAATATTGATAATTGTGCACCTTGTCAATAAATTTATTGTTAACCCGTTGGTGGCAGAATTAAATGCAGGGTGTACTCTGGAAAAGCTAAGAATTTGCTTACGTTGCATTGCTGTTGGGGATACATAACTGCAGGCATTTTAGCTGCACACTGCACTTTTGACTGCTGTTAACTGTCATTCTTTAATGTGGAATAGGAAATTTCATAATATGTTGCACTAATGTCCACCACTTATTCTCTGTTGGGCCAGATGAGTTCACATGTTTACAACTAATTTCCATGAAATCCAGTTTAATGTCATCCTGTCTTGTTAATACTATACTTTCTAGGTCTCCCAAGATGTGTCTTTCTTTGACTTTACAACCAAAATTTTGTAAATTATGTGTCATCCGTTTATGTTGTGTTTATCACTTACCTCATCATTCTTAAATGAACACCTTTGCCAAGGCTTCAAAAATATCGCTTGAATCTGCTAGCCACTTTGCAATATGCATTTGCATGCAGCCTCACAGCATGCTTCTTGCATGCATGTTTTTATAGAAACTCATCATTAAATGTTGAGAACAGTGAACATGAGCCTCGTATTATTTAATATGGATTCTTCTTGTTATGTAGGTTAATAAATAACTTGTTTATAAGATGTTTAATACGTTTAGATAGAGATCAGTCTTGGTTGATTTATCTGTGGCACTTGGGCAATCATATGGACTGTATTTTTGAAGCTGTCCTTTGTGGCATGACAGAACAGGTCCTGTAGTAGTTAATTTTGTTGAGAAGGTCCCATATCACCAGGTGAACAGCAGCAGATCCTGGGGCCAAACAAGAGTACCTTTGGTCAGTGGAAGAGAAAGAAAGGGCCAGCACCACCACGGCCTGTGCCACAGCGCAGACAGATAAAACCTATTCCAATGAAGGAAGTGAAGAGAGAGCTGGATGATATTGAAGTGCAGCAGCAGGAGCTGGAGCGACAGGGAGTCACACTTGAGAAAGCAATCCGTGACAAGTTTGATCAGGCTGCAAACGTGAATGATGGTGAGCATGAAAGTTGGAAAAAATAATCATTCTTGTAAGTTCCATCAGGCTACAGATGTCATTGATGGTGATCCTAAATTGTCCGGTTGTTGAAACCTATAGTTATGACTGAGTCTTGCACAAGTGCATGTGATTCATAGGTTGCTTTTTTCATCAACATACCAATATACATTCAAACAGAAACCATATGAGAAAGTTCATGATACAATAATAATAATAGACCTAAAACTGGGAATTCTAACTTTTGACCATCTGGTGATAGGACTTGAAGATTCAACATGAATAATACCAAGTCTGCCCTTGGATCTTGATCGACTTCCTTTTCAATCCTGCCCTCAACCTATTCCCATCTTCATATTATCCTCTCTTGAGGTTTCCATTTTTCTGGGATGTGGAAACCACAATTACCCTCTGCAAAAACCTAAGAACTTATCCTCTTGTCAATTTCTCAGGTTACTGCTTTCAAAGAGGTTTTCTCACAAATTTTCAAATGAATTTCTTGTCAGGCTCATTGTAGCATCCTAGATTTCACCATTGCATTAGTAATGTTGAGTTCACTAATGCAATTAAAGCAGAAGTTATAACATATTAAAGTGCATCTCCTGTCTAACAGCAGAGTTGTCTTACATTCATACCCTGTCCTTTGTGCTCATCATACACAGGAGAGTAATGTTTAAGCAAATTGTTTTGACAGTTTTAATGTTGAGGTATATGTAAGACCTATATATATTTATCTTATGTAAATAAGACATTTTTATTTTTCTGTGTTGTTATTCTTCTGTGTTTCACAGAAACCAGCATGCCTCCTGATGTCGAAGATTTAGTGTTGCAACTTTTTGAATTGGTGAATGAAAAGAATGAATTATTTCGGCGGCAGGCAGAACTGATGTACTTGTAAGTCTAGATGAGTTTTTCATATCTCAAACAGTATTGTGGGGGTTGTCAATACCAGATTTATAATTGATAGTGCTTTTGGGTACATTTCTGTTTATCTAGCTGACTGATATTTTTAATACATGTCATTGTCTTGGTAGGGTATACTGTATTCAGCCAAGAAATGTTATATGCAACAACAAAATGTAGAGGTTGGATTTTCACAGCACTCTCCACTTAGTCTTACTAGACTTCAGCATTTGTTTCCTTTATCATTGACAGGGCTAAGGAATATTCTTGGCTTTTTAATTTTCTCTGTGTGTAATGTGCACAGTATGAAAGTCTTATTCTGCATGTATTCATATCGTGGGCTTGTAATTATGGTTAGTGGTTTTTTTTTAGCATGTTTGAACCCAGAAGTGTCCTATAGAATGAAAAATTTGGAAGGTATCTTTCGGGCCTATTGTTAAAGTTACAGTGTTTTAACTGACATATTTCCTATAACAGAAAAGGTCCTATGTGGAATAGCAGTACATACTACATATAATGGATTCCAAGATGGACTGAACATTTTTCTTTTTGAGACAGATTTCTGTTGAACATGTGTATCTACTTTTAGATGAGCCTCAGCCATACTGTTCAGACTGTTGTCTGCTCATAGTCTGCATTATTATGTATCCGTTATTAGGAGTGGCTTTACAGTTGTTCTCTATCTCAGGATGAGAGAACTTCCCGTGAAAGAGATGTGTGTCTTTAATCCAGTTTGTATTTTAAAGAGGTCAAGACTGTCCCATTTCTCACATTTTGCAGTTCTGCATTCACAGTCTTCTTGTTACTTGATGCCATAAAAATCTTGGAGTTGATAATGTTTAATTAAATGTAACATAAAGTAACAAAAAATGGATGTCTTATTGCTGTACATGCCAGGCGTCGCCAGCAGCGCTTGGAAGAGGAGCATGCAGATTTGGAATACCAGATCCGTTGCCTTATGGATGTGCCAGAACACACTAAGACAGATTCTGATAAAGCTCGTGAAGAGGAGTTGATCCAGCGCTTAGTGGAGATAGTTGAACGTCGTAATGAAATTGTGGAATGTCTTGAGATGGACAGAATACGTGAGGCAGAAGAGGATCGTAGCATCCGTTCACGGCTTGGAATGCTTTGTGAGTAGTTTTAAATTAATTTATTAAGGTACAGTCAGCTCCGATGTATGTTCCTACATTTAGTTAAATCCCATACTTGGTGAATATTTTTCTAGTACTAGTAGAATTCAAATATAAACAATGTATTATTTTCTTGTATTCAATGAATTTAATGTAGTAAGTAACTTCCATGTTATGTAAGAAATTTTTAACATTCCAGATCTTGTAACTAAATTTTAGTTCATTGTGGTTCAAACAACAATTGATATTCATGTGTTCTTTATGCCAGAAATCATTACTGCATAGTGATAATCTTTGGTGAGTGATGCCATGTAGGCCCATTGAACATGCGTGGAAAGCATGCCGCTTGCAGCATCATAGTTGCGTTGGTTCTTGACTGAGATTCTTTCATTGTTTAGTACTTGTTATTAATAGCTGGGATAACACAAGTATTATCTTGACTAGGCTATGCACTGAGTCAGGGGTTTCAATCCTGGTAGGGGCAAAAGGTCACTTTTCCAAAATGTCAAAACCAGCTCTTGTGCCCACCCATCTTCCTGTTCAGTTGGTACTGGGGCTGTTTCTCTGGGGGTAGAACGGCCAGGGCGTGAGGCTCCACACCTCTTACATGCCTTTGTGGCTTATATAGGGACAACTTTGCCTTTACCTTCAGCATTTTAGAGTGAATTTTGTGTTCCCAGTGATGCGATATATTTATTTATGTTGAACCACATCCATTAGCTACTTATGGAAGGAAATTATTTTATAATTGTGTACAATATGTATGTATATATTTTATTATATAAACAGTTTCTTAACATTATTTTGTTTACCTCCCATTTAGTGAAAACCTCAGTTTAGTTTATGAAGAGCATTCAAAGTTTTGGTAGGTAAATCTGCAAGAGGGAGTCCATATGCAAAACAAAGCCATAAATTGGAGAATAATATTAAAATTTATTTTAGAGAAATAGGATGGGAGGGTGTGGACCGGCTTCATCTCGCTCAAGATTAGGACCAGTTTCAGGCAGGTGTGATCATGGTTTGGAACCTCTGGGTTCCAGAAAATGTAGCAAATTTATTGCCTAGCCACGCAGCAGACTCTTTCTCGAGAGGGACTGTCCATGTGGTTAGTTAGTCAGTTTCAAGTCATTCTCCCCAACATACCTCAATATTGATTTCTCTGTAGTGACTCTAAGACCATTTGCAAGATTTAAATTGTGGGTTTCTGTTGTTATAGCATCATGTAATGTGATAGATGGTTACCAGTGGTTTGAAAGAACCCTTTGCCTCTATCTTCATAACCATGAAGACAGAGGTAAGATTGTTATAAACTGCTTTTGGAAACAAAATTACATTCTTGCATTAGGGCATAGAGGGTAAGAAGATGTAAAATCTGAGTCATAATACCAAATTAGATTAGTAATATATGAAGCTTTCAGGGCAAATAAATGTACTAGGATCTTCCTGGGTGTTTAGTTGCACTGGAGTGAGATTAGAAACCAACATTTTGGAGACATGCTATGTCTCCATAATTGTGGTCATTTTAGTTTTACCTGTGTCAGGAAACATATTGCCACCATTTTCATGTATGCTACTCTTAAGGAACACATTGACATTGTTCAGTGTTTGTAACATGTTTAAAACACATGATATTTTATAGGTTTATTCTGCTGTTGTCTTTGCGTGATTTGCTATTATGTTGTCCCTTTTCTCCATTTTAATGAGTGGAGGATTACTAGTGCGCCTGTTAGGATTGAAGCAGGAACCCTTTGAAAATTAACCTGGAATGCTAGCTAGCCATTAGTCTTCATTAGTTCAATCTGGAATTCTGCCACCAATGCCACTATTAATGGTGATATCTTAGTAAAATAACAAACAGATTATCTGGAGGTGCAAGTAGATCCAGTTGCCAAAATATTGTATGTACCAAAAGAATCATATTTGGATACTTTGTTACCAGCCTGCTGTGTTACCAGCCTGCACTAGCCAGCTACTTTGTAACTTGGTAACTGTAATCCATATTCATGAAAGTACCTTAAAATACAGAATGCATGGTAGATTTTGTTCATGCTTGTAGTTGGCGATTATTTTGCAGTTTTGTCTGATAATGTTAGAGAGATTTATGTCTTGTGAAACACTCATTTTTGTAACTTGCTGTTAACTTATTTTAACTCATCATATTGTTTTGGGGTTTTCACAACATGTGGCAGTGGGCTGTGTTACTGACATGTAGCAGGAACCTACTGCCTCTGTCTTCAGTGCCAGATGAAGTAAAGAGTGCAGGGTGCAGATTATGTAGGCAGGTAATCCCTTAACCACTGGAAGTGGCAAAGGTACTAGGACCTCTCTGGGTCAGTAAGAACAGTAAATGGATAACTGTGACAAAAACTGCCATTTTCAGGACCACATTATTTACTGAAAGTCATTGGTACATGACACAAAAAGTTTTCTTGTGCAGTTATTTATACAGGGTGCGGCAGAAAGAACGCCCCGATTTGGGAGGGTCATAGCTTCAGGTGGGGAGCGCATACAGTGGTGGGGAGCGCGTTGTCGAACAGTGGTGTACGTGCCGTTTTCAGTGTACACCATGGCGTGGTTGGGAGAACATCGAGCCTTTATTGTTGAGGAGTTTATAAAAAGTGGCGGGTCGCTGGTAGCAACACAGCGTGCATTTCGCATCCGCTTTGCGCTTGGTCGACGGGAGTCTTTTCCTGATAAGAAAATGATTTACCGTTGGGTATCAAACTTTAGACAAACAGGACAAACTTTGAAAGCTCTGAAGGAGGCAATACGACAGGAAGTTGCTGCCATTACACCTGAAATGATTCTCAAGTTCATGGACAACTACCGAGAGGCTACATCAGTGTATCAATATTCAAGGCCGCCACTTGAGTGATGATTTGTTCAAAACACGTTGATGTAAAACGGCATTCTGTGTGCTTTCCAGAAATAGAAAA
>Ga0123355_10019023_pt1 | contig 10923 bp, 5 predicted proteins | sample TergutEmb28metaG_3_FD_89872 | JGI IMG/M metagenome (GOLD analysis project Ga0123355, IMG submission 89872) | Embiratermes neotenicus P1 segment gut microbial communities from Petit-Saut dam, French Guiana - Emb289 P1 | ecosystem: Host-associated > Arthropoda: Insects > Digestive system > Gut ...
TGAGGCGCGGTTACGTTGTCCCGATGATGTGAGTGGTGATATAGGAGGATGTAGTGCCAGGAGGGCCCTTAAACCTAAATTCTACTAACCTACCCAGACCATGGTCACCGTGGGAATCCTCCCTTTCAGGGAAAATTCCCATGGTAGAACCGGGAATCGAACCCGGGACCTCATGATTAGTAGGCAGAGACTCTGAGCACTAGACTACGAGGCTGGTCACACTAATGATTATTTAATTCCACAATATTCAGCATGCTAATACCAACTGGCATAAGAACCTGGCTACTGTAATACATTTTCCTAAAAATTGAAGATTATGAAGATGTCTGGTTTACGTTCAGACAAATATGTAACTTGCACAGTCATTTTTATTATAAATGGCACAGGTCTTTTGTGTGTGACTTGAATAGACTTTTATATCTCCATCATATTTCATTACAATCAAGATATACCCACTTTATTGTTAGCTTTATCTCTTTTATCTTTCTTAAGCACTATATGCTACATATACACACTTTATTGTTAGCTTTATCTTTTTATCTTTCCTAAGCACTATATGCTGCATAACAGAAGCAACACTGAGCAAATGAAAATCACCGTCTATGTATGTTTATCAATCAAGGTCCTTTATGTGGACGTCGAGTTGTGTAAGTCTGCAGGAAATGCTCGTTAAATTATGTAGGAGTGAACGAATGTGTTGTGGACACAGACGTAAACACATCTATGGCAGATAAAAGTTATACAGGGTGTTTCACGACTTTCGGGCATAACTGCAAGAGGTGATTTCCTAGGTCTTTGTGATCAAAAAAGTTCATATAAACATGTTTCTGATTTTGGACGGTTATGGAGTTATGACCGTTTTAAACTCAGAATAGAAGGTAACAATTACTGACAATAAACGGAACAAAATAATAAACCAGCATAATACATGATACATTTAAAGTATGAATGTAAAGTTAACTTCGTGAAATTACCTTCAATTTGAATTTATCGGTGCTTAAAGCTGATTTTCAAAAATGCCACCGCCGGCCGCAACACAGGCTGCCGCTCGGTTGTGAACCACGCGGGTAGCACGTATAAGCTTCAGCTGATTGTTTCTTATGTAGTCAGCAGCGTCCAGAATGCGACCGAGCAATGCATCTCGCGTTGCCACCCTCACATTGTAAACCAGTTCTTTCAACCATCCCCACACACAATAATCCAGTGGGCTTAAGTCTGGAGACCTGGCTGACCAATGGTGGGGACTGCAACGTCCGATCCATCGCCCGGGGAATTTCTTTCAGTTACGTGTACACATTACAACAGATCAAATCAGACTGAATGCTTCTAAGTAGCTCATTGTGACATGCCTCAACCAATGAGGTTTGAATTGAAGAACACAGTTATATCTTGCAATAAAAAACTTTTAGTGCAATTCTACACATTAATCTGTAACTCTTCCCTCTGAATATGCCCAAATGCGTAGCACCCAAAGTACAAAAGTTATAGAATCTGAACACAAAGTGTAAATCAGACTAAATGTGGAAAAAAGATCAATGATTGTGCTTCAACTGAGATATTAAATCTTTTACATTTAACCTTTCAATAAAGGGCATTAAACTGGAACAAACTGATCTGCATTAGAGTGCATTTTTATATTTTAGTGCTTGCTTCATAACAAGAATTGATTATTATTTGAAAAGAACAATATAAACAAAGAAATAACTAGCATTTTGTAGGAAATAAAGCACAGATTGTGCAGCATGTCCTAAAATTCAGTTCGTACACTTAGAGCCTAATGTGTGTGTATACACACACACAAAATGTTCTTTCTATGTATATATAAAGAACATTTTTAAGTTCAAAATTAATGTAAGTGGTGATATTTCTATTCATTTCATATAGAAAAGAATTTTTTTTCCAACTGCAGACATAATGTAGTGTCAAATGAAATGGAAAGATCACAAACAGTAAATAGGCAAAGACCTGGAATTTAGAGAGGTGACGCCCATTTCAGAGTACTAGCCCAGCACACACGTGGAGCAACTTAGAAACCTATGAATAAGCAGTGACTTCGCTACATTAAAAATGGATAGTTCCAAAATGCAAGTTCCAAATGTTACAGCCACATGTCTATGGTACAATCTAGTTGCTCTTATGTTATTACTGTTCTCACCACCACCACCAACAACATCACCACCACCACCACCAAGTTATTTTCTTCTGAGGGATATGAAAATTTATGAAAACCAATGCATATGTGAACAAACAAGAATTAGGAAATATCAATGTGAATAAAGCATTACTGGTTAAAGCATAACTATACACAAACAATACAAAAATGCTGAGGCAGAGAAATTGGTTTTGCACAATCCCAAATAATTATCAAGATGTTCACTCTTCTCCAGAAACACACATCAAGTCAGGCAAAATGTGTCAGCTGGTCAGATGAAGCTGAACACAGGTAGCATTTTCAGTGCAGCTGAGATGCAAGTGTAGAAGACAATTTATCTACTCTACCTACTGAACAGATGTCAACAGTCCTTTCAGGTTGGATGGGGTACGGCAGGTTGAGAGGGGAACGACAAGATTCTTGCAAGAAGCCGCTACCTGTGGAGGCCGGTAGTGATAAATGTGCGCTGCTGCTCCGATGAGTGGAGGCTGCTGACACTGATGGGGCTGTGTTCTCAGACCCATGCAGCCGTATTCTCGCACGAACTCCACCATTCAAGATGCTACGGTTGGATACCATGTCACTGTTGGCTTGTCCTAACAATGACACACAAGCGGCACTAGGATATCCCGTTGTGACACACACATATAAGTAATGCATACATGTTGCTCACAACATAAATTATTTGTGAGCAACAGTTCATATATAATTTCCTTACAGTAATGGTACATTCAAACTAGTCATAAAAAAATATTAAGAAAGCCTCTTTAAAACACAATCAATCATGCTAATTGATTTTGAAACCACTTTCACATTGGGAGTCTTTAGAGAATCACGGGAATTCACGGCACTTGGCCATAGACGGTTTCCTTCCGAGTCTGTATCATAAGGTCCAAATTCACATAACATAAAAGTTTATTAGGAACTCTATGGCCTTTAAACTGCCTTCAGTATTCTGCATCTCCTGTAGTTATGAGACTTTAGGCTTACACCACAGTGCAACTGAGGTCTTCACTCTCATTAGAGGTATAGTTTTACGTAGAAGTTTGTAGTTGATAATAAACAACCAACCTACGTACCACAACATCGTAGACAGAAGGCCTCAAAAAATGAGTTTATTAATCACCTCCTTCAGTTTAAGCACTACTACTGTGACATCCTTTATATCATCTACAATTTGATGATGATGGGACTGAATGATATAATGAAACAGGGTGCACAAAAGTACATTTTACAGAGCTGGCCAACTGAATCAAGACCAGACATGCCACATGTTATCAGCTGTTGATATGTACATGATACTACTACAAATCAAACATTTTTGTGAAAGATTTTTAAGATCTGTCCCCACATCTGACCGTTCTGGACACAGTATATTGAGGATCCGTCTCCAATATTGAATGTTCTAGACGCAGTACTCTTTAGGATCCGTCCCCATTACTGATCATTCTGGAGAAAGTATCTGTAGGATCTTTCCCCATCACTAACCGTTATGGACAGAGGATCAAGATTTAGTACTGCAGAGGCCAAACCTATTTTAATGTACCGAACATGTCACAGAACCTTAAGGGTAAAACATATATATTCAGGAATAATTAATTGCCTGTCATGTACCTTCTACCAGCACACATTGTCTTTAATTTAGCAATTGTAAAGACAGTGGAATGCAGAGATGAAGCAGTGACAATTTTCTCATTCACAATCACTCTACATGTTTTTCTCAGTTTTGTGTTTCAGATGGGATCCTTTATGTATAAAATGCATGAAAGCAGCAAGAAACACTTGTTCCATCTAAAACTATTAGCTCAACTCAGCATGAACATACTAAAGTTTCCGAGGCTCTTTCTGTGAACTATAAATGTGCATGCCAAGTCCCAGATGACAATATCTATAATATTCTAGAAAACAGTTAGACAAAAGGAATGTTAAGTTCTCTTATGAAGAAAATATGAAACAAGTAAAATTTGTAGCATGTTGAATATGAAACAAAGTCTCTGCAAGGCAATGCAACAAACAAAACTCTACAGCCCACAATTTGAGCTTGATGAGGCCATGAAAGTATAAGCTATTTAGAATTACGTGCTACATTTAAGAACAGATTTCATCATTACTGAAGCCAAAGTTTACCAACAGAAACATATCAATAAAAAATTCTGTGAAAAACAGTCAGATTCAGCTACAAATATTTCCATCTGAAAAAGGATTTCCACTGTCTACAACTTTTGGGATCAAACAGTTTCAGGCTGAAACTTATCTGATGTCACTACATACTTGATCAGTGGCAACAGACGAAAGAACTTTTACAACAAATCTGGATTCTTCACACAAAACTGAGATGCAACTGGTGCCAACCACAACTTCCCTGAGAACCTTGCACAAGCAGGTTCATACTCCACTTAGCACTTTATTGGATATTATAATGCCTATGAACTATAAAATGTAACTTTAAAATAGAACACCACAGTATTTGTTAAACATTTCGTAACCCTATGAGTGACAAATCTAATGCAAGACTGTACCTAGTGGTGTAGGAGCAGCACCACCTATTCTCAGATGTCCATCAGCTGTCCCTTGTACTTGCTGACAAGAATTCATTTCAATCTTGAGTCCATTCAAAAAGGTGATAAGTTCCCCCACTTTCACTGGCTGAGTGTCATGCTTTGATTCACTCATGAGATCCAAAGTAAGCTCCAAGTTCTCACATTTGCCATTATAATGTGTAAGAACTTCATATAGGCTAAGTCGCGTCTCTCCAACTACGGCATCCTTACGGAATGTACTGTGATCCAGCAGTCGAAAGTGAAGAAGTGAATGGGGTGTAACTAAGCTGGAAAAATCACCAGTCACACATACATACACTCTTCTGCTCACCACAGTAATTATAAGTAACCTGTAATAATGGCAAGAATTTCAAGTAAACTGAGGCAGAATTCTCATTAAGCTTGCTGTACAGTGAAGATCATTAAGCAACTGAAGCCTGTTGTAAGGTACTGTATGGTTTTGACTTGGAGGAGGAAAACTACGGTTTCAGGTGTTGAGATTCCAATCTGGGAACAATTTAATATATTCCCAAATGTGTCACAAACATACTACAAGGAAGTAATGTGGTACTTATATTACAGAGAAAATACATATTTTATATATATTGTTAAAATGATATCATACAGAATGTGATAATTCATGAATTAAAAATAATTTTAGTCTCCAGTTAATGATGGTGTAGTGTACAAATAGTTAATAGTGAGTGGGCCAGTTTTGGCAACTCAGTGAATTACTCACAGCTTAATGTTGGCTTATGGGAAGGACATAATATGTAAATGCTCTGGATGCAGTAAATATGTATGCTCAAGGTGCTTCCTTTTTACCTTTCCTATAGTGAAGGGGAGGGGGTTGGCTTGTAAATCATGTTAACAGAAGACACAGTAACTGGACTCATGAAGTCTTAATTCAGTCGCGAACACATTCACATTCTAAGCTACATTACAAGCACTCCCAGACTCTCGTACAACCCACACTTTTGCACACTATAAATTCTCACCCCTAATCCGTCTTTTGAATGCCAAATTCGGACTTCCATACACATCTTACAAACAAATATTCTGAGCTATCACAAAGAGGTGCTGCCTATCAACCAAGCCAACACTTGTCTCTGCATGATGTTGTGTTTATGCAGTAGTGTTCATGCAGTAAACAATACTGGACTCTCCTGACTGAAATAAAGGAATCCACAATGCATGGTTTCTAGAAGAGGTCACACTCAGAATTCGTGCAGGATTTTAAAGGTTTTGAGGAGACTCATGACGAATGAACTAAACTTGGGTGTCAGCATTGAAGATTTGGATAAATTAACTGTGTCTTATTACGAGCCCAAGTCAAATGACGATCTCACCAATCTACAAGAGGAAAATAAGACACCAGCTGAAGCTGAAAACTGTAAAAGCCATCCAACTAAGACTTTGACAGTGAAAGGAATGAAAGAAACATTTAATCACCATGAACATTTCTTAAGCACGATGGAAGAGAGTGATCCGAATGCAGATGGAAGTTCAGAAGTCCACAGAACCACTGACTGGGATACAGGCTGCTACAGACTCCAGTATCAGAAGAAGAAAATTGGTACAATGCTGTCAGCAAGTACTTCTTCTCAGCATTAAATCAGCTACTTACATTTGGTTGAATCCATGCACAAATGTACTGTTAAGCATTGGTACAAGTGCTTTGTTGGTTGCCTATACAAAGGGATTTTTATATATTTTTACGAAATGGGAACAGATTACCCCTTATAACATATAAACCTACTGCTCAACTTTTGTGCATTTCAATTTTCACACATCTTCAGGAATTAATTATGTGCGTTAGTCAGGGACTGCCTGTACATCAGTAATTAACTCATTTATTACATTATGGTATCAATGGGTAGTGTAATCACTACTAAATGCTTGTATCTTGAAGTGGTGTTGCCAGTTCAGGTACAAAAGGACAAAAAAATTCTTGGAAACTGAATCCAAAAATTAACATTTTTATACACCACATTTTTAATACAATGAATAATGCAGGTAATAAAGATTCCTGTGGTGTTTCTGTGTGGGTATGTGAACATGCAGAATAACAGGTACTGGTATGTGACAAACCCCATGTTCTTCCATTAAACGCCATTACATGACATTAAGGTCGGTGTGTGGTTTGCTGAGTGCAACTACAGTTATTTGGCCTGTTCTTTTCCTGAGACCACAAATTCACACCAATATGCAACACACAGCTCTGCTGCCATTTTTTAAACATCTGTCACATTAGTTGAGAACCTATGCCTATTTTCAGTAAGACAGTGCATCAGCTCATGCTGCCAACCATTCTACACAGTATTGACAGAGTATGTGTCGTCACACAATAAGCATGGGCCAGGGACCTCCTTGTTTGTTACATATGAACCTGTGCACATGATTTTCACTTGTTAATCGCACTGAGGGATAAATTCTGTACTAATAATCTTCGCCCCACCACAATTTTAAAAATGAAATCAGGATGTAGTTTTCAATTTTGCCAGAAGTACATCAACAGGCAATGAGCAACTTATTTTTTGGATGTGATGTGCAATGGAGGGCTGAATGAAGGCATTTTCAGCACCTGTTTTAAAAAATGGTAGGTGAAAACCTAATACTAACTGTAATACACTGTAATAGAACTTCCCAGCACATTTATAAATGAATTAAACAATTAAAATGTCAATATTAACTGCAGTCCATTTAACTACAATGTGAGGACCCCAAATGATGGCAAACTGGAAAAGCAGTGGTAACTGACCAATATTTGTCAGGCAAAATACTGATCCCATACTCCAGAAGCTTATTACAGACAAGGAGTCGGAGCAGGAAGTATTACAGTGCTCTGTACTGCCTGCACTAACCTTCATCACATCAGTACAGCTAAGGAATTTTTTTTGTAATCTCTATGGGAATCCTTTTGAAATGTGCACAGAAAAACAGTTAAGAAATGGTTCACAACCAAACTGTAAGTTGTTCTGGCAAATTTTAACACTCATATTGCCAACAGTTACACTTACATCTATAGTGCAAGATGTCTACAAACAGGTTCATACCGTACAACTTCAAGCATTCACTGATACTAATAAAGCTCACCCACATATATCCAAGATACCACGGAAGGCAAGGTGAGCAAAATAGTTCTTAAATAATGTGGTAATTCCCTGGGTAAGTGGCTACAGGAGTGAGGTGGTGTTCTTGGGCAGATATTAAATGTGGACATTTTGATGGGTGAGACAAAGATCTTGAAGATGTCCTAAGACACTATCTAGGGGGGAAAAAAAAGGCCTTGATTGCTAGATTCTTTAACCCAGATACAGCTTTAAAACCACCCTTGATGGGCATGGCCTACTATCTCACCAGAGCACCACCAACAAACAATCATTTCTGTGTCTCAACTTCCAGTCATACATGCCAGACTCCTCCCAACTTTTGAAGGAAGGGGTCACAATGATTTAGTCAAGATATTTCTGCACTCTATGAAGCACTGGCCTTAAAGCTTCCCTTGATCTTGTCAACATTTTCTTTCATGGAACAAACTGTTTATTTGTTTAAACCATAACAGCATCTGATAGTAGCAATGCTCATTTCCCCTGTCCCAATTTAGCCATCACCTTCACTTACTCTAGCACAGGCATCACGGTTCCCCCCCCCCTTTTTTTCTTCCCTTTCTCTTTCTATCGTTCCTTTTGATCCTTTGGCTCTTTACCAGCACACACATCACCCTTTCCAGACATAATTAAAACAGCAAGGTAACATTCAGCTTTAAAGCTGTAAAAAGTACAAATTACATTCCATACTGCACAATATGTAAGTAGTTACTGAGGGAGACACAAGTGCAAATGCAGATTCCTTTGCCCACACATCTATACAAGTGCAACCATATATGAGTGAGGGATGCTGGCTGCAGTGCATGTGGCATTCCACAATAATTTTTATGTGAATAAGTAAAACAACAATGTGTAAACCTGCAAAAAAGGCATGCCTCCCATAGTTATGTGCAGATTAAAAGAAATGGGTTTATATTAACCAGATAAAAATGGCTTAGAACAAGAATCACTGACATGATGAACTTCACACTCTGAAATGACATTCAACAGACAGCCAGTACCACCCAACACACTTCATCAGCATAGTAATAACTAAGTTAACTCATAATGATGGGATTACAGCAATAATAAATACAAAAAAGAGCCAGTGAGTCAATTCAGTCAGCAACACAGGAATCAGAAAAGTAAAAGGTCCCTTTAACATCAGACTTGCTACTTACACAGTGAATTCTTCGTTCCATTTCGGCTGGTAAGTGCACTTCACTACCTCAGTTTTCCTGGGCGTTTTGTCATCAACTAAGAGTTCCACATAGGGGTTTGGTTTTAGAAAACTACCACCTCGAAGATGAGCACATTCAACTGCAAAATTCCAACAGAGGTAAGAATATGCACTATTTTACACTTTATACCAAAATACCATATTCAAAACCAGCAAAAAACAATTGTTTGTACTTACTGGTAACACTGAGCTGGTAAAAGCCTGGAGATGATGATTCTGACATGATAACTTAATTGTCATATACACTGTAGCTGTTATCATACCATAATGGAATCAGGTAATCACTGGCCTTCATTACACTCCCATCCTTTACAAAATTAAATAAACACACACTACTTGTAGTTACAGTCCACAGTGATATCATGAAAAATTACGATAGTTCTACTTTTCATTTTCAGCAAAGCCGTCTGTAGGTAACTAAATGACTTTTGTCATTGGAGAGAAATTCAACTAACGGCACATCAAATTTTTTATCCAGTTTAAACTGCACAACTAAACAGGCTCCTTAATTACTGTTTGGTTTGCGGTTACCTACAACCATAATTGTTATTGATCCTGCTTACTCTGTTTCCTCACAAAACTAGATGTCTTGCTAGGCTATTCAACCAAGACCGAAAGTTTCGTACGAAACACCACGACTTACGTAAGTTTCCGTTTTGGAGGTGACAGCAACACTACATACTGCACTGTCCTTATTTTATTGCGAAATGTCTAAAACATATATATAATCACTTCCTGAAATGTAACGGTACACTTCCCAACGGAGAGTCACTACATTTATCAGTCACTATACACTTCCCCACCATAGATAAGATAACCACCATTACTTTCCATGACGTCACACAGCGCAAAACCTCTCTACGTTCATAAATACGTCGTGGTTCTCGTTTTGGTTACAGCGTCACGTTTGTCGCGTGTGAAACTTGTATCACGGAACCTACTCACAAAGAGCGGAACAAAGCGAAAGTAGTGCAAAGAACACAGTGTATTGCGAGAGTACGGTCACGAGCTGCAATCAATAAATAGGTCAGTTCTCCAATACTTCATGGTCATAACTTCAGAAACTGATAAAAACTGCACTTCACAAGAATAGAACCGATTCCACTACCTCTCAGATCCAACTCATAGTAAATGAGAAATAATTGAAATGCATGACTAAGGTGAAATGAAAAGCGCCTATATAACAGATGGCAAACCGTTGTAGGCTAGTGCTGTCATCTACAGGAGTTCATCACGTACTAATTAATCACATGGTTGCTACTCTGATCCATGGTTGCTACGTGCAATCATTTCTAACAAATCATCATAGCCAACACTACATACCATCGATAACAGTACCCCGGGGGCTAAAGGAAATGACATAATGAGTTTCAATATTAAAATGCCAACATGGCATGACAGTATTGTCTAAATTAACGTGATCGAGTGTGAGGAAGTTCAGTGGGAATGCGAACGTGAATATCCAGCACCGAATTTTCCGACCACTCCGGTAACTGATGCCATTTCAAGAAAGACCCCGAACCGTGGCAATAATAATAGTAATAATAACAATAACCTCGAAAACGGACTACAACACGGCATATTGGTTCATCCACGAGGCAGCAACATGTGCGTCAACCACAAGCGCCAAATCGCAAAGGAGTGCATATTGGGAGCTTCCTGGCTTAGTTCCGCTTGATCTTCAGCTTGTTACTAGTTGTAAACAGATGTTCAGCTTCACGCTCCGACCGACTGTACCCTCTGGAGAAATTATCTCACCCTGCCTATGCCAAACGCAGTTGAAAATAAAGTCTTGGGGGGGGGGGGGGGGGGGGGGAATACCTTACCCCCAAAAAGGGCAAATACCACGGGATATGGGGGGCGGGACATTCTGAAACACCCCGGACGCCGCCGGACTACGCA
>Ga0123355_10019024_pt1 | contig 10923 bp, 9 predicted proteins | sample TergutEmb28metaG_3_FD_89872 | JGI IMG/M metagenome (GOLD analysis project Ga0123355, IMG submission 89872) | Embiratermes neotenicus P1 segment gut microbial communities from Petit-Saut dam, French Guiana - Emb289 P1 | ecosystem: Host-associated > Arthropoda: Insects > Digestive system > Gut ...
GAACTCACTATCGGTTCCATCTTCATTCACCTGCCTATGAAGATGGAACCGATAGTGAGTTCCGAAACGTCGGCAATTAGAACTCAGACGCCGGGGAATTATCCAAAAAGGAATAAATTACATGAAATTGGTTACTAATAAATTTAAGTTGGGAGGGCTGCATGAGAAGCATGTAGTGGCAACTTGGAATCTTGGGAACCATCTCAGCATCTGCTTTTAGGCACAGGGAAACCAAGAAAAACCTTTGTTATCAAATATATTTCTTGGTATCTCTCCAAGTGCCATATACTAAACAGTAATTGTACTAGCCTCTTATTTTGTAATGTTCCTTATAATTGGCTAAGAGCAACGCAGGAGATGGGTTTGGTAGGAAGGCATAAGGAGAAGGAATTAGAAATTCTATTCCTGATTTTTGCCGAATTGATTTGGCCTTGTGGTGTGGTATATTGTATATCATGTATTATACATTCAGTGGCAATGCGGTCTAATGCGTAGGTCTGCTGCCGCTAGGTTATTGGGATGCCGGGTTCGAATCCCATTGTTCGTCTACTCTATTTGTTGTGTTTCTTGTAGGTAGCGGCCTCTGCGACGAGCTGATCACTCGTTCAGAGGAGTCCTACTGGGTGTGGGTGCGTGTGTAATTGTGTGTCATCTAGAAACCCTAAAACGTGCCGGCCTAGGCCCCATTTGGCCTGCAGAGCCACATAAAAACAAGTACTGCTTTACTTATTTTAAAAATGTTAAAATTTAAATTAACTGATGGAATACAGCCTTTTCAGGAAGTTAGTCAACCAGTTTCCATGTCCATATGAACACGTCGCTGGCCCCTATTCTAAGCAATTTCTTTCAGTCCACATACTCCTTTCATATTTCTGCTAAGATCCATTTTAATAATGTGCTGTAATTACACGCACCATATATAACACAAAAATGGAATAATTGTGAGATAGGAACGCTGAAGCGATTCTTTGCGCTGTGAAAGTACCAAATGCCGCGCCGTTGTGAAATGACGACATCAGGTGGTGGTAGTGTAGTCATGAGCTGCACGTGTTACTGCAGTTTATAATTATAATGATGGGTGCAGATGTTATTTTGCCGTTAGCACTCCTGCTTCGTGTGCGTATATTTTGATACTGTTACCACAGTTTAATGATCATAGTGCATTGTACCGTCAGACCTGCTTGCAGTCATTCTTTACAATTTCTGCTTGTCTTTTCCTGGTTACGGTCGTGCGATTGCTACGACCCATGCTGCGGGCCCCCGGTTCAATTCTCAGTCATGAGCTCGAACCTCTCGACTTGGAACTTTCGCTGTTTTCGTTAGTCACGCAAAACAGATGGCGGTTGTAGTAGGTCTACCTGAAAATGGGACACGACCGTTTCCTTTCATGTCTTGAATTACTAATCACCCTACCGCTGGACTGTATATAATCACAGGTATTGACGGAGTTAAATGAACAATCAACAAATAAATATGCGATAGTATTTATTTGTATTAAAATTATGCGACCCGTTGGATTGAACCAGAAAATTAAAAAAAATAGTCATCTAACAAAACTTTATAGAGTATTCATACAGCTACATGTTTCGACCCTATGGGGTCATCATCAGGCTGGCTTTTAGAACATGTTAAAATAAGTATACATATTGCATTGTGGAAGTAAATGCACCCTTACTAACGGTCTCACTTACTTCCACAATGCAATGTGTATACTTATTTTAACATGTTCTAAACGTCAGCCTGTTGATGACCCCATAGGGTCGAAACATGTAGCTGTATGAATACAATATACAGCTATGTTCGGTGGTTATTTGTTTGCTTCTTATTTTGGTATTTCTTTACTTTTCCGCTAAAGTAAGAGAGTCTATCCTTCTCACGCACTATTTCTTTGACGTCAGTCAGTTTCTCTTTTGCGTCTGTTACACTGTTCATTTCCTTAACTTCCACTATGTCTTCCAGATAGTTTATATGTGAATTTACCTCCGTGGACGGTCCGTGCAGGGGAGGCCTATCCTGAAAGGCACCAATGCAGTTCCGCCACGGCAGGCTATCTCACGGACGAAAAATTTATTTCACACGCTGGTTTAGGTTCGTCTGAATTGGACGTTCGATGCGGAGGCGTTATGTGGGCTGACGTTTTGTTGTATACACGGCTAGTGTTGTATAGGCGGCTTTAGGGTGCATACTGCATTGTTGTACTTTGGTTGAACACCAGGCCTCTTACAGCCGCATAATACACGAGCGCTTTTAAGGTCAATTTGAACTACGTAGTAGGTGTTCAGTAACAATACAGAGTGGCCATCGAAACGCAAGCAATAAAATTTACATTTATTGAATTATATTCCACATCTCGACGTACTTCTGCGTATTATGAGACCTTAGGGTTTTCAGTACACAGAATAATTCGTATTTAGTAATCAGTATCGACTGACAGACATTGGGCAGGCAGAGTATACCACCTACCACGATGTGACCAAGACACTTGCCATTGGGTGACCTTGACCTTGACATCATACGCTTCACTCAATATGAAATCTCCATACGACTTCTGCCAATGTAACTTCACAAAATCAACTACCGACACCTGCCAATTCTAAAATTTGTAAGATTTTTAAATTTTGGTTATTAATTTTAATAGTCATTGCCACAAAATTTCAATCCTGAACAGAATGTACTGTACAAAAACTGGATTGTAACGTAATTTGTAAGAAGTGAGATCCCTCTTCCATAATATGACGTGTATATACTTCCTTAATATGTTTTAGACATCAGCCCCTTGGGGTCGAAACATGTATCTGAGTGGATTTTTACTTTATAAAGTTGTATTTTGAGTGTCTATCTGTTTACATCGTATCCAGAAGTTATTAATTAGTTAACTGCATGTGTCTTGCTGTTGACTTACATCCCCCTAATGATCAAGTCCGAAATATTTCAAAATATGTAATCTAATTCGATTAATACATGCATATTTTATAACCTTGCATTCTGGTCACATTTTATTGGCCAACACTTAATGCACCACCCTAGGTACAGGATGCGGCAGAAAGAACTCCCCTATTTGAGAAGCGAATAAATTCAAAACCAAAGAAGATATGGCAAATGTTTTTCTATTTCTGAAAAGAACATAGAATGCTGTTTTACATCAATGTGTTTTGAACAAAATATCACTCAAGTGGCGGCCTTGAATATTGATAAACTTATGTAGCCTCTCTCGGTAGTTGTCCATGAACTTGAGAATCATTTCAGGTATAATGGCAGCAACTTCCTGTCGTATCGCCTCCTTCAGAGCTTCCAAAGTTTGTCCTGTTTGTCTAAAGTTTCATACCGAACAGTAAATCGTTTTCTTATCAGGAAGAGCCTCCCGTCGACCAAGCGCAAAGCGGATGCGAAATGCACGCAGTGTTGCTACCGGCGACCCATCATTTTTTATAAACTCCTCAAAAATAAAGGCTCGATGTTCTTCCAACCACGCCATGGTATACATTAAAAACGGCACGTACACTGCTGTTCGAAGACGTGCTCCTTACTACTGTACGCGCTCCCCACCTGAAGCTATGCCCCTCCCAAATCGTGGTGTTCTTTCTGCCGCACTCTGTATTTACGTATAAGTGTTGACCAATACAAGGTGATATGAAGAAGACACGCGGTTTGTACAACGTGGTATGTTGATGTTTGCCGGGCTTATTTAGTTTAAAGTTTAATACAAAGGCACGAATAATAATGTGAAGATTCACACCAAGTGTTCTGTATCGACAACATTCTGGGACCGAATAAATAGTCACTGTGATGTACGTGACGCCTTAACTACGGGTCGAATCATTTCATACTGCTACGACCATTACCACGACAGGTTAGTGGAATGTGAAGACATGCGATCAGATACGTATGTCCTAAGGTGTAGCAGCAACCTGCTGCCTCCATGTTTCCTCCTAGATTTATGCGAAATTCTTATCAGAACGAATGGTTGAGTTCTGACGTAGGATGACGGATGCTGGCAGCTGAGCGCGAATCGTTGCGTAAGATTTGTTCATCGCGCCGTTATCTGCCTTACGTTAATGAACGGACAGCGCCAGATCATAAATATCTTGTAACTGTGTGTCAATAAAGCTGCTGCGTTACCTTAGGACTGCGTCCTCGTTGCGTAGCATAATTTTGAATGTTACTCCAGTATTGCCTTACTTCTAACTGAAATTCTGTTAGTTCGTTTTATAATTTGAAGCACCCCGTGGAGGACGGTGATGTTTCGGGTCGTTGTTATGAAGGTGTACCAACATAACGTCAATTTGACTCCCGTCAGAATAATTTCACAAACTTTTACGAAAGACCTATTCTCTTTAAGACATCCAATAACTCCCCTGTACTTTGAAACATAAATCATTCATTGTTCAAAATGATCAGAAAATACACAGACTAAAGCTACCAACTTAACCGTTTATAATATAATGCAAAATACATATGTGTACCAACTTCTTTAACGTAAAAGTTCATTTTGTTACAACACTATTTATGTTACGCTTATTGTCGTAATAAACAGCCATTACTTCCCCAACAGCATTAACAGTTTGGACATCTTAGCGGAGACATCTTATGTTCTCCGAGGCCAGCAGCTGCAGTTTCATATATGTACATTTTTATTTTTAGTTGAAATTATTAATTAGTTTGCTTGGAGTTACTAAGATAGTCTCTGCTTTTGCTGTGATCAGCTGTGAACTGCGTACACTGGCAGACACTACTGTGTTAGTTTCCGCCATGGTACATAGCATGAAATGTGTGTCTAAAATAATGAGTTTAGATGTGTGTACAGGCCACGTCATCAGATACGGTAACAGCTCTATCACACAGAATGTGTGCTTCTGTGACCCATGTGATGTGTTCCGTTAGCTTTTGGAAAGCTGAAGAACGGAGAATGAAAGTACTTTTGTGTCCAGTGCTCCGGATTGCAGAAAAATCATAGCCCATTTTGGTGAAGTTATCCTGGTTCCTCCCGCTTGTCCTTTTAAAGGACAGTATGAGGTGGATATGATCATGGAGCACTGGTATAATGATAGTAGCAGGGGAAGACTGAGATACTCCGAGAAAAATCTAGCCCATTGCCATTTTGTACACCCCAAATCTCACATTTCTTGGCGTGGGATCGAACCCATTTGTCTGCTGACATAGAAAGGCGAATAACAGCCTGGACTCTAGCAAGGCCTTTGGAACTAGAAAAATGAAACTACTCTTCTTTCTTCATTTTCCCCCGTTTCCTAAAAGGCATCACTTCTGTTATATAAACAGCCAACCAGATGCAACAATAATAATTTTATCAACAATTTCAATCAGCTCAACATGTTTCGGACGACAATTTCGTCCATCCTCAGGAGCGCTAGACTGTGGTATAATGCACCGACGATGCTGCCTGCTGGTCACCAACAAGCAGTATCGTCGGTGCATTATAGCACAAGCTGTAAACACAGTCTAGCGCTCCTGAGGATGGGCGAAATTATCGCCCGAAACATGCTGAGCTTGACTGAAATTTTTAATAAAATTATTATTGTTGTATCTGGTTGGCTGTTTATATTATTGTATCAATACTGCACGGTCATACAAACGTCAAATCACTTCTGTTGTAAGTTTTCCTGGTTTCGAATACGTGTCCTTCTATTAACGGCAGGGAGTTTTTGCTTTGAAAATGTATATGGAGCGCTAATGCAAGATACTGACAGGGTTAAACCTTAGTACTGGAGAAAAACTCGTCCCGGTGTCACCGTGCCCACCACAATTGTCACGTGGCTTCATATAGGCTCAAACTCGGGCAGCAGTACTGAGAGGCCGAGAGATAGCAAACTAAATAATGTTTTAAAATTCAGTTCTTGCCTTAAAATATCACGTTCCACCCCTCTTATACGATGTAAAGACCATCCGGTTGATACTGTCCAGGGAAGTAATCAGTGTTTGTTGTGAGATAAGTATGAAATACGTAAATAAAATGTGTGGGCAAAATGTGGAATGTTAGTGCTGCAGCAGGTGACATGTATCATAACCACTGTGCTAAATAAAGCCCGGTTAGAAATATTGATGGACGAATGGGGCATCATTATCCATAACGCCTCATATCTAATCGGCCCTCCCAGATGCATTCCTGGGTCCCGTGTGCGAGTATGTCATTGCTCCTGTGGCTCGCTACGCCGGTGAGTGGGGCATCCCCGTTTTGACAGCCGGTGCCCAGGCGGATGCATTCCTCCACAAACCGTTGTTCCCGACACTGACCCGGATGATGGGCTCCTACCGGCTTGTGGGTGAGGCTCTGCGTCACATATTGCACGTGTTCGGCTGGCAAGTGGCAGGCCTGCTGTACCACAACCACGGGGTGGGCTCTCCCCGTGGCAACTCCATGTGTCACTTCACGCTGGGGGCCGTCTTCACAGCGCTCAATCAGACGCCAGCACACCGCAGCTTTAACGAGGACACCGCCAGCCCGCAGGAATACCGTCAGCTGTTGCAGTTCGTTTCCAGGAGTGCACGGAGTAAGTGCAGGATAAGACCCAGTCTTAGAACTATATTATTCCGTCCTCGTTGGATCACTGTGGACAAAATTGGCATGTTACAATTCGCAACGAATGTGCATGGCATACAGACCCAAACGGCTTTAACCCTTTGAAGCATGACCTTACCTGCACTGCGGGAGACTTCCTCCTGCGAATCGTGTTTTCGTGTTATCGATGTTTGTTTGATTTGAAAGTTATCTAAATAAAATACAGAGATTTCGTTTCTATCACGCCGCACGCACAGTCCGTTTCTATGAAAACGACCAACCGATTATAACAATTTAAGGAAACAACCGCCGTTGTTGTGAGAATCTTTCGAAACACAAAAATATACCGCGTGGGCAGAATGTAGTTTCGTAACGTTACACAAGTGGTACATATGGCTACCTGTATGCTCTGCGGGATGAATGTCGTAGATGAAGTCCAGAGTAGAAAGGAATAAAGATTGTAGGAGTTGTGCCTGATTAAGCAGCAAACTGTTTGTAACATTATTGCTTAGAATTATTTCAAAGTTGAAGCAGTGGCTTCGATTTGAATACAAAGGACTAAACTGCAGGCTAATACAACACTCCGCGATTTGCGCAATGGTTAACGTTGTGTAAGTTCCAGGGCAAGTCTAATTTCACACTGGAACCTGATCAGCCACGTCATGTCTGCCTCACCGCCCGTATTATCGCCCAGCAGTATTCTTCTGCCATCTTTTCCTCATTGCGCATTCATTCCCGCAACGAAAAATTCTTCCGATTTTAAAAATGCTATTCCGCTTATCTATACTTTTTTTTTTTAATTTTACTCAGTCTAAAGTGTGCAAGTCGGCGAGTGTCTGTGTGCATATTGTACAAATCCATGTCGTGTTCTGAATACCACTGTGGCTTAGCTGGAGCTGTTCATTTATGTAATCTGTCTGGTACACAGTACTCACTCTTGTTCATAACCTGCATGCTTTGTGTGTTGTGTAAGTTTACAATGACCCTGTTATTTGTACATGCTCAAGAGATTCACCGTTCCTAACACTTACAAAGAACCGTTCTTCGCCCCTGTTTTCTAGTCTTTCGCATATGAGTGAAATGCTTCTTTTCATATCGTCTACATTTGCTTAAGATAGCTTATTCAACTATCAGGTTATTAAGCGTCGAGTGTTAGGATATCCGTGGGCCTTGAATTGTGAATCGGTGATGTGGAAGGCCGTTCTGTATTTGGAGGTTTATCTGTGAGAACAAATTATAAACGCCTCAAGGAAATTGTCCGTGGTCGTTAAAAACGCGATTTTTGTCTGCATGAAGAACGTGTTATGTCCATTAGACTTGTGTGAGGTCAGTTCTGCCAGTCGCCGTTCCCTGCCGATCGGAATAACAAATTACTTTCCAAAAACCTGTGAGCTCAGGAAAGATGTTCTCCTATTAAAATAGCTGTGTAATGGACTGTGACGCCGTGTGTTTCTGTCGGCTGTTAATGATGTTTACGAGCTACATACATCCTCCACTTTTTAAGGACATGTTTTGGCAAACATTGCATCAACAGCTTCACAGTACGAGATATTTGAATCCACCAAGAAGATCCTGGTTGCCTCGCGAGCTAAGGCGTAGGTCTGCGGTCGCTTGATTGCTGGGATCCCGAATTCGAATCCAGCAGAGGACACCAATTTTCTTCTCTTGTATTTGTTGTGTGCTGTGCAGGTAGCGGCTTCTGCGACTGGCTGATCTCTCGTTCAGGTGTGTGTATGGGTATGTGTATGTGTGTTTTAATTGTATGTTATCTGGAAGCCTCAAAACGGGGTGATTCTGGGCTCAAGTTGGACTGTAGCGCCGCAGGAAACAAAATACACAAAAGCTGTAATGAACCTTTTCGTACGTTAGATAGACAACGGGTAAACGTTTTAGCATTTGATATGACTGATGTAATGAATGACCAAATAATGGACGGAATGGTAGTCGTATAATATAGCTATAACAGAAGAGCTTCATGCTCTGTAATAGCACGTTAACTTCACACACACACACACACACACACACACACACACACACCACACCACACCACACACACACACACACACACACACACACACACACCACACCACACCACACCACACCACACACACACACACATACACACACACACACACGTCATTAGTGGCGCTGGAAAACCAGGATGTATTGTGATGGAAAAATTAAAATAATGCTTCACATTTTTACTGTTTCTAGACTGGAGGTCCAGCATCATGAATTAAAGCGAGCAATATTAACTTGAACTCTGGAATGGACACATTTTGTGTAATGCGGCTAAATCAATGTTGTTATTATTATTGCTACAGCTACCGCATTGCGGCTGGGATAGCGCGTCGGTACATGACTCGCTGCGGGCTGGACGGTCCGGAGTGCGAACCCCGGTGAGGGCGAAATATTCCGTACCTGTCCAGACCGGCCCTCAAGCTCACCCAGACTACTCCATATCAGGTACCGCGGCTCCTTCCCGATGATAAAGCGGCCGGGTCGTGCGTTAACCTTACTTACTTATTTACTTACTTACTTACTTGAGAAGCTAACTGATTAACAGCTAGTCAAGAAATCCCCGCATTTCACGGAACCCGAAGGTTCATTACCGCATTCACAAGCGTCCGCCACCTGTCTCTATCCTGGGTAGGCCCAATCCAGTCCATATACCCACATCCCACCTCCTCGAGATTCACCCTAGTATTATCCACCAATCTACGCCTAGGTCTCCCCAGTGGTCTCCTTCCCTCCGGGTTCACCAGCAAGAACCTATACACCCCTCTCTCCTCACCCATTCGCGCCACACGCCCAGCCCATCTCATTCTTCTAGATTTTATCACCCGCACAATATTGGGTGAGGAGTTCCAGTCATTTAGCTCCTCGTTATGTAATCTCCTGCACTCTCCCGCTACCTCGTCCCGCCTAGGTCCAAATATTCTTCTTAACACCATGTTCTCAAACACCCTCAGTTTCCTTTCCTCCTGCAGGGTCAACGACCAAATTTCACACCCATACAAAACAATAGGCAAAATTATAGTTCTATATATGTTGATCTTTAAATTTTTGGATAGCAACCTGGAAGACAAAAGATTCTACACCGAATGACAGCAAGCATTTCCTGACTTCAATCTGCTCTTAATTTCTTCCGCAATAGAATTTTCATTTGTTAAAGTTGTTCCCAAATATTTAAACTCTTCCACAATTTTGAAGGTACTATTATCAATCCTCACACTGTGAATTCGTCCTGCATTCTGATCTCGAGACATTACCATGTACTTAGTTTTATCAGCACTTACTTCCAGTCCAATCTCCCTAGTAGCAGCTACTAATCCTTCTGCATTTTCCTTTAGAGTGCGTATGCTTCCTCCCAGTATATTAACATAATCGGCATAAGCCAGAAGCTGATGTGTACCATTTAGTTTCAAGCCATCCTGGTTTACCTGAACCCTCCTAATGGCATAATCTAAAGCAAAGTTAAAAAGCATTGGTGACAGAACGTCTCCTTGTTGCAAACCATTCCTAATAGGGAACCTGTCAGACACATTCTTGCCCACCCGGACTCTGTTATATGTTTCAGTCAGACTTATCTTTATTAACCCTACAAGTTTCCTAGGGATACCGAACTCAATGAGGATCTTATATAAGACCTTCCTACTAACAGAATCATAAGCTTTCTTGAAGTCTATAAAGAGCTGATGAACTGGTTCATTGTATTCCCTTTTTTTCTCAAGTATTTGGCGAATGCAGAATATTTGATCAATAGTCGACCTGTTGCGCCGAAAGCCACATTGATCATCCCCGATAATTTTCTTCGCATATGGAATTAACCTTGACAGCAGGATATTGGATAAAATTTTGTGTTTGGCAAAAGTTTTATGCCTCTATAATTTTACAATCTGTTTTATCCTCCTTCTTAAGAATAGGTACTATGATCGACTCCTTTCACTATTCAGGCAGTTTCTGCCTCTTCCAAATAGAAGTAATAAGTTTATGAATCTCCAAGAAAATTGTTCTACCCCCTGCTTTAATAAATTCTGCCGGTATTTGATCAATACCTGGCGATTTGTAAATTTTTAGTTTGTCGATAGCCAGCTCAACCTCAGAGGCATTTGGCTCAGGTACTAGTGGTTCTGCTGTGTGTATTTCTGCCTGCCCAACTTCCTTAACCCCATGCACGTTGAATAGCTGGGAGAAATAGTTCCTCCACCTAGCCAAAATACTGTGGGAGTCTGCCACCAAGTCACCTTTCTCATCCTTTACTATATTACATCGATAAGCTAAAAAGTCTCAAATCGCCAGGTATTGATCAAATACCGGCAGAATTTATTAAAGCAGGGGGTAGAACAATTTTCTTGGAGATTCATAAACTTATTACTTCTATTTGGAAGAGGCAGAAACTGCCTGAA